>MWWB01000037.1_pt1 | contig 22910 bp, 25 predicted proteins | sample 1047291 | NCBI WGS metagenome assembly MWWB01 (sample SAMN06349976, study PRJNA376086) | soil metagenome | isolation source: MS4-1 sample Antarctic (ecotone) soil | place: Antarctica | reverse complement strand
CCCACTTCCCCTGATGACACTCGGGAGCGCGGTCCTGGACGTGATCCGAAGCCCCTCTATGACGAAGGGTTTCAGCTATATCAGACCCGAGGGCGGAGTATACGGGCAGCCTACGACGAGCTACGCAGAATACATCCAGACGAGGCAGACACTCTTGATTTTGCCGCGTTCAAGTCAGCTATCAATTATCGGCGTGGGAGGAAAGGAAGAAAAAGGTAGAATATTATCGATCTGTTTTATACCTACAGAATGGTATATATTCCACTTGATCCGCGCTTGACGAACTTCAATTTACGGTGTAGTCTTGGAGGTATTAACAATGAGGTAGCAAGAGAACGCAAACGGCGCCCAGCCTGCCAAGACAAGAGCGCCGTTTACTGAAGATAGAGCGCCTAGACCACGCTCGCACCGTTTTCTTGAGTCTACCACAGGTTGCAAGCGGCAACTAGTATCTAACGAAAATCGGGCTCCATCTTCAAGCCCTTTCAAGAACCGTCCTGACTCGGCTGGTCCCCGCGTCGTCTGGGCGGTTCTTTTGTTTATCCAGGATCTATGGGAATTGGCCCGTAGATACCAAAAATCGCAGCACATTGGCTGCGACATTCGGCGAGCGGCGGGCTCTATACTTGGTACGGCAACTCCAAGTATAAGCCATGACCGCTCCTATCGCAAGAGGGAGTCTCATGGAAACAACTTGGAGAACAGCGGACACCCAGACGACGGTCGAACAGGATCGCCACACCCGGCCGCTCGACATCACCATTACCGCGCTCGAGGCGGCGCAATGCGGCACCTGTCAGGCCATCTTGCACATGCTTCTCGCTCACCTTGAGATCAGTATCCCAGTGTGGTCGAAGGACGGTGTGAGATGACACGATCTATCCTTGAATCCGCGCTGCATTATCGCAGCAACGGGATCAGCGTCATCCCGATTAATCCACGCACGAAGCGGCCATACTTCAAGTTTCTGCCCAAGACTGAAAAAGGCGACCCAACCTGGAAGCCCTACCAGTCAGAGATCGCTGACGAGGCAACGATCCGGCAATGGTTCGAAGATACAGATGCTGCCGTTGGATGCGTCTGTGGGGCCGTCTCCGGCGGCCTCCTTATCATTGATACCGACGTGCCACGCTTTTATGATGTGTGGCGCGCAAATGTCGGTGAGCTTGCCGACGGCCTCCCAGCCCAGACCACCGGCGGTGGTGGGAACCAGACGCTGATGCGCTGCTCTGACCCGGGCCAAAACCGACCGCTCGCATGGGCCCCAAACGAAGCCGAAGACACCGGACGCGAGATCGCAATGGAGACCCGCGCCGAAGGCGGCTATGCGGTGCTTGCGCCATCGTTCCACCCCAGCGGCAACCGCTACGTCTCCCTGGTTGATGACCTCGCCGCTATACCGACGATCTCCCAGGCCCGCGCCGATGCGCTCCTGGCAGCCGCTCGTAAGCTCGACGAAGCGCCAAAGACTCGACAAGGGATCGAGGCAGCGGCCAAGGTTGAGACGACGCAGCGGGCAGCCATGAATGGGCAGGCCAGTGTCATCGGTGCCTATAACCAGGCTGTCACGATCACTGACCTGCTCGAGACGCATAAGTATACGAAGCATGGAGACGGTTACGCGCGGCCTGACGGCAGCCATCAATCAGTCACCATCGATGAAGGCAAGTCATTCCACCACAACACCAATGACCCGCTTTCCAATGGCTACTGGCGCGATGCCTTCGGCGTGTACTGTCAGATGAATCACGCCGGCGACGTCAAGAAAGCCGTCAAGGCAGCGGCTGAGCAGCTCGGCATGAAAATGGAATCCCACGACACGAAGGCTACGAAGAAGACGAGCGGACAAGACGAGACTGCAGGCCGGCGCTACCTTACCGAAGACGAGATCGATACCTTACGCCCGCCCACATGGCTGATCAAGGGCGTGATGCCAGCCGGCGAGGTAACGCTCGTCAGTGGGCCTGGTGACGCCGGCAAGACGTTCATCGTTACCGATATGATGAAGCGGGTAGCCCAGCACTACCCGGTTATGTATGGCGCCCTCGAGGATGCTCCTGGTATCCGTATCCGCAAGCGTGCCTGGGAGTTGCATTACCAACGACCAAAGAACGGTAACTTTTTGATGTGGACACAGGCGCTTGACCTGTACGACGCAGTAAGCGTTGATAGTTTCATTGCTGAGGTTGCGCCGCTAGGCCTCCGCATGATCACGCTTGACACACTCTCGCGGGCCCTTGGTGGAGCTGACGAGAACAGTAATACCGACATCGCCGTCGTGATGAACAACTGCGAGCGCATCGCACACGCGACCGGCGCGGCCGTCGTCATTCTGCATCACACGACGAAGGATGGCCAGGCGTACCGCGGTGCCTCGGCCCTGAAGAACAACACCTATGGGCATCTCGAAATCAGCCGCGATGACGACCTGATCCACTTCAAGATCGGACGCATTAAGAATACGGCGGAGCAAGCACCGCGCTATTTCAAGCTGGTGAGCGTGCCGCTTCCAGACATTCTTGATGACGACGGCAACCCCGTATCGAGCGCAGTCATTCTGCCCGCTGATCGTGTGCCCACTGGTGACAGGATTACCGCGAACCAGGTACGCATGCTCGAAACCCTCATGTTAATGGATGACGCCCAGGGCGGCGCGAGTACCACCGAGCTTGCAAAAGCAACGGGCCTCGTCGGCAACAGTTTCTACAGCGCATTGAAGCGCCTCAAAGCACTCGGCCTGATGACCAAGGGCGACAATACGCGCGATCCGCTGACCATCACCAGCACCGGACGCGCCCGCCTCTCGGTCGAGTCGGCGAACCCCGAGCATCAACTGATCGGGATCACAATCGATGCCGCGCCGCCTTTTGAAGTCAATACGCGCCTTGACGCATTACTACCATTACTACCAGGTAGCAATGAATTACTACCAAATGACCCTGGTAGTAATGATGGTAGCAACGAGCCTGAAACCGACCCTGAAAACACCATTGCTACCAACATTACTACCAGCGATATAGCTAGGCCACAGGCCATTACTACCATTACTACCAAATTACTACCAGATGACTTTGGTAGCAACGAATTATTGCTACCTACCTACCACACTCCTTTAGGAGTGGTAGTTGGTAGTAATCGCGGGAGCAATGGCCTGGAACACGATCTGAGACGTGAGGCCGAAGTCGCCAAAGCGTTAGCGGCTGGCGACGTCAAAGCCGCCCGCGCAGCGGCAAACCAGATCCGTGGACGCAAGGAACAGAAAGCCGCCGATCTCAAGATTGCCGAGTATGTAGCAGCGCACAAAACCGAAGAGGCGTCGGGCGATCTGAATAAGCCGAGCAGTCGGTACAGCGGCGATGCTGCCACGATCATCGGGCATGATGCCGTGATGGGCCGCTGGGAGAAGCCCGTTCGACAATGGACTGTCGGTGATGTAGCGCCGTACGCGCAATATCCTGTCTCAGTCTTCATGACGTTCATTGAGCCGGGGAAGCGCAAGCGGGCAGCCTTCACCGTTTATGGTGATCTCCGATACCTGACGGTCGAAGCCGGCGGCGACGTGCTCTATGACTCGCGCTGGGATGTGCCGTGCGACATGGATAAGTGGGCAACAACCAACGCGAAGTTCACCAAGAACCGAGGTATCACCATTCATCGGGAGCAAGCAGTATGAACCACGATGACGATCCCAAGCTGTTCCTCGACGACAACGAATGGCGCTGCTACAAACGCGCGACTCGGAACCTACGCCACAAGCAACGCATGGAACGGGTGCAAGAAGTCGAACCGCTGGCCTGGCTGCAAGCGGTCGACTGGGATGACGCCGGCGATCCGGTGCTGGCTGAATCTTCACATTGTGAAGTTTTGCCTGTGGAGTTAGTCGCATGAAGGAGGCAACGTGGCAACAGCAACACGCCCTGGCGCGCACGAGCAGCCCGGCTATCGCGCCTGTGCGGCCTGTGAGCGTCCCATGACGCGCAACGCGGTGTACTCGTTCGCCGCCGGCGTGCGCTGCCTGTGTGAGGCGTGCTGGCTGATGGGCTTCACGTTCGACCCGGCCGGCGTGGTGGTACTCGGGCCTGAGCCGCTTGCAAAGCCCAAAGGAGTAGCAGCCTGATGAACGCGCCCCCCACCCCGGCAACTCGGCAGACGTGCGCGGCGCTGAATGCCGCCGGCGAGCCATGCAAGGCTGGAGTGAAAAACGGCGCGCTGTACTGCTTCCAACATGACCCCGATCGGTCGCTTGAAGTGGCGGCCGCGCGGGCCAAAGGCGGCAAGAACCATAGCAAGCCCAAGCCGGCCCCGCCGATTGATCTCAGCACGCCGGAGCTGCAACGGCTGGCGATTCAGGAGACGATCAACCGGGTGAGACGCGGCGATGAAAGTCTCAATATCGGCCGGTTCGTGGTGTATGCGGTCAGTCTGGCGCGGCCGATCCTGGAACTGGAATCACTTGTCGAGAGGATCGCAGCGCTGGAAGGGCAGGTAGGAGGGAAGGCATGAGTTCCAAAGAGATGGCGAGGCGTTTGGATGAGTTGGAAGCGCAGCACGAGCCGCGCATGCTGGCATGGCAGGACTGTGGCGAAGAAGGCACCGACGCCGGCCTGGTGCAGTTGTGCGTGCCAGGCGGCGATGGCGAACATATGACGCTTGACGAGTGGCGCCGGCGCTATCCGGACGGGCAACTTATTCGCGTCGTCTATGGTGACGCGGACGCAATCAATCAGGAGGAGTTACTCTAATGGAAAACAAGATGGTGAAAATGGGACGGACGGCCGGACACACCAGCATCGGCGATGCTACGGAGTTCTGGGCGCGGAACGAACGCGAACGACGAAGCGAACAGGCAGCGAAAGCAGCGCTTGTGCGGCGCGTTGGCGCCACGAAGGCGAATGAGATTATCGCCATCCACGAGCGCTGGGTTATCAAAGGAGGGCGGACGTGATGACGATGACACGCGAGTCACTGGTGGCCATCCGTGAGTCCGTCTTTGGCCGTGAACCAACGCCGTACGACTACCGTGGCGAACCGTGGGATACCACGCTACGCGGCCTCCCGCCGTCCTGTATGCTGTGGCAGCGGTTCGTCGAGTACGACACGGCTCGCCAGGCCTTCGAGGCGATGGACGAGACCCACAGGCGGTGGGAGAACGAGCTCGGCGCCATTAACCAACGGCTACGCCTGGCGAACCCTGACACGACGGACGTCGACGCATTCACCAGAGACTACGCTACCGGCAACCTTATTGAAATTGCGCTGCGAGAACAGCAGGATGTGTACAAGGAGCTGCGTCAACGTCGAGACAAGGCGGATGAAGCATGGCAACAATTCTGGGCCGCGTACCAGGCGCTACTCGACACGACATGGCGCGTCAAACAGGAACCGCGTCAACAGCACACGCCTGGCACGGCATCGCTGCGTTCTGACCGGCTGCACGAGCTCGACGCCGAACGGCGCCTATTCGAAGCGCCGCAACGGGTATAGGGAGCAGTCCACAGCAGAGGCGGGTGTTACAACCCGCCTTATGCGTGCCCGGCGCATCCTGGTGGCAGCGAACGGGCTACAGGCAGCATGTTGCATGCACCCGCTTCCGTGTTGCAATGCAACACCATGCAGCACGTCTCGCAGACTTTTTCACAGACTCTTTCCCAGACTTTTTCACAAACACTCGGGAGCGCTGTTCCAGGGCATCCGGATGGGGCAGACCTCGCCGGCCGCGCTGCGACATATTTACAGCCTGTCAGGAGCGCTCGAGGCCGCTTTCACGCCTATAAATAATGTCCGCCTTGTGAACAGGCCCCGCGCCGCATTGGAATGCCGTACCTCGCATGACCTCAGAAACCGGAACGCGAACCGTAACGGGAAACGTAACGCCAACCGTAACCTGTGACAAATTAACTCACAATTGTGACTTTTTGTGTGACATTTAAGTGCTCACCTGTGAGATCCGCATTTGTGGCTGATCATCGCCGCTGACGACCGAAGAGGGGCGATCTAGAGGCGAGAACAGTGTAAAGGGGGGTGAGCGTCAATGCAAGATAATGACGATCTTATTTCAGCACAACTCGACGGTAGTAGCTAGCCCTTGCGCGGCCGGCCTGGTGGACGCTCAAAGCCGGTGCGCGGTCCCTTCTGGCGCTTGCGGTGGGCCTTGACCCGCAGCGCATTCAGCGCCCGTTGGGCCTCCTCATGGCACGCACGACAGTAGCGCGGCGTTGGACCAGGCGCGCGGTCTTCGGTAACTTCGTGGCTGCCATGTTCACACCAGAAGGTGATCGGGCGTGACTGTCGAGTACCCATTACTTAATTATGGTAGAAAAGCGCCCCGAGCGAAGACATCGGAGGCGCAAGCCTGGAGCGTGGACTTAGAGCCCACCGCGTAGGAGCAAGATCACCAGCACGACAACCAGGAGAATCGTGACAAAGCCCGGTCCCGAGCGGTAGCCACCCCAGCCGCCCCGGCGATATGTATATCCTCCGCCTCCAAACAGCACAACCAGCAACAGAAGGATCAGGACAAGGGTGAGTGGTGACATACGCGCCTCCATACAACGAGGTCTCAGTCTACACGACGCGCGCCACACGACAGCTGTGACCGCGTGGGCTGGCTCAGGAGCGCGCCAGCTTTGCCAGCATCACTGCGCAGCGGTGACAGAGCCTCGCCTCATCCACGGGGCTCTCTTTGATCTGCCAGAACGACCGGTTCAGTCTGATTTTGCAGAGGGGCTGCCCGAGCGTGTTCGGGATATGGCCGGCCAACCCCTCTGTTGGATCGACTCGCACAAGCAACACCATCGTCTCGCCTTTCGTCTCGCTGATTGGCCTTAACCTAGAGTTCGTGTCACCAGCCGCAATGGGAGCGAAAGTGTACCGCATCGTTTTCTCAGACATGTTTTTCCCCGTATCTGGGCCTCTTTGCCGAACCAATTGAGCGGGAACATGGCTCGCCATCGAGCTGCACATGTCTGAGAAAACGTATTCTCGGCCATGTTACAGGGCGCTGCATGCCCTGCAAGAGTATTGCGGCTCATGACAGCTACTCTAGTTCAAGGCCTGATTGTTCAAGGAGAACGATAGCATGTGCGCGCCTCCGGCACATTGGACAATCCGCCCGTCGGAGGGGGCATAAATGTGCCCTCAATCTGCAAGTGCCTGGGGCCGCTGTGACCGCGTGGGATGGCTCGGGACGCACGAAGACGCCCCGACCGTAGCCAAGCGCCATGATGCAATTTGGCACTTATCGTGCGACGCAGCACAGATCCTCTGCCTCAAGGAAGCACTGAATATCACCATGAGTATAGTGGGATACGACTGCTCGTATGACGGTATCGAGTGGCAGTTCTGTTTGGGTGAGTAACTGTTGGAAGCCTAGGCCGGCTGCCCCAGCCTGTTTGATGTGGTGCAACACGTGCGGTTCGACGTCGTCCTGTGCTGGTGTAGTCTCCGAACCCATTTCTCCCCTCTTTCGATGATGTGCCCCATACCCATCTATTACGGAGCCAACATTTAGGTCGGATCGTATGGCAAGAGAAATGCCCCCAGCTTTGCAGCCAGGGGCGCCAGCATACCGCTATGACCGTGTGGGATGCGGAAGGCATGTAACCTGCTGCTGGCGCTTTCAATGACAGGGAACGATTCTCAGAGTCGGCGGCGGATGGGCATCTTTGAACGTGCGTGTCGGCTCTGGTGGTGGTTGCAAAGCGAACGCCCGCTGCTGATCGTTTTCTGGCCGCAGGATTATACGCGCGGCAAGGTGTATGAGATCAATAGTCGGCGCTACCGGATCACGCGCTATGTCCGCGCGAAAGATGGGCGGTTCTTTGAAGTGTGGGGCTGTAAGGTTGATGGTGTGTCCTGATACCTCGCTTTGGGCTTTCCAGTGGCGCCAGGACGCACGAAGACGCCCCAGCCGAAGCCAGGGCGCGAAGCGATCCTTAGAAATGGTTGCTACTCGAGTGAGCGGGCATGAAGACGCCCGATCTCGCGTGCAGTGAACTCTAGAAGCTCATGCGGGAGTCCAGGCCGACACACGGGACCAACACCCCAGACTTTCGAGTCATCATCCGTAAGCGTCTTGCCGCACACAAAGCACCGTGTGCTGAAGGCAGCGAACCGGGCATGAGCTGCTACAGGATCGGCCTCAATCGCGGCAATCACCGTATCCATCCATGGCTTGCGAATCGTCTCCCACCAGTGGCGCCCAAATGCCCCGACATCCTCTTGCGCTGCCTGCTCTTTCCTCGTTGGCATCGGTGGGCCGTAGTAGGCCTGGTGTTACGGAAGCTGCTGCCAACCGCAAAGTAGTGTCAGATAGGACCTTCTTTTCCCCATGCTTCGGTTTGGTCACGACCCGGGGCCTGCTCAAAAGTGCCGAGAAAGAGTGGAGCAAGCACTTTGTGATGGGTGGGAGTGTACGATCCAGGTGGAGCAAGCGCGAGCGAGGGACGCACGAGCGCGAAGTGCTGAATCTGCTAGCAAATACGGCACTTCATCTCGCTCAATGTCAGGACGACTGGTACGACGACGGCTGTCTCTGTGTCAGCATGCAACCAGCGTCAGAGTCTCCTACCGAGCCTACTTTGCACTTCATGGCAGCTTCCGTAACACTAGGCCTAGTAGGCGCGTGTGGGCGTCTGTGGCCATGCAGTGTATTGCCCGTGCTTATCGCGCACCCAGTAGGTCATATCGCCAGTGTCAGGGTCAGGGACTGCGAAGTATTTAGGCTCATTATCCTTAGGCATGTGCCCTCCAATGACGGCGCCCCCAGCATACACCAGGGGCGCCATACCGATAACCGTGTGATTATCGGGCGCTAGTCGTCCATCGTTCCCTCTGTGATTGCCTGCTTGAGTTCATCGCGCAGCCCTTGGATGGCGCTCTGTGCCGCGCCAGGAACCCGCAGCACGAGATCGACAAACAGCGTCCATCCAAGCAAGCGTACGCGCCGATCAGGGTGCCGGCTTAACTCAAGGGCTGTCGAAAAAAGGAGGGGTTCTTCGTTCGTGAGAAGTTCGTCAACTCCACCGGCATAAAAGACGACCTGCGCGAGGTGCTCGGCGTGATGAATCGATGCCCAGGCGCGGTAGCCGCCATGAAGAGAGTCCGCATTCCCACCGCCATACCCGTACCAGGTGGACGCCAGCGTATCATCGACTTGCAGCGGTGTTTGTGTCGTATCATTCGTCGTGGTCATGGTGGTCTCCATTGTGACTCGTGGCCCGCTGGATGGTTGGTCCCTCTCCCAGCGGGCCTTGTTGTTGCCCAGAACCCGCTGGGCGCGGCCGACAATGAGAACATTTGTACACATGTTATGTACATTTGTGGATAGGCCGACGTTCGGTGTAGACTTGTGTTCCTGGTGGCTGGGGGCTTCGGGGAAGTTGCTCCCAGTTGCCGGGGCATACGTTCTGCTGGACCTTCAGTGCCCGGTAGCTGGGTGGTTGAGGACCTGCCCATCTGCCGGGCTATCCCGCTTGCCTCACCTCCTCCCGCATCACCACGCGATACCCATCCCGTCGCATCCACGCCCGTAAGCGCTCCCGTGCGCCGTCAACGCCCTCCGGTCCTGGATAAGCCCGCGTGGCCCACAGCAACCGCCCTGAGGCGCTGTGGACGCAATAGGAGACCATGACGCGGCCCTGGGTGATGGTGAGATAGGCGATGGGTTTCATGGTCAGAACTCCAGATCTTCGGCGTCAGTCGTTGTGTGCTGCCACGCAGGCAGGGCACATTCCGACGCCGGCTCAACCTCGCCACAATGCCGCTCGTGCCCGTACACGCCGCCGGGCGCGCCACAGGTGCAGGTGTTCGCGATCCCGAACATTCGATCCAGATCGAAAAGTGATCGACCGATCAGAAAAGGGGCAGCCGTAGCCGCCCCCTCAGTCCTACGCCGATGTTGCATGTCGGCAGCCCTCGCCCGAGCAGACCCGAAAGAACATGTAACCTTTGCCGCCGATGTAATGCTGCTGGACATTCACGCCCTGGCCACACATCGGGCAGCCGTCGCGCTGGGTGGCTGCTGTGGCGTCCCAGGCGTCGGCATAGGCGGCGAGCTCAGCCTCAGCCCGCGCAACGGCCGTCATGTGCTTGCAGGTGTGCCCACGGTAGTTATGGTCTGGGCAGTCGCAGCGGGTAGCACTGGTAACGTGGACGCGGCCCGAGCCGGTGCCACTGTCGGTGACGTGCCAGAGGCCGGGCAGATCGTCAACCGGTGTGCATTCCTGACGCTCGAGGATGCCGGCGGCTTTGACGTGGCGTGCGATACTTGGTGCATGTGCCATGGGACCATCTCTCCTTTGGCGCTAGGCTCACTCGGGTGTAACAGACCTGGGTGAGCCGCTTTGTTTATAACAAGGACAGTATATCATTCTTGCTATATTCTGTCAAGAGTGGTATATTGACGTTGGTAGCATGGTCGTGATAAGATGGTGCCGCAGCAGCGGGAGGTAGAACAGTGGCAAGACTACGAGTTCGGGAGATCGCCGAAGAGCAAGGGCTCAATATGTCTCAGCTCCAGCGGCAGAGCGGCATGACAATGGGCGTGGTCAGGCGCTATTGGTATAACACGGCGAATGGGCTAGCCGAAGGCGACCCGCTTGAGATGGTATCGCTCGCCTACATCAATAGATTGGCCGAGGTACTTAAGGTTGAACCTGGTGATCTCCTCGGTGATCAGGAGACGTCGGAGGGGATAACAATACCCGGCCTGGTCGCAGCGTAGAAACTCAACCAAAGCCGGGTAGTCAAAAGACGGGAGCATTTTAGCATGGCCATATCCCACGTAGAGCTCCGGTGACGTGGCAGAGCCCGAAGACGGCGCAATCTCTGTGCCCGAGGCGGCCGAGCGGCTGGGCGTCTCTGAGCGCACGATCCGCCGGCGGATCAAAGACGGGGCGATCCGAGCAACCAGCGTTGACACGCCCCAGGGGCACACCTGGCGGATTGACCCGGCAAGCCTCGCGCGCCACCCGGCAACGCCGCCCGGCACGGTCGGACGCCACCCGGCAGACGCCACCCAGCAAGAGGTCAACACCGCCCGGCAAAACGAAGATGCCACCCGGCAATCGGCGGTCATGCCGGCCGGCACACCTGGCACGCCACCCGGCACCGTTCCAGAGGTTGTGCTCGTGCTGCTTGACGAGTTGCGCCAGGAGTACCGTGATCGGATTGCCGAACTGGAAGATAAGAACGAGCGGAACATTGCTGCTGCCACGCACTGGCAGGCACGCGCAACAGAAGCGGAGCGGCGCGCCCAGTATGCCGAAGAGCAGGTGAAGCTGCTGATGGCGCCGAAGGATGAACCAGCGCCCGAGCCGCCAGCCCAGCTCGAGCGGGTGAGTTGGTGGAGGAGGTTGTTCGGCCAATGAGATGGCAAGACGATCGTATCAACAAACAACCGGTCCAGATCGGCCCATTGCTGGTGCAGCGTGTTCCATCGTCGTTCGCTCGATTTTGCGCTCGACATAAACACTCTTGGCGGGGGTATGTGTTCCCGGTAAGCCTACCTCTCGAGTCGCTCGGTGATGTCGGCAAGCTGATCGAGGTACGAACAGCACAGGAGTTTGATGCTGCGTGCGAGGCATACCGAGCCTCAATGGAGCCTGGAGCAGACACACGTTTGGCCTACTATGAGGTTATCGATACCGATGCTTGAGCGGCGGTCGTGGTGGAAGCGGTGGATAGGCCAATGAACCCAAAACAGCAGGATTTTGCTAACCCTAAATGGCTAGACACTGAAATGCCAGAGGCCTACACAAATGTGCTCAAGGAATACACTAGCCGGACCTCTCAAAGTATCGTCTATGCCATTGACATATCTATACTTGATGCGGCTGTGCATGAATACATCGAACCGCTTGCAAACGGGGTAGCTACTATTACCCGTGAACCGCTGACCTTGGGCTCCGTTCGGTACAACATTGTAAACAACGAACTTGGCCCACTTGGAGCGATCCGCCTTCGCAAGCTTGAGAAGGACCAGGCGGGGAACGATCGGACAGAACTGATGATTGAGATGCCCCCAGTCCCGACACGCCGTGGCATGACCTCCGAAGAGTATGCGATGATTCAGAGACAGTCAGGAAGAGCCGCACACCTTCAGGCACAACGGGACTTAGACCAACGACGCAAAGCTGAACAGGAGGCACACCATACCGGGCGCCGCGCTCTTCATGCGCTTGTCATTCTGAAGTTTTTCAACTTCTGGGAGGCTGAAAGACAGTGGCTTGCAGAGCCCACTTCCCCTGATGACACTCGGGAGCGCGGTCCTGGACGTGATCCGAAGCCCCTCTATGACGAAGGGTTTCAGCTATATCAGACCCGAGGGCGGAGTATACGGGCAGCCTACGACGAGCTACGCAGAATACATCCAGACGAGGCAGACACTCTTGATTTTGCCGCGTTCAAGTCAGCTATCAATTATCGGCGTGGGAGGAAAGGAAGAAAAAGGTAGAATATTATCGATCTGTTTTATACCTACAGAATGGTATATATTCCACTTGATCCGCGCTTGACGAACTTCAATTTACGGTGTAGTCTTGGAGGTATTAACAATGAGGTAGCAAGAGAACGCAAACGGCGCCCAGCCTGCCAAGACAAGAGCGCCGTTTACTGAAGATAGAGCGCCTAGACCACGCTCGCACCGTTTTCTTGAGTCTACCACAGGTTGCAAGCGGCAACTAGTATCTAACGAAAATCGGGCTCCATCTTCAAGCCCTTTCAAGAACCGTCCTGACTCGGCTGGTCCCCGCGTCGTCTGGGCGGTTCTTTTGTTTATCCAGGATCTATGGGAATTGGCCCGTAGATACCAAAAATCGCAGCACATTGGCTGCGACATTCGGCGAGCGGCGGGCTCTATACTTGGTACGGCAACTCCAAGTATAAGCCATGACCGCTCCTATCGCAAGAGGGAGTCTCATGGAAACAACTTGGAGAACAGCGGACACCCAGACGACGGTCGAACAGGATCGCCACACCCGGCCGCTCGACATCACCATTACCGCGCTCGAGGCGGCGCAATGCGGCACCTGTCAGGCCATCTTGCACATGCTTCTCGCTCACCTTGAGATCAGTATCCCAGTGTGGTCGAAGGACGGTGTGAGATGACACGATCTATCCTTGAATCCGCGCTGCATTATCGCAGCAACGGGATCAGCGTCATCCCGATTAATCCACGCACGAAGCGGCCATACTTCAAGTTTCTGCCCAAGACTGAAAAAGGCGACCCAACCTGGAAGCCCTACCAGTCAGAGATCGCTGACGAGGCAACGATCCGGCAATGGTTCGAAGATACAGATGCTGCCGTTGGATGCGTCTGTGGGGCCGTCTCCGGCGGCCTCCTTATCATTGATACCGACGTGCCACGCTTTTATGATGTGTGGCGCGCAAATGTCGGTGAGCTTGCCGACGGCCTCCCAGCCCAGACCACCGGCGGTGGTGGGAACCAGACGCTGATGCGCTGCTCTGACCCGGGCCAAAACCGACCGCTCGCATGGGCCCCAAACGAAGCCGAAGACACCGGACGCGAGATCGCAATGGAGACCCGCGCCGAAGGCGGCTATGCGGTGCTTGCGCCATCGTTCCACCCCAGCGGCAACCGCTACGTCTCCCTGGTTGATGACCTCGCCGCTATACCGACGATCTCCCAGGCCCGCGCCGATGCGCTCCTGGCAGCCGCTCGTAAGCTCGACGAAGCGCCAAAGACTCGACAAGGGATCGAGGCAGCGGCCAAGGTTGAGACGACGCAGCGGGCAGCCATGAATGGGCAGGCCAGTGTCATCGGTGCCTATAACCAGGCTGTCACGATCACTGACCTGCTCGAGACGCATAAGTATACGAAGCATGGAGACGGTTACGCGCGGCCTGACGGCAGCCATCAATCAGTCACCATCGATGAAGGCAAGTCATTCCACCACAACACCAATGACCCGCTTTCCAATGGCTACTGGCGCGATGCCTTCGGCGTGTACTGTCAGATGAATCACGCCGGCGACGTCAAGAAAGCCGTCAAGGCAGCGGCTGAGCAGCTCGGCATGAAAATGGAATCCCACGACACGAAGGCTACGAAGAAGACGAGCGGACAAGACGAGACTGCAGGCCGGCGCTACCTTACCGAAGACGAGATCGATACCTTACGCCCGCCCACATGGCTGATCAAGGGCGTGATGCCAGCCGGCGAGGTAACGCTCGTCAGTGGGCCTGGTGACGCCGGCAAGACGTTCATCGTTACCGATATGATGAAGCGGGTAGCCCAGCACTACCCGGTTATGTATGGCGCCCTCGAGGATGCTCCTGGTATCCGTATCCGCAAGCGTGCCTGGGAGTTGCATTACCAACGACCAAAGAACGGTAACTTTTTGATGTGGACACAGGCGCTTGACCTGTACGACGCAGTAAGCGTTGATAGTTTCATTGCTGAGGTTGCGCCGCTAGGCCTCCGCATGATCACGCTTGACACACTCTCGCGGGCCCTTGGTGGAGCTGACGAGAACAGTAATACCGACATCGCCGTCGTGATGAACAACTGCGAGCGCATCGCACACGCGACCGGCGCGGCCGTCGTCATTCTGCATCACACGACGAAGGATGGCCAGGCGTACCGCGGTGCCTCGGCCCTGAAGAACAACACCTATGGGCATCTCGAAATCAGCCGCGATGACGACCTGATCCACTTCAAGATCGGACGCATTAAGAATACGGCGGAGCAAGCACCGCGCTATTTCAAGCTGGTGAGCGTGCCGCTTCCAGACATTCTTGATGACGACGGCAACCCCGTATCGAGCGCAGTCATTCTGCCCGCTGATCGTGTGCCCACTGGTGACAGGATTACCGCGAACCAGGTACGCATGCTCGAAACCCTCATGTTAATGGATGACGCCCAGGGCGGCGCGAGTACCACCGAGCTTGCAAAAGCAACGGGCCTCGTCGGCAACAGTTTCTACAGCGCATTGAAGCGCCTCAAAGCACTCGGCCTGATGACCAAGGGCGACAATACGCGCGATCCGCTGACCATCACCAGCACCGGACGCGCCCGCCTCTCGGTCGAGTCGGCGAACCCCGAGCATCAACTGATCGGGATCACAATCGATGCCGCGCCGCCTTTTGAAGTCAATACGCGCCTTGACGCATTACTACCATTACTACCAGGTAGCAATGAATTACTACCAAATGACCCTGGTAGTAATGATGGTAGCAACGAGCCTGAAACCGACCCTGAAAACACCATTGCTACCAACATTACTACCAGCGATATAGCTAGGCCACAGGCCATTACTACCATTACTACCAAATTACTACCAGATGACTTTGGTAGCAACGAATTATTGCTACCTACCTACCACACTCCTTTAGGAGTGGTAGTTGGTAGTAATCGCGGGAGCAATGGCCTGGAACACGATCTGAGACGTGAGGCCGAAGTCGCCAAAGCGTTAGCGGCTGGCGACGTCAAAGCCGCCCGCGCAGCGGCAAACCAGATCCGTGGACGCAAGGAACAGAAAGCCGCCGATCTCAAGATTGCCGAGTATGTAGCAGCGCACAAAACCGAAGAGGCGTCGGGCGATCTGAATAAGCCGAGCAGTCGGTACAGCGGCGATGCTGCCACGATCATCGGGCATGATGCCGTGATGGGCCGCTGGGAGAAGCCCGTTCGACAATGGACTGTCGGTGATGTAGCGCCGTACGCGCAATATCCTGTCTCAGTCTTCATGACGTTCATTGAGCCGGGGAAGCGCAAGCGGGCAGCCTTCACCGTTTATGGTGATCTCCGATACCTGACGGTCGAAGCCGGCGGCGACGTGCTCTATGACTCGCGCTGGGATGTGCCGTGCGACATGGATAAGTGGGCAACAACCAACGCGAAGTTCACCAAGAACCGAGGTATCACCATTCATCGGGAGCAAGCAGTATGAACCACGATGACGATCCCAAGCTGTTCCTCGACGACAACGAATGGCGCTGCTACAAACGCGCGACTCGGAACCTACGCCACAAGCAACGCATGGAACGGGTGCAAGAAGTCGAACCGCTGGCCTGGCTGCAAGCGGTCGACTGGGATGACGCCGGCGATCCGGTGCTGGCTGAATCTTCACATTGTGAAGTTTTGCCTGTGGAGTTAGTCGCATGAAGGAGGCAACGTGGCAACAGCAACACGCCCTGGCGCGCACGAGCAGCCCGGCTATCGCGCCTGTGCGGCCTGTGAGCGTCCCATGACGCGCAACGCGGTGTACTCGTTCGCCGCCGGCGTGCGCTGCCTGTGTGAGGCGTGCTGGCTGATGGGCTTCACGTTCGACCCGGCCGGCGTGGTGGTACTCGGGCCTGAGCCGCTTGCAAAGCCCAAAGGAGTAGCAGCCTGATGAACGCGCCCCCCACCCCGGCAACTCGGCAGACGTGCGCGGCGCTGAATGCCGCCGGCGAGCCATGCAAGGCTGGAGTGAAAAACGGCGCGCTGTACTGCTTCCAACATGACCCCGATCGGTCGCTTGAAGTGGCGGCCGCGCGGGCCAAAGGCGGCAAGAACCATAGCAAGCCCAAGCCGGCCCCGCCGATTGATCTCAGCACGCCGGAGCTGCAACGGCTGGCGATTCAGGAGACGATCAACCGGGTGAGACGCGGCGATGAAAGTCTCAATATCGGCCGGTTCGTGGTGTATGCGGTCAGTCTGGCGCGGCCGATCCTGGAACTGGAATCACTTGTCGAGAGGATCGCAGCGCTGGAAGGGCAGGTAGGAGGGAAGGCATGAGTTCCAAAGAGATGGCGAGGCGTTTGGATGAGTTGGAAGCGCAGCACGAGCCGCGCATGCTGGCATGGCAGGACTGTGGCGAAGAAGGCACCGACGCCGGCCTGGTGCAGTTGTGCGTGCCAGGCGGCGATGGCGAACATATGACGCTTGACGAGTGGCGCCGGCGCTATCCGGACGGGCAACTTATTCGCGTCGTCTATGGTGACGCGGACGCAATCAATCAGGAGGAGTTACTCTAATGGAAAACAAGATGGTGAAAATGGGACGGACGGCCGGACACACCAGCATCGGCGATGCTACGGAGTTCTGGGCGCGGAACGAACGCGAACGACGAAGCGAACAGGCAGCGAAAGCAGCGCTTGTGCGGCGCGTTGGCGCCACGAAGGCGAATGAGATTATCGCCATCCACGAGCGCTGGGTTATCAAAGGAGGGCGGACGTGATGACGATGACACGCGAGTCACTGGTGGCCATCCGTGAGTCCGTCTTTGGCCGTGAACCAACGCCGTACGACTACCGTGGCGAACCGTGGGATACCACGCTACGCGGCCTCCCGCCGTCCTGTATGCTGTGGCAGCGGTTCGTCGAGTACGACACGGCTCGCCAGGCCTTCGAGGCGATGGACGAGACCCACAGGCGGTGGGAGAACGAGCTCGGCGCCATTAACCAACGGCTACGCCTGGCGAACCCTGACACGACGGACGTCGACGCATTCACCAGAGACTACGCTACCGGCAACCTTATTGAAATTGCGCTGCGAGAACAGCAGGATGTGTACAAGGAGCTGCGTCAACGTCGAGACAAGGCGGATGAAGCATGGCAACAATTCTGGGCCGCGTACCAGGCGCTACTCGACACGACATGGCGCGTCAAACAGGAACCGCGTCAACAGCACACGCCTGGCACGGCATCGCTGCGTTCTGACCGGCTGCACGAGCTCGACGCCGAACGGCGCCTATTCGAAGCGCCGCAACGGGTATAGGGAGCAGTCCACAGCAGAGGCGGGTGTTACAACCCGCCTTATGCGTGCCCGGCGCATCCTGGTGGCAGCGAACGGGCTACAGGCAGCATGTTGCATGCACCCGCTTCCGTGTTGCAATGCAACACCATGCAGCACGTCTCGCAGACTTTTTCACAGACTCTTTCCCAGACTTTTTCACAAACACTCGGGAGCGCTGTTCCAGGGCATCCGGATGGGGCAGACCTCGCCGGCCGCGCTGCGACATATTTACAGCCTGTCAGGAGCGCTCGAGGCCGCTTTCACGCCTATAAATAATGTCCGCCTTGTGAACAGGCCCCGCGCCGCATTGGAATGCCGTACCTCGCATGACCTCAGAAACCGGAACGCGAACCGTAACGGGAAACGTAACGCCAACCGTAACCTGTGACAAATTAACTCACAATTGTGACTTTTTGTGTGACATTTAAGTGCTCACCTGTGAGATCCGCATTTGTGGCTGATCATCGCCGCTGACGACCGAAGAGGGGCGATCTAGAGGCGAGAACAGTGTAAAGGGGGGTGAGCGTCAATGCAAGATAATGACGATCTTATTTCAGCACAACTCGACGGTAGTAGCTAGCCCTTGCGCGGCCGGCCTGGTGGACGCTCAAAGCCGGTGCGCGGTCCCTTCTGGCGCTTGCGGTGGGCCTTGACCCGCAGCGCATTCAGCGCCCGTTGGGCCTCCTCATGGCACGCACGACAGTAGCGCGGCGTTGGACCAGGCGCGCGGTCTTCGGTAACTTCGTGGCTGCCATGTTCACACCAGAAGGTGATCGGGCGTGACTGTCGAGTACCCATTACTTAATTATGGTAGAAAAGCGCCCCGAGCGAAGACATCGGAGGCGCAAGCCTGGAGCGTGGACTTAGAGCCCACCGCGTAGGAGCAAGATCACCAGCACGACAACCAGGAGAATCGTGACAAAGCCCGGTCCCGAGCGGTAGCCACCCCAGCCGCCCCGGCGATATGTATATCCTCCGCCTCCAAACAGCACAACCAGCAACAGAAGGATCAGGACAAGGGTGAGTGGTGACATACGCGCCTCCATACAACGAGGTCTCAGTCTACACGACGCGCGCCACACGACAGCTGTGACCGCGTGGGCTGGCTCAGGAGCGCGCCAGCTTTGCCAGCATCACTGCGCAGCGGTGACAGAGCCTCGCCTCATCCACGGGGCTCTCTTTGATCTGCCAGAACGACCGGTTCAGTCTGATTTTGCAGAGGGGCTGCCCGAGCGTGTTCGGGATATGGCCGGCCAACCCCTCTGTTGGATCGACTCGCACAAGCAACACCATCGTCTCGCCTTTCGTCTCGCTGATTGGCCTTAACCTAGAGTTCGTGTCACCAGCCGCAATGGGAGCGAAAGTGTACCGCATCGTTTTCTCAGACATGTTTTTCCCCGTATCTGGGCCTCTTTGCCGAACCAATTGAGCGGGAACATGGCTCGCCATCGAGCTGCACATGTCTGAGAAAACGTATTCTCGGCCATGTTACAGGGCGCTGCATGCCCTGCAAGAGTATTGCGGCTCATGACAGCTACTCTAGTTCAAGGCCTGATTGTTCAAGGAGAACGATAGCATGTGCGCGCCTCCGGCACATTGGACAATCCGCCCGTCGGAGGGGGCATAAATGTGCCCTCAATCTGCAAGTGCCTGGGGCCGCTGTGACCGCGTGGGATGGCTCGGGACGCACGAAGACGCCCCGACCGTAGCCAAGCGCCATGATGCAATTTGGCACTTATCGTGCGACGCAGCACAGATCCTCTGCCTCAAGGAAGCACTGAATATCACCATGAGTATAGTGGGATACGACTGCTCGTATGACGGTATCGAGTGGCAGTTCTGTTTGGGTGAGTAACTGTTGGAAGCCTAGGCCGGCTGCCCCAGCCTGTTTGATGTGGTGCAACACGTGCGGTTCGACGTCGTCCTGTGCTGGTGTAGTCTCCGAACCCATTTCTCCCCTCTTTCGATGATGTGCCCCATACCCATCTATTACGGAGCCAACATTTAGGTCGGATCGTATGGCAAGAGAAATGCCCCCAGCTTTGCAGCCAGGGGCGCCAGCATACCGCTATGACCGTGTGGGATGCGGAAGGCATGTAACCTGCTGCTGGCGCTTTCAATGACAGGGAACGATTCTCAGAGTCGGCGGCGGATGGGCATCTTTGAACGTGCGTGTCGGCTCTGGTGGTGGTTGCAAAGCGAACGCCCGCTGCTGATCGTTTTCTGGCCGCAGGATTATACGCGCGGCAAGGTGTATGAGATCAATAGTCGGCGCTACCGGATCACGCGCTATGTCCGCGCGAAAGATGGGCGGTTCTTTGAAGTGTGGGGCTGTAAGGTTGATGGTGTGTCCTGATACCTCGCTTTGGGCTTTCCAGTGGCGCCAGGACGCACGAAGACGCCCCAGCCGAAGCCAGGGCGCGAAGCGATCCTTAGAAATGGTTGCTACTCGAGTGAGCGGGCATGAAGACGCCCGATCTCGCGTGCAGTGAACTCTAGAAGCTCATGCGGGAGTCCAGGCCGACACACGGGACCAACACCCCAGACTTTCGAGTCATCATCCGTAAGCGTCTTGCCGCACACAAAGCACCGTGTGCTGAAGGCAGCGAACCGGGCATGAGCTGCTACAGGATCGGCCTCAATCGCGGCAATCACCGTATCCATCCATGGCTTGCGAATCGTCTCCCACCAGTGGCGCCCAAATGCCCCGACATCCTCTTGCGCTGCCTGCTCTTTCCTCGTTGGCATCGGTGGGCCGTAGTAGGCCTGGTGTTACGGAAGCTGCTGCCAACCGCAAAGTAGTGTCAGATAGGACCTTCTTTTCCCCATGCTTCGGTTTGGTCACGACCCGGGGCCTGCTCAAAAGTGCCGAGAAAGAGTGGAGCAAGCACTTTGTGATGGGTGGGAGTGTACGATCCAGGTGGAGCAAGCGCGAGCGAGGGACGCACGAGCGCGAAGTGCTGAATCTGCTAGCAAATACGGCACTTCATCTCGCTCAATGTCAGGACGACTGGTACGACGACGGCTGTCTCTGTGTCAGCATGCAACCAGCGTCAGAGTCTCCTACCGAGCCTACTTTGCACTTCATGGCAGCTTCCGTAACACTAGGCCTAGTAGGCGCGTGTGGGCGTCTGTGGCCATGCAGTGTATTGCCCGTGCTTATCGCGCACCCAGTAGGTCATATCGCCAGTGTCAGGGTCAGGGACTGCGAAGTATTTAGGCTCATTATCCTTAGGCATGTGCCCTCCAATGACGGCGCCCCCAGCATACACCAGGGGCGCCATACCGATAACCGTGTGATTATCGGGCGCTAGTCGTCCATCGTTCCCTCTGTGATTGCCTGCTTGAGTTCATCGCGCAGCCCTTGGATGGCGCTCTGTGCCGCGCCAGGAACCCGCAGCACGAGATCGACAAACAGCGTCCATCCAAGCAAGCGAACGCGCCGATCAGGGTGCCGGCTTAACTCAAGGGCTGTCGAAAAAAGGAGGGGTTCTTCGTTCGTGAGAAGTACGTCAACTCCACCTGCATAAAAGACGACCTGCGCGAGGTGCTCGGCGTGATGAATCGATGCCCAGGCGCGGTAGCCGCCATGAAGAGCGTCCGCATTCCCACCGCCATACCCGTACCAGGTGGACGCCAGCGTATCATCGACTTGCAGCGGTGCTTGTGTCGTATCATTCGTCGTGGTCATGGTGGTCTCCATTGTGACTCGTGGCCCGCTGGATGGTTGGTCCCTCTCCAGCGGGCCGCTGTGTTGCTTCGGCGCATACCCGGCGCCGGCGGGCCGATGTACAGAACATTTGTTCACATATTGTGTACATTTGGGGACAATCAATGTTGGGTGTACACTGGTGGTCCCGGTGGCTGGGCGTCTCTAGAGCGTTTCTCCCAGTTGCCGGGGCATACGTTCTGCTGAACCTTCTTTGCCCGGTGGCTGAGAGATTTCGCGCCGATCTCCTCTCGGCTGCCGGGCTTAGCCCGCTTGCCTCACCTCCTCTCCCATGACGATCAAGTAGAATGCCGGTATCGAGGAGGGAACAGGACAAACAACACTCCTGATTGCTCCTCATTCACGCCGTCTGCGCCACGGCGATCAGCGACCATTGCGCCTCGGCCGCGTGCTGATTCCAATCATGGGCATAGACCACGAGCCCGCGCAATTCCACAGCGGCCCGCTCCAGGGCAGCGGCGAGGGGTATCCCCTCAACCGCTGCGATCTCTTTGGCCAGGTCAAGCAGTTCCGTTTGATACTTGCCCATCACGCCACCAGCTCGTCGACGGCCGCCGTCAGTTCGGCCATGCTCGGCAGGCTCTCGCGAGCGTGCTGGCTGGCCTCGAGTGATGCCGCGCTGTAATACGTGCCCTTGTACCAGGCACCGCCGCTGTGCGCCTCCTGGTCCATCTCGGCCGTCTTGCAGAGCAGCCGAGCCGCGGCACGATGCCAGCAAGGAATACCCCGCTTGAAGGCCCGGCACTCGCAGTGCTTGACGGTGACGAGGTAGCGGGCGTCGTCAGTCGTAGCCGACATAATGACGAGTGTCTCACCATCAAAAGCCCACTGCTCGGCCGCGAGGTAGAGCGCGGCTTTGTTGATCGCGTTGAGCCAGGCCTGGTGCTCGGCGGCTTGCTTACGGGCTTCCTGGAGCGCCAGGGCGACGGTCTGACGGTTGACGGCTTGTGCGATAGTTGCGTTTGCCATGGGAGTGGATGCTCCTTTGGTATGGCTCACCGGGCCTCGATCTCCCGGTGAGCCGCTTTTGTCTTGGGCCTATGCGGCCCGCCGGCTCGGTCGCTGCGTGACTTCCGTTCCGTCCTGCTTCCAGTAGATGATCTTGGCGGCTGGCTTGCGGCTCAGCTCAAACTTGAAGTCCTGCGCGTCCTTGATGCTGTCGAACGATCCGAGGACTTCGCCGCCCTTCACTACGTCCCACTTGCCATTGTTCAGTTCGAGCTTTGCCATGTCCGTATCCCCTTACCTTATGATAAGAAGTATAGCATATTCATTATCACTTGTAAATAAGTTTTAGCAGCGATCTGTACAACTGGTAATAGGTTTTTGAGAATCATTATCAATTGACAATAGGTTACTGATAATGTATCGTGTTCTCTGTCGGAAAGGGGTTAGGATGGAAGATGATTTGATGAGCGCGACCCAAGCTGCGAAGTATCTCGG
>MWWB01000036.1_pt1 | contig 23016 bp, 17 predicted proteins | sample 1047291 | NCBI WGS metagenome assembly MWWB01 (sample SAMN06349976, study PRJNA376086) | soil metagenome | isolation source: MS4-1 sample Antarctic (ecotone) soil | place: Antarctica | reverse complement strand
ATAAAAAGGCCATTAGTAGAAGTATCAAGTACAGTCGCATATCATTTGATTAAGCGTTATTACCTCTCGTTGACAATCAATCTTAAGCCATTTTCAAGAGACTCATACTCGTACACAGTAGAACACTGAATCTTAGTTTTATCCCTTAACATAAGATTCTTTATACAACACGTCCCGGAATAACACAATAACACCTGCTCCAAAACAGGGTGTGAAAGGGGATAAAAAACAGCCTGGTGAAACGGAGTGGTGACATCGTATGTCACCACTCCGTTTCACCAGCCTTATTCCGTTGACTTCGATAGGTCGCTTTGGTTCTCTCGCCTTCTAACTTGATTGACAAACTCAGGACTGGGCTTGAAGAAGGGGATAACATGGGGGGCTATCAGCAGCGCCGTGTTTGCTTTGATGTTTCGTGCCGTTTTGCCCGCACGCCCTTTGAGAATGAAGCTCCCGAAGGTGCGTACATAAATGGGTTGGCCCTCGATTAGTGAATCTTTAACAACCTCAAAAAAGGCTTCAATAATAAACCGGCTGGTTTCAGGATCAAGACCAGTTTGCTTGGTCACTCGGTCGAATACGTCTTGTTTTGTCATACTCGATCAACTACTTTCAGGGCGGTTAGGGGTGGTTTATGCCTAAAAAAACCTGTTCATCCCCTTCCCATGCTTAGCCCTCGGCTACGCGTCTTCTCGTGCTCGATAGCCTGCTTCTGCTCCTCAGCCAACGCCAACGCCAACTTTTGGGCTTCTTCCCGTTGTAGGCGCAATTGCTCAGCCTGGCGTAAATTCGCTTCGATCTGCTGCTGACGCTCGCGCTCGGTGTCGCGCAGCTCTAGCGTCATGGTCGCCCGTTCCTGGGTGGTACCGTTACTCATCGTGTTCTGATAGCGAAAACTCTCTTCTAACTCCCGACGGTAGCCCGTTTGCCGGTCAAAGCTGGCTTCGCTGCGCTCTTTGAAGTCAACTCGGTTGAACTGGCCAAACTTCTGGCCGTGGGCCTCGCTCTTGCCCTGGCCGCGATGGTTAGTCAGGGGGCTTAATAATTTCTGGTTGTGGCTGTCCTTGCGGCTGACGATGATCTGCACGTGCATCTGGTGGCCAGGCTTAGCCTCTCCCCGCTGGCGCTGGCCCTGTTGCACGTCGGCATCGGTCCACTTGTAGCCCCGGTGGTACTCGACCTTGCCGTACCACTTCACATCATCGGCCCCCAATCCCTTCTGGAAATTAGCCGCGTACTCAGCCATTACGCTGCGGGCGTAGTCTTTGAGCTGCTGGGGGTCGTTGCCGATGTGCTGTAGCTCTTTCTGGGATGGGCTGATGTTGACTAAGTAAAATTTAGCCTCGTGCTGTTTGAGCTTAGCTGTGTTGCTGTCGATGTCCTGGCGTACCTGCTGCGGCTGTAGATCGTCGCGTTGCTGGTTGAACCACAACTCGGCCTTGTTCTCGGCCTTCAGGTTGTTTTCTTTCTCCAAGTACTCGACGAGCTGGCCACAACTGCCGGCATTGCTGCCCGTGGCGCTGGTGGTGATGTTGACGTGGGGCATGAGTTGGAAAGGGAAAAGAAAATTACAAGTTCTCCACCTGGCTGCGGGCGCTCTCTTGCAGATCCTTCACGGCCCGGCCTTGGGTCAGGGTATTTAGGGCTTCGCGCTGCTGGATGTAGCTATCCAGGAGGGCCCGAAACTTGGCTTTTAAGGCTGTCTTTCCCTCGTGGTGGGACTTTGCCCCACTTTGATACGTTTGTGTCTCTGTGAGCAGCTTTTGCAGCTTCTCGGCCATTGCCTGCTGGTGCTGGTACAATTTATCCTGTTGTTCACCCAGCAGCTTGGCTTCCCGGTGGCGCAGATCTTGGGTTTTGGCATAAAATCCCTCAATGTAGCCTTGCTCATCATAGCCGAATAAACCGCTTACTTGACGATGAAGTCCGGCCAAGGCCCGCGTCAATTCGCGTTGGTCGGCCATGATCGGCGTCAGGGCTTCTTTCTCCTGGGTCTTGATGAAGGAGATGATCCGGTTGATGCCCTGGCCCAGCTCTTTCTTAAGTAATTCGTCGTTCAGATCGGCCGGATCTTTCTTGGACTTATAGAAGTAATCGACCATTTGGCCGAACAGCTCTTGCTTACTGCGGCCTAACTTTTCGGCTAACTTGCTGAATTTCAGATTGGTATCGCTACCGAACCGAACCGACTTGTTGGCTTTAGTCTCCATAATTAAGCATAATAATATACTAAAAACAATCTCAAAATGCTAAGAAAAGGGTTTTTTACCCTAAAATATACTTTTTGCTTACTAACTAATAGTAATAATTACTGATAAATAGATGATTATCAGACTAGTGATCTCGTAGAGCAAGCAAGAATTATCGCGTAGCGTAATTCCCGCTTGCTCTTTAGAAAGACCGCTCCGCGCTTTGTTTTCCCCGCATCGCGCCCTTGTTTTTTGCTTTTTTTCCCCGTTGCTTTTCTTCCCTTTTCAACTAATTTTTTAGTTTATCTTTTTACCTCTCTAAGCCGTACCTGTCAAAGCACTTCCCCAACGGCCTTCCTCGCGTGCGTGTGCCCGCGATCACGTGCGAGACAAGTGTTTGTGTATTTTCAAATACACTTGTTAATCTCTTGAAGGGGCGCAATAGGGCTTGTAATTGTCAGATTTACAGACTCTTACACTGTGGATAACTTTAATAAAGACAGGTTTGATCGGTAATAAAGACAGGTTTGATCGGTGAAGCATGCCTAATAAAGACAGGTTTAATCGGTGAAACGTGCTTAATAAAGACAGGTTTGATCGGTAGAATGAGTATTTATAAAAGACATATAGCTTTTATAAATTGTTTTTTTACATCTATCTATTAATCAACGCTTTCAATATGAAGAAGATAGAGATATTTCAAGATAATGTCCTCACTCTTGCCAGATATGAAATGACAGAAGCGGAGAAGAACATTCTCTATATGGTCGTTGCCCAAATTAAAAAAGAGGATCCTCTGACAAAGATGTATCAAGTGACAGTCAAAGAGATGGCCGAGATTACGGGGTCAAAAGAGCTAATGTTTGAGGCTTACAGGCAGGCTACTCAGAAGTTGATCAGTCGCGTCTTCATCACTACCCTTCCCAATGGGGACATTCTTCAGGCAGGATTTATAGCATCGGCACTTTATCGAAAAGGCACAGGAATAATACAGATCGAGTTGTCCCAGATGGTAAGACCTTTCTATGTAGACTTGAACACAAGATTCACCAAGATGCAGTTAGCGGCTGCAATCTCGCTCAATTCTGCCTATGCAAAGCGAGTTTACGAGTTGTTGTGCATGTACAAGAACATGAAGGACAAGACATTCCGACGTGATCTAACCGATCTTAAAACGATGCTTAATATTATTAACTCTAAGACGGGAAAGGACAGTTATCCAACATGGACTAAATTTCAGAAGAACGTGCTGGAAGTAGCTGACAAGGAGATTAACGGCCATACTGACCTTTCATTTAAGTACAAACCTATCTATGGAGATCGACCGGGGAGAGGGCGAAAACCTGTTGCACAAGTCGAGTTTGAAGTCTTCTACTTAGCCAAACAGGAGCCAGAGCCAACAACGCCCTTAGTTGAACGACTCGTCAAACAATTTCGACTCCGACCTGACCAGGCCGCTAAAGTGCTGGATATGCACTCTATTGAGGTAATTAACCGTCAACTCTATGACATTCAAGCCAAGGCCACAGACGGGAAAGTTAAGAATTTAGGTAGCTACACAGCCAAAGTGTTCGGCTTAGACACAACTAACAAATGACTTACTTCAGAACAAACATTGATAATAAGTCGAATCTCATACTCGTTACATAATAAAAGTATATATACTTTTATTATCCGCAATCTACGAAAAACAGTTTAATACGTAAACTTGTGATTATCAGTGGGTTGAACTAATAAAGAATGTCGATTATGGTATCGGGTATAAAGTATATATACTTTATACCCCCTGTATGAGCATCACAGAGAGCAATGGCAAGTATAAGCAGATTCAGAAGGGCTAAAGACATCATTCAAGCTTACTTCAGTACGCTTGACAAGAGGGTATATTCTCATAAAGACATTAGCGATATATTTTACAAGAAAAAACAGGAATGGGAATTGCCAGAGAAAATGTATGCTCGTGACTTTATAGAGCAACTGGAAAAGTATTTAGATCTGAAGAAATTAGAAATATCTGCCGTAGGTACACAACATTACACTAAAGATAATTTGATAAAGTATGTTTTTGGCGAGATCTCTCCATTTGAAGCAGCACTTTGTATAAGAGCAAATACACATCTATCTCATTATTCAAGTATGTTTTTAATGGGCTTAACTGAGCAACTACCTAAAACTATTTACGTAACATTTGAGCAAACTGAGAAATCGGATAGGAGCACCACCACTATAAGCCAAGATGCAATAGATAGTGCTTTCTCTAATCCTCAGAGAGAACCTGCGCATTATTATGAATATTTGGATTATAAAATAATTTTACTGAACAGTAAATTTTCCAAAAAGGCTGGTGTGATTCGTCATAATTCTATCTTCGGGAAAAATCTTCCTGTGACAGGTATAGAGAGAACCTTAATCGATATAGTTGTTCGTCCCGCTTATTCAGGAGGTGTGACAGAGGTGTTTAAAGCCTATGAAAGAGCATCGGAGATGGCATCAGTCAATAAACTACTCTCAATATTGTCAAAGTTAGATTACTTATACCCGTATCACCAAGCTATAGGGTTTTACATACAAAAAACAGGCAGATATAGGACAAATCAGATACAGCTATTAAAAGACAAGGGGACACCTTATAAATTTTATTTAACTTATAACATGACTAGTAAAGAATACTCTAGAGAGTGGCATTTATATTACCCAAAGAATTTTTGACTATTACATCTAATAGTTTTTCGAGTCGATCTACAACGCGATCAAAGTAGAAGTTAAAGCTTTCTACTTGTGTACCCGTTCCTATGGTTCCTTTCACAGATTTGAAGTTCTCTTCATGCAGCTCCTTATAACCTCTAATTAGCCGGATATAATCAATTGGGACTTTTTTGGCGGAGAATACATTCTGGATTAGTTCTTGGTTTCTTTCTGAGTAGATGTCTATACCTGGATTTTTTTCTGTTATAGAATTTATGTCATAAAAATCTCTAGCTCTTCCTGTCGGATTATTTCTGGTTCTCTTTACAATCTGATCGTACTCAATAGTCTGTTGGCAAATAGCTCTCACTTTTTCAAAAAGAATTGTCACTGGTGCATAGACGTAGATAATTAATCCATCAATTTCATGCCTCTCTTTCTCACCCACATATTCAAACTTACTAATATCAATCTCTATTCTCGTAGAGCCATTTTTAGAAACGGGAACAGCCCTTCTATTTAAAGAATCTCTACTGTTCTTATTTTCTTCGTAAGATTTCAAATCAATAATCTTAAAGTCTATGTTATACCCGCCCCAAAAGTCTTTTAAAGTAGGTGAAACCTCTTCTGGAGCGTTTTCAAAATGAAAATCTATAACCACGTATTTTTCCTCTTCCTCAAAAAAAGTAGCTTCCAAAACTCTTTTCACCCTTTCCTTAACATCTTCAAAACTTTCAGAGAAGTCTTCTTCTATTGAAAAGTCTATATCTCTTGATGCCCTTTGCTTTATATCATGAAACATATTTAGAGCATTACCCCCTTTAAAGGTAAGATTTTCAAGTAGGTAGTCATCTGACACAAGAGCTTTTAATGTTATTTTTTTTATTCGCTCCACTAAGTCATTATTCATAGTACTGGTAGCTAATTAGCGCGTCATCAAGTGCCTACGAAAGTATTGTACCACTTGTACAGTTTACCCGGTTATTTCACTGGTGCCAATTCCCAATGCTGCTCGTAAAACTCTTCACCAGCGTAGGGCCATTGATTTGCCTCAGCTCCAGCCTGGGCATTTATGGGAGCACCCCCTCCAATCTCCAGTATCTGTCCGCTGTTGGCATTGGTGATAACAAAATAGTTTTGAGCACCGTACACTGGTTGGAACAGCCACTGCTGGTTCTTCCCACCCCAGTAAGGCCATTGATTTGCACTTGAACCCGGTTGTGTTAAATGCCAGTCACTTCCACCAATTTCCAGTCCCTGACCACTGTTACGGTTAATGATTTTATATACCCCGGTGCTGGTGGCCGTGATGTTCCACTCCTGATTGGCAGTGCCTACAGAGTGCCACTGGTTGGCACGGGTGCCATCTGTGATAGGAGCGGAACCACCGCCCCCAATTTCCAGCACTTGCCCGGTGTTGCGATTATGAATTTTATACACCCCCGGCGTGACACCAACATATGGGATAATGGTTACTACATTGCTAGTAGCAACGTGGACAGGACGCCTGCTGCCATGCAATATAACCCTTCTGTAGTAAACCGTTTGCCAGCACTCCCAAGGCTGAAAATGTTGACTCTGTGCCCCTTCGATGGCATGCCAGTCATTGTCATTGCCCGAATAACTATGTTCCCACCGATACACATATGTATAAGTCGGTATTGTAAATTCGTCTCCAAGCAACTTACTTGGTGTAGTCGCGTATGGCACGTTTTGATTCTGGTAAATGTTTATTCCGGTATGCCCATGAATGTTTGTTTGCATTATTGTAAGTTGTTAAGAGTGAAAATTTATGAAGTAAAAACACCACGGCAAGGTATAGTGACACATATTTACTAACAAGAGTGCAAACACCCTTTTTAGTAGATGATATATCTAACCTCTATCGCTGTAACTTTCATTTATACTTGCATGAGCTTTAGGTAGTAGTAGGTGTTAAGCAAATTTCGAGGTCGCCTTTCCCGCTGTTGTCAGTTCTCAAATCCCGGAATATTTCCTTAACATAATAATCATTTATACAACACGTCCCGGAATAACACAATAACACCTGCTCCAAAACAGGGTGTGAAAGGGGATAAAAAACAGCCTGGTGAAACGGAATGGTGACATCGTATGTCACCACTCCGTTTCACCAGCCTTATTCCGTTGACTTCGATAGGTCGCTTTGGTTCTCTCGCCTTCTAACTTGATTGACAAACTCAGGACTGGGCTTGAAGAAGGGGATAACATGGGGGGCTATCAGCAGCGCCGTGTTTGCTTTGATGTTTCGTGCCGTTTTGCCCGCACGCCCTTTGAGAATGAAGCTCCCGAAGGTGCGTACATAAATGGGTTGGCCCTCGATTAGTGAATCTTTAACAACCTCAAAAAAGGCTTCAATAATAAACCGGCTGGTTTCAGGATCAAGACCAGTTTGCTTGGTCACTCGGTCGAATACGTCTTGTTTTGTCATACTCGATCAACTACTTTCAGGGCGGTTAGGGGTGGTTTATGCCTAAAAAAACCTGTTCATCCCCTTCCCATGCTTAGCCCTCGGCTACGCGTCTTCTCGTGCTCGATAGCCTGCTTCTGCTCCTCAGCCAACGCCAACGCCAACTTTTGGGCTTCTTCCCGTTGTAGGCGCAATTGCTCAGCCTGGCGTAAATTCGCTTCGATCTGCTGCTGACGCTCGCGCTCGGTGTCGCGCAGCTCTAGCGTCATGGTCGCCCGTTCCTGGGTGGTACCGTTACTCATCGTGTTCTGATAGCGAAAACTCTCTTCTAACTCCCGACGGTAGCCCGTTTGCCGGTCAAAGCTGGCTTCGCTGCGCTCTTTGAAGTCAACTCGGTTGAACTGGCCAAACTTCTGGCCGTGGGCCTCGCTCTTGCCCTGGCCGCGATGGTTAGTCAGGGGGCTTAATAATTTCTGGTTGTGGCTGTCCTTGCGGCTGACGATGATCTGCACGTGCATCTGGTGGCCAGGCTTAGCCTCTCCCCGCTGGCGCTGGCCCTGTTGCACGTCGGCATCGGTCCACTTGTAGCCCCGGTGGTACTCGACCTTGCCGTACCACTTCACATCATCGGCCCCCAATCCCTTCTGGAAATTAGCCGCGTACTCAGCCATTACGCTGCGGGCGTAGTCTTTGAGCTGCTGGGGGTCGTTGCCGATGTGCTGTAGCTCTTTCTGGGATGGGCTGATGTTGACTAAGTAAAATTTAGCCTCGTGCTGTTTGAGCTTAGCTGTGTTGCTGTCGATGTCCTGGCGTACCTGCTGCGGCTGTAGATCGTCGCGTTGCTGGTTGAACCACAACTCGGCCTTGTTCTCGGCCTTCAGGTTGTTTTCTTTCTCCAAGTACTCGACGAGCTGGCCACAACTGCCGGCATTGCTGCCCGTGGCGCTGGTGGTGATGTTGACGTGGGGCATGAGTTGGAAAGGGAAAAGAAAATTACAAGTTCTCCACCTGGCTGCGGGCGCTCTCTTGCAGATCCTTCACGGCCCGGCCTTGGGTCAGGGTATTTAGGGCTTCGCGCTGCTGGATGTAGCTATCCAGGAGGGCCCGAAACTTGGCTTTTAAGGCTGTCTTTCCCTCGTGGTGGGACTTTGCCCCACTTTGATACGTTTGTGTCTCTGTGAGCAGCTTTTGCAGCTTCTCGGCCATTGCCTGCTGGTGCTGGTACAATTTATCCTGTTGTTCACCCAGCAGCTTGGCTTCCCGGTGGCGCAGATCTTGGGTTTTGGCATAAAATCCCTCAATGTAGCCTTGCTCATCATAGCCGAATAAACCGCTTACTTGACGATGAAGTCCGGCCAAGGCCCGCGTCAATTCGCGTTGGTCGGCCATGATCGGCGTCAGGGCTTCTTTCTCCTGGGTCTTGATGAAGGAGATGATCCGGTTGATGCCCTGGCCCAGCTCTTTCTTAAGTAATTCGTCGTTCAGATCGGCCGGATCTTTCTTGGACTTATAGAAGTAATCGACCATTTGGCCGAACAGCTCTTGCTTACTGCGGCCTAACTTTTCGGCTAACTTGCTGAATTTCAGATTGGTATCGCTACCGAACCGAACCGACTTGTTGGCTTTAGTCTCCATAATTAAGCATAATAATATACTAAAAACAATCTCAAAATGCTAAGAAAAGGGTTTTTTACCCTAAAATATACTTTTTGCTTACTAACTAATAGTAATAATTACTGATAAATAGATGATTATCAGACTAGTGATCTCGTAGAGCAAGCAAGAATTATCGCGTAGCGTAATTCCCGCTTGCTCTTTAGAAAGACCGCTCCGCGCTTTGTTTTCCCCGCATCGCGCCCTTGTTTTTTGCTTTTTTTCCCCGTTGCTTTTCTTCCCTTTTCAACTAATTTTTTAGTTTATCTTTTTACCTCTCTAAGCCGTACCTGTCAAAGCACTTCCCCAACGGCCTTCCTCGCGTGCGTGTGCCCGCGATCACGTGCGAGACAAGTGTTTGTGTATTTTCAAATACACTTGTTAATCTCTTGAAGGGGCGCAATAGGGCTTGTAATTGTCAGATTTACAGACTCTTACACTGTGGATAACTTTAATAAAGACAGGTTTGATCGGTAATAAAGACAGGTTTGATCGGTGAAGCATGCCTAATAAAGACAGGTTTAATCGGTGAAACGTGCTTAATAAAGACAGGTTTGATCGGTAGAATGAGTATTTATAAAAGACATATAGCTTTTATAAATTGTTTTTTTACATCTATCTATTAATCAACGCTTTCAATATGAAGAAGATAGAGATATTTCAAGATAATGTCCTCACTCTTGCCAGATATGAAATGACAGAAGCGGAGAAGAACATTCTCTATATGGTCGTTGCCCAAATTAAAAAAGAGGATCCTCTGACAAAGATGTATCAAGTGACAGTCAAAGAGATGGCCGAGATTACGGGGTCAAAAGAGCTAATGTTTGAGGCTTACAGGCAGGCTACTCAGAAGTTGATCAGTCGCGTCTTCATCACTACCCTTCCCAATGGGGACATTCTTCAGGCAGGATTTATAGCATCGGCACTTTATCGAAAAGGCACAGGAATAATACAGATCGAGTTGTCCCAGATGGTAAGACCTTTCTATGTAGACTTGAACACAAGATTCACCAAGATGCAGTTAGCGGCTGCAATCTCGCTCAATTCTGCCTATGCAAAGCGAGTTTACGAGTTGTTGTGCATGTACAAGAACATGAAGGACAAGACATTCCGACGTGATCTAACCGATCTTAAAACGATGCTTAATATTATTAACTCTAAGACGGGAAAGGACAGTTATCCAACATGGACTAAATTTCAGAAGAACGTGCTGGAAGTAGCTGACAAGGAGATTAACGGCCATACTGACCTTTCATTTAAGTACAAACCTATCTATGGAGATCGACCGGGGAGAGGGCGAAAACCTGTTGCACAAGTCGAGTTTGAAGTCTTCTACTTAGCCAAACAGGAGCCAGAGCCAACAACGCCCTTAGTTGAACGACTCGTCAAACAATTTCGACTCCGACCTGACCAGGCCGCTAAAGTGCTGGATATGCACTCTATTGAGGTAATTAACCGTCAACTCTATGACATTCAAGCCAAGGCCACAGACGGGAAAGTTAAGAATTTAGGTAGCTACACAGCCAAAGTGTTCGGCTTAGACACAACTAACAAATGACTTACTTCAGAACAAACATTGATAATAAGTCGAATCTCATACTCGTTACATAATAAAAGTATATATACTTTTATTATCCGCAATCTACGAAAAACAGTTTAATACGTAAACTTGTGATTATCAGTGGGTTGAACTAATAAAGAATGTCGATTATGGTATCGGGTATAAAGTATATATACTTTATACCCCCTGTATGAGCATCACAGAGAGCAATGGCAAGTATAAGCAGATTCAGAAGGGCTAAAGACATCATTCAAGCTTACTTCAGTACGCTTGACAAGAGGGTATATTCTCATAAAGACATTAGCGATATATTTTACAAGAAAAAACAGGAATGGGAATTGCCAGAGAAAATGTATGCTCGTGACTTTATAGAGCAACTGGAAAAGTATTTAGATCTGAAGAAATTAGAAATATCTGCCGTAGGTACACAACATTACACTAAAGATAATTTGATAAAGTATGTTTTTGGCGAGATCTCTCCATTTGAAGCAGCACTTTGTATAAGAGCAAATACACATCTATCTCATTATTCAAGTATGTTTTTAATGGGCTTAACTGAGCAACTACCTAAAACTATTTACGTAACATTTGAGCAAACTGAGAAATCGGATAGGAGCACCACCACTATAAGCCAAGATGCAATAGATAGTGCTTTCTCTAATCCTCAGAGAGAACCTGCGCATTATTATGAATATTTGGATTATAAAATAATTTTACTGAACAGTAAATTTTCCAAAAAGGCTGGTGTGATTCGTCATAATTCTATCTTCGGGAAAAATCTTCCTGTGACAGGTATAGAGAGAACCTTAATCGATATAGTTGTTCGTCCCGCTTATTCAGGAGGTGTGACAGAGGTGTTTAAAGCCTATGAAAGAGCATCGGAGATGGCATCAGTCAATAAACTACTCTCAATATTGTCAAAGTTAGATTACTTATACCCGTATCACCAAGCTATAGGGTTTTACATACAAAAAACAGGCAGATATAGGACAAATCAGATACAGCTATTAAAAGACAAGGGGACACCTTATAAATTTTATTTAACTTATAACATGACTAGTAAAGAATACTCTAGAGAGTGGCATTTATATTACCCAAAGAATTTTTGACTATTACATCTAATAGTTTTTCGAGTCGATCTACAACGCGATCAAAGTAGAAGTTAAAGCTTTCTACTTGTGTACCCGTTCCTATGGTTCCTTTCACAGATTTGAAGTTCTCTTCATGCAGCTCCTTATAACCTCTAATTAGCCGGATATAATCAATTGGGACTTTTTTGGCGGAGAATACATTCTGGATTAGTTCTTGGTTTCTTTCTGAGTAGATGTCTATACCTGGATTTTTTTCTGTTATAGAATTTATGTCATAAAAATCTCTAGCTCTTCCTGTCGGATTATTTCTGGTTCTCTTTACAATCTGATCGTACTCAATAGTCTGTTGGCAAATAGCTCTCACTTTTTCAAAAAGAATTGTCACTGGTGCATAGACGTAGATAATTAATCCATCAATTTCATGCCTCTCTTTCTCACCCACATATTCAAACTTACTAATATCAATCTCTATTCTCGTAGAGCCATTTTTAGAAACGGGAACAGCCCTTCTATTTAAAGAATCTCTACTGTTCTTATTTTCTTCGTAAGATTTCAAATCAATAATCTTAAAGTCTATGTTATACCCGCCCCAAAAGTCTTTTAAAGTAGGTGAAACCTCTTCTGGAGCGTTTTCAAAATGAAAATCTATAACCACGTATTTTTCCTCTTCCTCAAAAAAAGTAGCTTCCAAAACTCTTTTCACCCTTTCCTTAACATCTTCAAAACTTTCAGAGAAGTCTTCTTCTATTGAAAAGTCTATATCTCTTGATGCCCTTTGCTTTATATCATGAAACATATTTAGAGCATTACCCCCTTTAAAGGTAAGATTTTCAAGTAGGTAGTCATCTGACACAAGAGCTTTTAATGTTATTTTTTTTATTCGCTCCACTAAGTCATTATTCATAGTACTGGTAGCTAATTAGCGCGTCATCAAGTGCCTACGAAAGTATTGTACCACTTGTACAGTTTACCCGGTTATTTCACTGGTGCCAATTCCCAATGCTGCTCGTAAAACTCTTCACCAGCGTAGGGCCATTGATTTGCCTCAGCTCCAGCCTGGGCATTTATGGGAGCACCCCCTCCAATCTCCAGTATCTGTCCGCTGTTGGCATTGGTGATAACAAAATAGTTTTGAGCACCGTACACTGGTTGGAACAGCCACTGCTGGTTCTTCCCACCCCAGTAAGGCCATTGATTTGCACTTGAACCCGGTTGTGTTAAATGCCAGTCACTTCCACCAATTTCCAGTCCCTGACCACTGTTACGGTTAATGATTTTATATACCCCGGTGCTGGTGGCCGTGATGTTCCACTCCTGATTGGCAGTGCCTACAGAGTGCCACTGGTTGGCACGGGTGCCATCTGTGATAGGAGCGGAACCACCGCCCCCAATTTCCAGCACTTGCCCGGTGTTGCGATTATGAATTTTATACACCCCCGGCGTGACACCAACATATGGGATAATGGTTACTACATTGCTAGTAGCAACGTGGACAGGACGCCTGCTGCCATGCAATATAACCCTTCTGTAGTAAACCGTTTGCCAGCACTCCCAAGGCTGAAAATGTTGACTCTGTGCCCCTTCGATGGCATGCCAGTCATTGTCATTGCCCGAATAACTATGTTCCCACCGATACACATATGTATAAGTCGGTATTGTAAATTCGTCTCCAAGCAACTTACTTGGTGTAGTCGCGTATGGCACGTTTTGATTCTGGTAAATGTTTATTCCGGTATGCCCATGAATGTTTGTTTGCATTATTGTAAGTTGTTAAGAGTGAAAATTTATGAAGTAAAAACACCACGGCAAGGTATAGTGACACATATTTACTAACAAGAGTGCAAACACCCTTTTTAGTAGATGATATATCTAACCTCTATCGCTGTAACTTTCATTTATACTTGCATGAGCTTTAGGTAGTAGTAGGTGTTAAGCAAATTTCGAGGTCGCCTTTCCCGCTGTTGTCAGTTCTCAAATCCCGGAATATTTCCTTAACATAATAATCATTTATAAAACTTTTTTAAAGTGGTACTTATTTACTCAATTCCTTGAGTTTATCTCTTAAAATATTGGGAGGTAAGTTCTTGGCTATGATCATGCCTTGAGAGTTAATAAGAACAGATGTTGGGAAGCCCCTAACGCCGTATAGATCAGCTATCTTATTTGTATCATCAGATAAAATTTGGGGCCATCTTATCTGCTCTTTGTCAATAAAAGTTTTTAACTTTTGGGGAGAATCATGACATGCTATACTAATAAACTCGAACTTATCTTTGTCTATATCTTGATATATTTTTTTTAGTGTAGGTATCTCTTCAACACAGCCTTTGCACCATGTTCCCCAAAAATCTATAAACACGTATTTGCCTTTTGTATCACTAATTGTAATAGTCTTACCCGTACTGAATTCTTTGGCTGCAAGAGGACGAAACGGATAACCTACCTGTAGAGAATACTCTTTACCTGTAGTCGGGTCCACTGGGTCAAGTTCAAGCCAATTATTGAAAACATCTATTCCTTTGTTTTTGTATATAACGTTTGCTATTTCTATATTTTCTCCAATTTCAACGAGCTTCTGAGGATCAACTTTACCTGATTTTACTATTGATGACGGCAGGGTGATAACGGACCCTTCGAAATCAAGTCTCGAAAAGTTAGGTGAGATCAGTATCTCGTAGTCTTTGTTATTTTTCTTAAAAGTAGCTGTTGCATATTGGGGAAAGTTGTATAAAAATTGATCACCCATCATCTTAATTACCATCGGTGCATAAGCACTCGAAATGCTTCCTCTTTGATAAATTTCATATCGAATTGTTTGAGCATTCTTAACTTGATCAGGGATAGTACCTGTTTTTATTATATCAGGGTAGAGAGCTGTTTCATCACTAAAATCAAGGTCATTATCCGTATCCACCATAACGGCCCACTTATTACGACTTTCATCAAAACCCTTCACGGTGTAGATGTAGCATTTGATAGGCTTGCTTGATAGCTTAGTCGTATCAGGCGTCCATTTCCACTGCTCTTGAAGGTACTGATAATTGGCGGGGGTAATATTGCCTAATCTGAAATTTTGATAAACAAGTTGATGGACATCTAATAAAATCCTAGATTTCATCTGACCGCTCCAATTTTTTGGCATACCCTTAATAGGTTGGTATGTTTTTCCCCATAATGCGTCTCCTATATGTTCAGCACTAAGATAACTGAAACTCGGGTAGAAAGGCCCATAGCCTTGTTTGAAGGTTATGGGTAGGCGAGTTAAGGTTATTGATTCGTCAGCTTGAGAATTACATCCAACTGATAAAAAGGCCATTAGTAGAAGTATCAAGTACAGTCGCATATCATTTGATTAAGCGTTATTACCTCTCGTTGACAATCAATCTTAAGCCATTTTCAAGAGACTCATACTCGTACACAGTAGAACACTAAATCTTAGTTTTATCCCTTAACATAAGAATCCTTATACAACACCCCTCGGAATAGTACAAGAACAACGGGGCAAAAAATGAGTACAGTTAGGGGTGGCTTATGCCTAAGAAAACCTGTTTGTCACATACCCATACTTAGCCCTCGGCTACGCTTCTGCTCCTGCTGAATGGCCTGTTTCTGCTCTTCGGCCAATTCCAGCTTCTGGGCTTGGGCTTGTTCCCGTTGCAGGCGTAGTTGCTCGGCCTGCCGTAAACTCGCTTCGATCTGCTGCTGACGCTCGCGCTCGGTGTCGCGCAGCTCCAGCGTCATGGCCACTCGTTCTTGGGCTGTGCCGTTGCTCATCGTGTTCTGGTAGCGGAAACTCTCTTCCAACTCCCGACGGTAGCTCATCTGTTGGTCAAATGCGGCTTCGCTGCGTTCCTTGAATTCGACCCGGTTAAACTGGCCGAACTTCTGGCCGTGGGCCTCGCTCTTGCCTTGCCCTCGATGGTTGGTCATGGGGCTTAGTAATCGTTGGTTATGGCCGTCCTTCCGGCTAACGATGATCTGCACGTGCATCTGGTGGCCAGCTTTGACTTCCCCGCGCTGGCTCTGACCTTGCTGCACGGCCGGATCGGTCCACTTGTAGGCCCGGTTGTACTCGACCTTGCCGTACCACTTCACATCATCGGCTCCTAACCCCTTCTGGAAGTTGGCCGCGTACTCAGTCATCACGCTACGGGCGTACTCTTTGAGCTTCTGGGGGTCGTTGTCGATGTGGGCTAACTCCTTTTGGGAAGGGCTGATATTGACCAAATAGAACTTGGCTTCTTGCTGTTTGAGCTTGGCCGTGTTGGAGTCGATGCCCTGGCGCACTTCGTGGGGCCGTAAATCGTCGCGCTGCTGGTTGAACCACAATTCGGCTTTGTGCTCAGCCTTGAGGTTGTTTTCTTTCTCTAAGTACTCGACAAGCTGGCCACAACTGCCCGCGTTGCTGCCGGTGCTGCTGCTGGTAATATTGACGTGGGGCATGGTTGGAAAGGGGAACGAATTACAAGTTATCAATCTGGCTGCGGCTATGTTCCTGCAAGTCCTTCACGGCTCGACCTTGCGTCAGGGTGTTCAGGGCTTCGCGCTGCTGAATGTAGCTATCCAGAATGGCCCGAAACTTGGCTTTTAAGGCGTTCTTTCCTTCTCGCTGTGCCTTCACCCCACTTTGATACGTTCGTGTCTCTGAGAGCAGTTCTTGAAGCTCCTTGACCATTGCTTTCTGTTGTTTCTCCAAATCCTCTTGCTTTTTGAGCAAATCAGCGTTCTCCTTAGCGCGTTCCCGCTGGCTGTCGAGATAAAAACCACGGGCAATGTTTTTCGGGTCTACGTTGAAAAAGCGGTGGACCTGCCCCATCAAGAAAGTTAAATTCCGCTGCAACTCACGCCCATCAGCCATCATCGGCGTTAGGGCTTCTTTCTCTTGGGTCTTGATGAACGAGATGATACGGTTAATGCCCTGACCCAATTCTTTTTTGAGCAATTCGTCGTTCAGATCGCCCGGATCTTTCTTGGACTTGTAGAAATAGTCGACCATTTGGCCGAACAGCTCTTGCTTACTGCGACCCAACTTTTCACTTAACTTACTGAATTTCAGATCAGTATCACCGCCGAACCGCACGGACTTATTCGCTTTTGCTTCCATAATTAAGCATAATAATATACTAAAATATGCTTCTAAATGCTAAAGAAAGGGTTTTTAACCCTAAAATATACTTTTTGCTTACTAAATAATTGTAAGTTTTACTAATAACTAACTGGTTATCAATACAGTGACCTCGTAGAGCAAGCAAGAATTATCGCGTAGCGTAATTCCCGCTTGCTCTTTATAAAGACTGCTCCGCGCTTTGTTTTCCCCGCATTGCGACCTTGTTTTTTGTTTTTTTCCCCCGTCGTTTTTCCTTCCCTTTCCACCTATATTTTTAGTTTACCTTTTTATCTCTCTAAGCCGTACCTGTCAAAGCACTTCCTGACGGCCGCTCCTCGCGTGTGTACGCACATGCTCGTACGCGAGACAAGTGTTTGTGTATTTCAAATATCACTTGTTAAACACTTGTAAGGGCAAAAGCTGACTTGTAACTATCTGATTTTTAGTATTTTGAACTGTGGATAACTTTAATAAAGTGAGGTTTGATCGGTAATAAAGTGAGGTTTGATCGGTGAGAGAAGCTCAATAAAGTGAGGTTTAATCGGTGAGAGAAGCTCAATAAAGTGAGGTTTAATCGGTAGAAAAATGATATTTTTTACTGGTATTGATTTTTTGATTTCACTTTTTATATTTGTCTCAAAATCAACGGTAATGGCTAAAGTAGTTGAGATTTGGCAAGATAATGCTCTTACCGTAGCCCGGTACGAAATGAGTGAAGCGGAGAAAAACATTCTCTACATGGTAGTGGCTAACGTCAAAAAAGAGGACGCTCCAACAAAGATGTATCAGGTATCAGTAAAAGAGATGGCTGAAATCACTGGATCAGAGGAGTTAATGTTTGAAACATACAAGCAAGCAACCCGTAAACTGCTTACACGTGTGTTTGAAACTACACTTCACAATGGAGACTTATTGCAAGCCACTTTCATTTCTTCAGCTCTGTATAAAAAGGGCACAGGAATCATTGAAATTGAGCTTTCTCAGAGGGTACGGCCGTTCTACGTAGATTTGAACCAACGATATACTAAGATTCAGTTGGTTGCAGCAATTTCCCTCAACTCTGCTTACGCAAAGCGGATTTATGAGCTTCTTTGTATGTTTAAAAACATGAAAGACAAGACATTTCGGCGGAATCTGGTCGAGCTTAAAACTATACTTGGCATCATTGACCCAAAAACGGGCAGAGACAGTTATTCAAGCTGGACATGGTTTCAGAAGAACATATTGGATGTAGCTGCAAGAGAGATCAACGGCCACACAGATGTTACTTTCACATATAAACCAATTCTTGGTGACCGTCCAGGGAGGGGACGCAAGCCGGTGGAACAGGTTGAATTTGAAGTCTTTTACCAGGCAAAACCGGAGCCAGAGCCAGCAACGCCCTTGCTTGAACGGCTCGTTAAGCAATTCCGGTTACGACCCGATCAGGCCGCGAAAGTTCTGGAAACGCATTCTGTCGAAGTAATCAATCGTCAACTTTACGACATTCACGTAAAAGCTAATGATGGTAAGGTTAAGAACTTAGGAAGCTATACGGCAAGGGTGTTCGGGTTAGAGACTAAAAAGGAGTAACACGCAATATATTTACGTTTAATTTGACGCTTAATAAGATGGAGACTCTTATAATTCATCCAGAAGGAGAAGACAAAGCCAAAGCATTAAAAGGATTTTTGAAAGCATTTAATATAAGATTTGAATCTTATATTGATGAGAAACAGAACCCGTATAATCCTGAATTTATAGCTAAGATTGAACGAGGTAATGACGATGTAAGGACGGGCCATACTACCAAAATTTCATTAGATGAAATATGGAAATAGAATTAACTAGTGATGCAAATGACGATCTCAGTTATTGGAAAAAGACAGGTAATCAGGCTATCTTGAAACGGATTCGATTATTGACAGAATCTATTTTAGAAACTCCCTTCTCAGGAATTGGTAAGCCTGAGCCGCTAAAGCATAATTTAAGCGGTAAATGGTCTAGGCGAATAGATAAAAGTAATCGGTACGTTTATGAAGTTCAAGAAAATACAGTGTATGTATTTTCTTTGAAAGGACACTACAATAATTAACAAACCTTGGATTAGAGACCGCCACAAAAAAAGAAAAAATTTTCTTATCTCTTTATAAAACTCGCCTAAATCTGCCACAGATAATAGTTATTCTTCTGGTAAAACACCTAAGTCATATTGAAAAATATCTTCCCTCATTTTTTGTAAGACCTCCATTTCTTCAGTTAATAAATCGTCCCACACATTACAATAGGTTATTAAAACAGTAACGATGATTCCCATACACTGGCATACATCAGCGAACTGTTCTCTGATACTTTTTTCAAGATAATGTTTGTGTACTAATCTAAAACTTAACTCTCCAAAATGTTCATACTTTGAAAATAAGTCGTAGTGTGAAAAAATATATCTGTAAACAGAAAAATCTTGCGCTGCTGATTTTTGTGAAAATATAGTAGAAATCATTCTTAAGCTTCCAGTATCTAATGATTTAATTTTTGGCTTTCCCGTTTCGTCAAGGTACGTTGAGTTATGATAAATAAATTTTTCTTTTTCTTCTTTAACTTTTTCCTTATTCCATTCGCTTAAACGCGCATAAATTCCATCTATTTGATTGAATGTTCTCAATACGTGATCGCCATATATGCTGCGTATATTTTCTTTAACTTCATCATCATTCTTCGAAACCATTTTAACGTATTCTCCTATAATAATGTCGGATAACACTGATCTCAGGATAACATACAGACTTGGATGAAAATGGGGATGACTGTGAAAGTTTCTAACTAAGATGTTAGCTGCTTCTAAGGAGCCATTAACTTTTGATATGATGGTGAAATAGAACCGTTCGGGTTCGTCTGCGTATTTCTCATTATCCAATATTTTCCAAATCACTTTCTTCTCATAATAATCTGTAAATGACAGTAACGAAGAAGAAAGTCCGTCGAAATATTCGTCTATGTTGTTAGGCATATTTGCTTCATTGTTGTTATCGACTTGCAATAATTAGCTTATCCCAATCAATACGATCAGTATGATGCTGGTTAGTAATTGTTGCCGTAGGTGTTTCAGCCGTAAAGTCGCGTCCTTTCAGTAAAGCTGATTCTAAGCCAGCGGGGGCTTTAATCTTCAGTGTTGTAAGGGTGGTCAAGGCCGTTTTCGCATACAGGCGGCGGGCTGCTTTATTCTGACTGGCGTTATTGACATTCAACATCAATTTGACAGTGCGAATCGCTTTTTCGTCTGAAGATTCGGCGTAAAAAGCCAGATTGTTAGCCAGCCCGTTCTGATTTGACTCAGCCCCAAAACTGTAGTTATGAGTAGTACAAACGGTGTACTACTCATATAACCCATACCATCGTTGCGCCACGACCGCATAGGCCCGATACCTGCCCGGCTGAGTAGCCCCAATGTAGCTGGTACATCAGCAAAAACCTTTATAGCGGGTGGCGCATCAGGAATCTTATCAATCATAGCCCTTAATGAATCGTCAGATACGTTCTCCTGCTGGTCGTTGTAGGTTGCCTGCGTCTGATCGGAGGGTGTTTTGCTACAGGTCGAAATCAGATAGACGACAATCGATAAACCCAGTAGATAGAAGAAAATCTTGCGCATATTTGTCTTTTAAGTTCAAGATGTAATGTACGCGTAACCAACTTACTTTCTAAGAATATTCCCTTAACATAATAATCATTTGTAAAACTTTTTTAAAGTGGTACTTACTTACTCAATTCCTTGAGTTTATCTCTTAAAATATAGGGAGGTAAGTTCTTGGCTATGATCATGCCTTGAGAGTTAATAAGAACAGATGTTGGGAATCCCCTAACGCCGTATAGATCAGCTATCTTATTTGTATCATCAGATAAAATTTGGGGCCATCTTATCTGCTCTTTGTCAATAAAATTTTTTAACTTTTGGGGAGAATCATGACATGCTATACTAATAAACTCGAACTTATCTTTGTCTATATCTTGATAAATTTTTTTTAGTGTAGGTATCTCTTCAACACAGCCTTTGCACCATGTTCCCCAAAAATCTATAAACACGTATTTGCCTTTTGTATCACTAATTGTAATAGTCTTACCCGTACTGAATTCTTTGGCTGCAAGAGGACGAAACGGATAACCTACCTGTAGAGAATACTCTTTACCTGTAGTCGGGTCCACTGGGTCAAGTTCAAGCCAATTATTGAAAACATCTATTCCTTTGTTTTTGTATATAACGTTTGCTATTTCTATATTTTCTCCAATTTCAACGAGCTTCTGAGGATCAACTTTACCTGATTTTACTATTGATGACGGCAGGGTGATAACGGACCCTTCGAAATCAAGTCTCGAAAAGTTAGGTGAGATCAGTATCTCGTAGTCTTTGTTATTTTTCTTAAAAGTAGCTGTTGCATATTGGGGAAAGTTGTATAAAAATTGATCACCCATCATCTTAATTACCATCGGTGCATAAGCACTCGAAATGCTTCCTCTTTGATAAATTTCATATCGAATTGTTTGAGCATTCTTAACTTGATCAGGGATAGTACCTGTTTTTATTATATCAGGGTAGAGAGCTGTTTCATCACTAAAATCAAGGTCATTATCCGTATCCACCATAACGGCCCACTTATTACGACTTTCATCAAAACCCTTCACGGTGTAGATGTAGCATTTGATAGGCTTGCTTGATAGCTTAGTCGTATCAGGCGTCCATTTCCACTGCTCTTGAAGGTACTGATAATTGGCGGGGGTAATATTGCCTAATCTGAAATTTTGATAAACAAGTTGATGGACATCTAATAAAATCCTAGATTTCATCTGACCGCTCCAATTTTTTGGCATACCCTTAATAGGTTGGTATGTTTTTCCCCATAATGCGTCTCCTATATGTTCAGCACTAAGATAACTGAAACTCGGGTAGAAAGGCCCATAGCCTTGTTTGAAGGTTATGGGTAGGCGAGTTAAGGTTATTGATTCGTCAGCTTGAGAATTACATCCAACTGATAAAAAGGCCATTAGTAGAAGTATCAAGTACAGTCGCATATCATTTGATTAAGCGTTATTACCTCTCGTTGACAATCAATCTTAAGCCATTTTCAAGAGACTCATACTCGTACACAGTAGAACACTGAATCTTAGTTTTATCCCTTAACATAAGATTCTTTATACAACACGTCTCGGAATAGTACAAAACCTGATGAGTTCTATTGGGTTAAAAAATCGTCTTGAGTAATTCACTTGTTGGCTATGTTTGCGCGACGATTTAACGATTAACCAATATGAAACCTATAGCCATTCGATTCTTTTCCCCTCAGGACAACACGAAACTCAGTCAGAAGGGAACCACCAAGCAAACCCCTAAAGTCTCGCTGACTGGTTCGATCTCCGCCACGGGTAAACTTACCCTGTCGCTAAAGACCGTTGAGCAACTCCACATGTACCCGGCTACCCGCTTCAAAGTGGGCATTGAGCATGGAAAACGTAAGATCAAATCCCTATATCTGATTCCCACCCAGGAGGACCCTTCAGACACCTTTGAATTGGTCAAGAAGGCCAACAGTTACAGCATCGCCTTAGCCCTCATTTTACAGAGAGGGGGCGTTGATTACCGGAAAGCCCAGTACGTGTTTAGCATTCACCCCTTCGGGCCACAAGACGGGGTAAGGGGCTATGAACTACGGCTCGGCACCTCGGCTCCTAAGCCCCCTTACACGGGTAAACCGCGCGGCCGTCAGGCAAAAAACACGCTCCCGACTGAGCCATCAGCCTCCGTTGATTGATGCCCTTTGCTTAGGCTACGGTCGCCTTTCGCTGATTTGACTGTTTTCTCGCTGTCTCACCTGGTGAGTAAATTCAGCACTGGGCTTGAAGTGAGGGATCGTATGAGCCTCCACAATGAGGGCGGTATTCTGGCTGATGTTACGAGCCACTTTACGAGCACGGGCTTTGAGAATGAAACTACCAAAGGTCCGCACGTAAATGGGTTCGCCCTCGATTAAGGCGCTTTTGACGACCTCGATGAAAGACTCAATGATCGACCGGCTTGCTTCGGGATCAAGGCCGGTCTGCTTGGTGACTCGGTTAATTACGTCCTGTTTCGTCATATTCGATCAACTACTTTCAGGGCGGTTAGGGGTGGTTTATGCCTAAAAAACCGGTTCATCCCCTTCCCATACTTAGCCCTCGGCTACGCGTCTTCTCGTGCTCGATGGCCTGCTTCTGCTCCTCAGCCAACGCCAACGCCAACTTTTGGGCTTCTTCCCGTTGCAGGCGCAATTGCTCAGCCTGGCGTAAATTCGCTT
>MWWB01000035.1_pt1 | contig 23062 bp, 37 predicted proteins | sample 1047291 | NCBI WGS metagenome assembly MWWB01 (sample SAMN06349976, study PRJNA376086) | soil metagenome | isolation source: MS4-1 sample Antarctic (ecotone) soil | place: Antarctica | reverse complement strand
GGCAACCGGTACCAGCAACAATCTCCAAACGCATATTCACAGCCGAACGCAAACAATCCGATTTCACCGGGCGAGGGCGCGGGGAAACGTGCCGTTAATGCCGGTTCGGGCGTCCTGGACGAAATCGCGGAGAGCTTCGGAGTATCAACCGCAACTTTAGGAATCGGCGCCGCCATCGCGCTCGGTTTGTATTTAATGCAGCCGGGCAAAAAGCGCTAAAGACACTTTCAATTGCTACCGGGACTTGACGAGCGAGAAGGAAATGGATTTTCAAATCGAAATCTTAGATGAAGTCAACGATCAGCTGGGAGCCTCCGCGCCTATCTATGCTGATTGTACTGTTCAGGTGCGATGGCACGACATGAGCTATTTGCCTAAAAACGATGCGGGGAACGCCATCAAAAAACATTTTGTTAATCGGGGCTTTCGTGTTGATTTTACAGACGTTTATGAACATGAGCCAAACTTCTACACGATTACTACGAGATTCATTTTGTCGAAACGAGCCGAGGCGAATTTAAACACGGTCAACCTGGCATTTTTAAAGTACATAGAGACAAAGGGTTATATCACTTACGGCGACCGGCAATTGGTAGGGGGCTTATCCGACAATTCAGCCAATACGGGATCGAATCCTAACCCATCCGGCAAGAGCCAAAAGCCGCCGCCGCCGCCGCCTAAAAAAGATTTGTATAAGGAAATTGAAGAAAAGCTTAAAGAATTTGGTTTGACCGTTCCGCTCGTCATCGGCGGAACCGCACTTTTGATTTTTTTAAAAACGAGATAAATGGATTACGAAATTCAAATCTTAAATAACGCCGACCAGCTTGGAGCAAGCAACAGCCGCAATGTAACTATTTCGGGAACGCTTCAATACACCGAGTTCTACGGCAATTACGAAGCCTGGCAAAACAAGGTTGCCGATGTGTTTAGACAAAACGGCTGGAATATTTTAGGCGTGACGCTCAAAAGTCCCGGGATAATTTTAGCCCGCGAGTCTATCACCATTCGCGCCAATGTTTTCAGCAATTTTTCAACTTATCAGATTAGCGAGACGGCGCGGCAGCTTTTAGCAAATATCACCAATGAGCGCTTAAACAACACCTATCCGATTTTTGAGGATATTCGTCTTGAAACGGTCGAAGGCAATTATGTTCCGTCAGGCGGCGCGGGCGGCGCGGGAACACCACCCGGAGAAAAAAACTTTTTGGAAAAACTCGCCGATGATCTGAGCCTGACAAATCTTTTCGGCGCAGCCGGGACGACAACCTTAGCAGTTTCAGCCGTTTTAATCGGAATCATTATTTTTAAAAGATAATTTTTTATGGCTCCTAAACCAAAACTCCAAAAGAATATCGCCGGATTCACCGATCACAACGGATTTCACCCCGTTCGCAGCGGAAACACGCCGGAAGGTAATTTTTTGCCCGGCTACAGTCCCGACATTGCCGGAGACAACGACGACGTTTTCGATAAAGAGATTCGCCGCGAGCGAAATATCAAAAAAGCGCAGATTCGGGATGAGCAGCGGCAAATGGACGACGCGCTGGAGGCGGCTTTAGGTGAAGAAAAGAAGATTTCTCTTTCTCAGTTTGTCCGGCGCGAGGGCGGGATCAGATTCGATGAAAAATCAACCGCCAACGCCGAGCGCGGCGAGCTTCGCAGATTATCGTTCAAAGAGTCGAAGGTAAGAGGAATTGTCCACAAGAACGGCAAAAACACTTTAGACGGGATGCGCGAAGCAGCCGACCTTGCCGGGTACGCCGGTAAGAATGGAGAAGTTTTATCAAGCATTGATGATTTTTTACAGGCGCTTGAAGCCGATTTGAAGGGAAAGAAAAAAATCTACCCGTTCGGCACTATCGGAACTTACAAACACAACCCGAAACAAACCAAAGCGCAATATTGGACGAAATACGCCGCTAACCTTCACAGGCTGGAAAAGAAGCTCAGAAAACGCAAATTCATCGCTAAAGCCAACAAGTTGGAACGAGTGAGACAAAAAGCTTTGGCAATCGCTCAGGAAGCAAGAGAGGCGGAAAAAATGAAAACTAACCCGGCAAAATCGACGAAAGCGAAAACCGTTAAAAAAGCAGTTAAAAAAGTAGTCAAGAAAACTGCTAAAACTTCCAAACCGAAGAAAAACGGATTGCTGGAAACCGCCGCGACACTTGCCGTTGGAGCCAGCGCCGCGCTCAATGTTTTCGACCGTTTCAAAACCAAAAAGCCGACCGGCGCGGCAAACGGCGCGGAAGAAATTTTAAAGGACAATAAGGGCGCGGACGCAGCTCACCACGAAGCGCAGTTTGAATTGCTTTTAGAAGAAATCGAAGCCGGAGATTTTAAGAAAATTCCGAAAGCTCGGATGCACGGGAAGCTTGCCGGGTACGGCGCGGGCGAGATGCGGCATTTAATCGGCAGCGCGGAATTAACCGGCGGCTGGCGCAATTACTCGGCAGCGAAAAACAAAAAGAATCCAGCCGCGGAACTCGTCAAGCAAACCGATGAATTTTTGCTCAAAGAAAACGGCATTGTCCGCAGAACATGGGCGCGGCACAAAGCGACAAATGCATATCGTCGTCAACTCAAATTAGAAGCAGCGCTTGACCGGGCGAAAGGCAAACGCGCCGGGTATGAGAAAAGAGCCAGGAAAAATCCGGCAGGCTCGAAAGCTTTTGAAGAATTTCACGGCAGACCGTCCACCAAAATTTTACAGCTTGAAGTGCCTGAAGGAGCACCGAAAAAGCCCTGGACAATCGGCAGGCTGTTAGAAATTCGCCTGAAGCGTATTCCACGCACAACGCCAGGTGATTTTCCTAAAGTTTTAGATTTTCGCAAAGAAACAACCGGATCAGATTTTTTACTTGTCGCTGATGAAGGCAAGAAACAAATGTGGATCGCCGGAAAAAAAATCAAGATTTACGCGCCGGACTCTGAAATCAAAAAGGGTCATTCAATTGATTGCGCAGAAATCACACACGTTATTTATGAAGCCGAAAAGCACCATTTAGGAGATGTTGCACCGCAGGGCTACATACACAAACTTGGTTGGGAAACCTACCAATTCCGAGAAGATAGAGGTTTACCAGCTCTAGCTTTTGACCGTGACGGATGCGCGATCATTCGAGGCGGCGTTTACACAATAACCCCTTTGGGTATTGCTGACTAACTTTATTTCAATTAGGAGATTTTTAATTTTATGCCTACTCAAAAAGCAAATGTGAAGAACCCGGCTCCGGCATCGCAACTTAAATTACCCGGCAATGTCGCAAAACCGAATCCTTCCAAATCAAAAGGCAGACCAAAAGGGTCTGGCTACGGAATGGCGAGATCTGGAAACCAGAGCGCCCAGCGAAAAGGAACGCAGAGAAAGAACTATCGCCGGAACACGGCAGCCAGCCAGACGGCGGGACTTTTCACCGCATTTTTAATCGCATTGACGATTAATTTATTCGATGCGGGCGTGAGCCGCGTACTGCCAAGTGCCAGCTCGTTTTGGCGAACAATCGGTAAATTCGGCGTTGGATGGGCAGCCGGTCAATGGGGAACCAAATACGCATTGACGCGCCGGATTGCGCCCGTCCTGCGCGATTCTCTCTATATCGCCGGTTTTCTGGACGTTGTGGCAACCCACGCGATGCCGCGAATTTTGGGATTGGTCGATTCATTGACCGCAAAATATTTGCCGTCTGCGTCGACCGCCGCCGCCGTGGCGCCCGCCGGATCGGTTCCAGCCGGAACGACTACGAGCGCAGCCGGGCAGCTTGGACAGGTCTTTATGACGCCGCAGGGTCAACGAATAGCTGTCTATGACAACCGGCAATCAATCGGCTACAACCCGCAAAGCTTTGTGGATAACCGGGAGCTTGCCACCGTCTGGCGCTAGTAGCAATTGAAACGCGCGAATTGACGAGTGGCTTAATGTTTTAGGTCACTCCAAACCACAAGATTTTATTTATTTTCCCTATTTTATTTATTTTCCCTAAAGGAAAAGGAGTTTACAAAATGAGCGAAGCAGAAAATCAGATGTTCAACTTCAAGATGGACATCAATAATCTTAATTCAAAAGCGGTCGGCGTCATCCTCGGCAAGGATTTAAAGGAGATGACTTTGCCGCAGTTTGAAGAATTTGACAAACGCCTGGTAAAAGTTGTCCGGCGCAAACGCTTTGACACGATTGTGTTCAAAAACGAAGTAATTCCAGCCGGATTTATTCACCGCGTCTTTCATAAAGGGTTAGGTCAGGTAAATACCAAATTCAACGATAAATCGGCGGCGGGCGAATACGATGTAACGCGTCGTCATTCGAATATGCAATTGAACGGCTCGTTTCAACAGGGCGACGTAACGATTATTCGCGCAATTGAAATTCCGGTTGTTTTCCCCTCGTGTCCTCCAACAGCGGCGGTTAACGGTATTGTGACCAATCCGACGGCAATTACGAATAAAACAAATTATTCAGCCGGTTCGATGGCGCATCATTTTCCGAAGGCTTTCGAGGTTCGTTATTTTGAACTCGGAAAACAAAAAATCCCATCGTCCAGTATGGATGATTTCGGGATGATCGAGGGCGGCGTGGCGGGCTATGCCGGAGCTTCTCCGGACGGCGTGGCTTCCAACGCGCTGCTGCCGCGCAAAACCGAAGCGATGAACAAGGTCAGAATCCTGATCGGCGATTCGAATTTTTATCTCGAAGTCGAATCAATACAGGAGTTTAATATGACCAGTTATGGCTTGGAATTCGGCGTGCCGGTGATTCTGCACACCACCGAACTCGAAAGCAATACCCCATAATTTCAGGCGAAACTAAAAGCGCAAAAGGAACAAGCGCAATTTTGTGTTTGTTCCTTTTTTTTAAAGTCATTCTTTTAATTCTGAGGGTATTTACTATGCAAACGCAGCACGCCTACGATGAGGCATTTAACAATATCGCGGATATTATTTTCGATCCGACACTGAACCGCACCGCGCAGCTCGCTTACAACGATCAGCGTCTGGCAGCGGTCAAGCGTGCGGTTCAATTTCGCCCGGACTTTTTGACCGTCCAAATTCCAATGCCCGCTGAAGTTCAGGCGTTACCGGCAACCAGACCGACGAGCCGGGTGGTCGATAACGTAATTATTTCGGGCGCGATAACGGACGGCGAAAACAAAAAGATCAATTTCAAACGCGACCGGGAAAACGCCGATAGATTCGTCGCCAGCGAGGGCGGATCGAACGCGCAAATCAGCCTCGAAGCCATTGCCGGAAATTCGTCCGAATCAAAAGGCGTGAGCCAGATTCAGGAGTTTTACCCGTTCATTATGCGGAAAAACGACCGGCTTTCCATCTCGGTCTATAAACCAGTCGCCACCCAAGCCAGCGATAGAGTAACCGTTTGCTTTACGGGAAATACGTTAATTTCCAAGGCTCGCGTGGACGAATTTCTGACGCCGGAAATGCTTCGAATGATTTTGAGCGAAATTGATTTACGTGTCGCGCCTGAAGATCGCTACGCTTCATGCCCGGTTAAATTTACGGGCGCGGGAGCCGCTAAAACGGCACGAACCAACACGCCGAAATTTGACGAGCCGCGCCTGATTACCGGCTTTAGGACGACCGTCAAACACGCCATGATGAACATTTCTTTCAAAAAAGAAGGAAATTTTGCCCTCGAAAATTTTCCGATCTGGGCGCTCGCCGCCGAAGCCGGAAACACTACGGAAACCTGGCGGATGCTGAAAGTTCCGATCTTTTTGGAACCGGAACAGCAATTATTTTTTGATCTGGTCAATAGTATCGACGGCACAACGTATGCCGAGGACGGCGATATCGAAGTGAGAGCGCCGACGGTTTAATTATGAGACACACACCCAAGGCGGACTTTTTGCCCGTAACAAGTGAAATTCAATCGCTGCCGGATGTGGAATGTTCGGCGGTGCTGCTGCACGCCTCGTCAATTCTCGCCGATGCCGCCCGCATCGCGCCGGACGCGGGCGGAAGCTTCTTAAATCTAGGCAACGAGATTTTATGGGGATTCGAGGGCGTTTTGCTCAATCAGTTATTCGTCACGCAATCGTCAATTTTAATCGAAGTTTCCAACGCTCGTGAAATTCAGTTTCGCAGCCCGAACCCAACGAATAAGCAAATTATCGGTTTTACAATTTTTTTCAAAAATACGGAGGACAAATGAAAATTCTAAACACTAAATTTTTACTCTTGACAATTCTTTCTTTAGCCGCATGCTTTGTGAGCTTTACCGACACCGCAAGAGGTCAAACCATCCCTTTGCGAACCTGTACGGGCGTCAATCCGGCTGTCAAACAAGCAAAAATTGAATTGACGAAACTAGGCGATATTAACTTTATCGCCTGCTCGGGGCGTACGGTTTTACTTAACGGCAGCCTTTTAAACGGATCGGGAACGGTTCAAAGCGTCGGGTTGTCAATGCCCGGCATCTTTACAGTTTCTGGCTCGCCGGTTACAAATTCCGGAACATTAAGCGCAACGCTGGCAAGTCAAACGGCAAATTTGGTTCTGGCATCTCCGAACGGCGCGCCCGGCTCGCCTTTATTTCGTTCAATTGTTAATGCAGACATAACAAGTTTGGACGGTTCAAAAATCATTTCCGGCACCGTACCGATTGCCAGGCTTGCGACAGGTACGCCGACAAGTTCAAATTTTGTACGGGGTGACGGAACTTTTGCAACTCCCCAAACCGGAATGATTCCGCAGGGAATTGTAGCCGGTTCAAACATAAATCTTACAACGGCACAAAGTGGCGCGACTGTTTATTCAAATAATCTTTTCTCATTGACAACGCCGATAGGGGCGGCGGGGCTTATATATAAATTTGTCGCCGGGGCAGGTACTTATGTTTATTTGTCCGGCACCGGTACTGTTTCAGTTTATAGACGTTCTTCTGCAACTCCAACGGTAGGCGGAAATAGCGGTTATGTATTTTGCAATATGCCGGCTAATAGTAGCTTCACAGCGGTTGCCGTTAATGCAAGCAGTTGGATTCTGACGGATGAGGCAGGCGCTGCGTTTACTTGTATTTAAAAAACAAGCTTAAAAGCTTTAATTTTCAATCGTAAAAAAATGCAAAAGCTTCGGGTGTAAAAATGAATTTAAAAACGGAAGAAATCAAAGAAATAAATAAAAATGCGGATGAATTTTTCGGCGGCGACACGCGGCAGGCAATTGCCGCGCATCTGTTCGGAATTTTCGTAGTCAAACGATGCGGGGGCATTCCCGCTCACGCCGACCTGGACAAAATAGCGGAAATCGAAAATCAAATTGCCGCAGCTTCTCCGGTCGAGACTCAGGAACCGGCAGCGACTGCATCGGCAGTGCTCGAAATTCTTCAAGAAACTTTTACAAAGCTTGAATTAATCGAAATTGTCGAGCAGGCAAGCCGAAACAATCGAGAAATCGGTCATCAAGTCGCACTCGCTATGTACGGAGAAAATGCCCTGGTAAATGGCGAAATCAACGAATTAGCCGACAAATCCAAAATAGGAATTGTTAAAGGGCAGATAACCAGGCTTTTATCAATTTTGAGTGATCTGGAAGGCGAAAGCAGCCCGATGAGCGAAGAACCGGCGCAAGATACAGAATCAACGGAACCGGCAGCAAATTCCGAATCGACCGCGCCGCCGAAAGATTCAATTGCTACTGAGTCCACCAGCTCGACGGAACCGGCGCAAACCGAAACTGTTTAACGAATGTATTGAAAATTGCTCGTTTTGCCGCCCGCTCGTCAACCATCGGACGGCAAAACGAGCAATTTTCAAGCGAAAAGGTTTAACAAAATGTCGAATGTCAAAAATTACACTGACGCGCAAATTCTGGAAAGGGTCAAAAGTTTGTCTTCATTCAAATTTTTTCCTGAATCGTTTTGGCTTTGCGCGATTCGTTCCAATGAAGATGCATTTAACGAGTACGACGATAAATTTTATCTGTTCAAAGGTCAGGAATTTAAAGGCGTTTGGAAAGGGACGACTAACGCCGGACGCCAGGGCTTGAAAGCTTTTCAAACCTATAATCGTGCGGGCTGCGCGATCCTCAAAGGGGATGTCATTGTTTATGATTCGCACGCGCTCGGAACTCACCGGGGAAAAGTTTTAGGTTATGTGCAGCGTTTGAGTATGCCGTACCACCGGGACAATGACAGAGACAATTTGTGTGAAGAACTCGGCGCAATTCGATTAGATATTATCGGCGCAAACATTCACCCGAATAATTATACTCACGGTTCCCGGCTGGAAAAGAAGTTTATCGAAGGCTGGAGTTTGGCTTGCTTAGTGTTTGCAATCCGATCCGACTTTGACGAATTTATGAGAATTACAAATCGCCAACAAAAATTAACGGTTTGTATCCTGAAAGAATTTTAATTATATGGCTTCGCCTTTTGATTCTCAATATAATTCTATCCGCGCAAAAGTTATCTATTACGCGGACAAATACGGCATTGATAGGAATGTCGCTATCTGGCAGATTTGGCAAGAATCAAAATTCGTTCCTACCGCTCATAACAATTCAAGCGGGGCTGACGGCATCGCGCAATTCGTTCCGGCGACGGCTAGAGAATGGAGTGTAAACACGAAAGATGTTGATTCCAGTCTCGATGGTTGGGGACGTTATATGGTTTGGATCGGCAAACGCCCGTGGATTAATAACGATATTTCTTTAATGCTCGCCGGTTATAACGCGGGAATTGGTAACGTTCAAAAATACGGCGGTATTCCGCCTTTTACCGAAACTAAAAATTATGTCAGTAAGATTTTAGGCAGCGCAGACGCAGCGGCTCCCGGTTCACCTTCGATGCTGTCAGGTTGGGCGGCTCCGGTTTTAGTCGTTTTATTCGCCTGGCTGATTTTAGATTAATTTTATGAAGGAAATACTCAAAGATTCTCAAGTAATCATGGCTTTTCTGTTAGTGGCTATCGCTTTGGTCGGTTACTGCATTACGCGCGATCCTAATTTTTTTACGCTCGTCGGTATTTTATCGAGCGGGTTCTATGCTTTGGCGAGAGGGCGCGAAAAGCCGTCTCAAACGGTCAACGCCGAAAATGTGGAGAGCGTAGATAATTCAATCAACGATAAAGAAAATAAAAAAGAAGTCGTTGAATTTATGGGCTAACAGGGTTTTATGTTTTGGCATTTAAACGCTAAGGCGGCAAAATTAATGTTTTTAGAAAATCTTCCAGAATCTCATACCTGGTTTGAAGCTATTTCCCTTTATTGGGGTTATATTGTCGGGTTTTTTGGGGCGTTGGGGGTCTTATGGGGTTTTACTCGGAAAACGACGAAAAGCGGCTGGAATTTCTACAAAGTAGTAAAAGGTTTTGTTGATACAACTGCCGCTTTAGGAGCTTTGACAAAAACGGTTCAGGACGGTTTCGAGGAAATCCGAGCTGAACAGGCTTATTTAAATACAAAATTTGAAATTCTCAGTGATGGGGTTTCCACACCGCAATTTCGGGCGGATTCACACGGCAATTTTACAGATGTCAACGAAGCATTTTGCGCTTTATTTCATAAAACTTTGGATGAGTTGGAGGGCGACGGCTGGACATCAATCTTCTCCGGCAATGATCGAGCGCAATCTCTCGCTACCTGGGATCGGGCGACAAGCCGAAAAATCAATTTCAGTCAGGTTTTACGCGTTGTTTGTGCCAGTAATCAATTTAAGATCGTGAAAATGCGCGCGCGTCCGGTTTTCGATGGTCACGGGGAATTCAAAGAATACATCGGGTCGATTACGGTTTTAGGTGAATGTGAGTAGATGATTAATCTATATCAATTCGGCAATCCGCCTGAAAGTCTCATTCAAAATGCAAATTATACAATCGGCATTTTGAATGAGATTTTTGATGCGTTTCCCGGTCAATTCAAATTTAACTCCGGTTATCGAAATGCGGCGCGAAACGCGGCGGTCGGCGGTGTGGAAGGTGGTTATCATCCAAAAGCTTTGGCGGCAGATATTGGAGCGATAAACGGCAATTACGCACAGTTGAAAGGCGGCGTTATTTCAATACTGCAAAAATACGGTTATGAATTAGTTGATGAAAGCCGAACTAGAAATCATTTCCATATCGAGCCTGCACACGGTTGGAATGGTATTGCATCCGGTCCAACAACAAGTTATTTAGGGATCGGTATAATTGCCGTTTTAGTAATCTTTTTGCTCAATGATTAGCTGTTTTACAATTCGACAGAGAAAAGCCGGTTTGATTGATTCAAACCGGCTTTTCTTGCTTCAAGCGTGGTTTTTAAGCTCGTTTTATGGTTTGGCTGGCGCGTTTCCCTGTTCTTTTTGTTTGGCGGCTAATTTAGCCTCAAGGTTCTTGCGAGTGATCCCGTGATTGTAAAGTGTCCGCAATCCAATATCTAATTTGAAAGCTACCCAGGGAATTGGATGTTGATAAGCCAAAAGTTCTGCTTCCTCTAATTTCTGTTTTGGAATGGGCGGGCGTCCGGTTTTCTTGACCGCTCGTTTAATAGTTCGCTTTTCGCGTGTTTCATCATCGAGCTTTTTGCGAGCTTCGATAATTTCGCTTTGGAGCTTTTCTATTTTTCGTTTCCACCTACTCATGAGAAATAATCTTTAATAAACGCATCGAGGGAATTTTTATAAATTTGCCAGGGTGATTTCTCGGTTTTCCTTTTAGCTTTGATTTTCTTTTCGTCGAGGGCGGATTTTAATTCGTCCTTGGGAAGTCCTGAGTAATGCAACGCCTGGTTAAAATTCAAAATCTGTTTTTTCTCAAAGCTTGAAATATCAACAACGTGTTTTTTCGCCTGCTCTGATTCGGTAGAAGGCAAAAGCTTTTGATTCTCCTGTTGATAATTAGTTGTCAAAACTTTTGCAAACTCTAATAAATCCGATAATGTGACAACTTGCGTAATTTCGTTTGCGGTGGTTTGCGTAGCTAGTGACGGTTTAACTACTGGCGTCTCTCTCCGCTTTTTGATCGGTTCGATCTGATTCAATTTATAAACATTAACTTTTCGTTCTTTCCCGTCTTTTGCTTTTCTGTATTCTTCAACTGCACTCAATTTAAGGCTTTCAAAGCTGCGGCGGCTGATTCCGATAAAATCCGCTGCTTCCTGAACGGTAAAAGTTTGCTCTTCTTCCTGGGGCGTTATGTTTTTTTCTTGCATCTTCCGTGAATCTCCGTAAAAGGGTTTGCGTAGCTTCACGTATCTTGCAATTAAAATTAACTTCCGTCAATCTGCGTAATTAGTTTTACGTAGGTTCTCGCAACTTGTTAAGGAGAGTTGCGGCTGCGCGTCCAGTTGGCTTGTATCGCTTCGCCATTGTGCCGGTGATGCTTCCGATTGCGTAAACGCGCGGTGTGTTCCATCCTTTATTTTTGCAACGAGCGCAAGATTTTGGCTTTACCCGGATTTCTTTTTTATCAATCGACGAAAGAAAACTTTTAACCGTCCACGCATGCCCGCATCTTTCACAAAAGGCTTTTCCGGTTTTTGGTTCCCAACTCATTTTTGTTTCCTATTATTTTAGAATTTAAAACATCGTGTATCCTTGCTATTCTTAAAAGCGAAGAAAGCCTAAATGTAAAGAAAAATTAATTTCTTAGTTGTTCGTTTTTAAAAGAATTTATATAAGCTCCTTTATAAATTTAACTTGTGAAGGGTGTCTTAAATGTGATAAAGCCTGTTTTTCAATTTGTCTTACTCTTTCCCTAGTTACGCCTAATTCGATAGCAATTTCTTCGTGGGTTAAAGCGGGTTGGTTGTTTAAGCCGAATCTTTTTATAATGACTTCTTTATGTTTTGGTTTAAGCTGTGCAAGGGCTTTTTTAATTCCGTCTTTTCTCTCATTATCAAGTAAATTCGGGTTGTAGTTTAATTCTTTAATCGACAAATTACTAAATTGTTCGGTAGTTATTTCTATATGTCTTTTTATTTTTAGTTGCTCGTCGGTCAAAGGTTTTAATCTGATTTCTAAGGGGAAAATCTCATTTAATGTGAAGCCGGTTAAAAATATTAATCTATCTTCTAATTTTTCGCTTGGTGTCAGATAACTAAATTTGTGAATACCTTCCTCTGTTATGCGCGGGTGACTTCTAAAGTTAAGCCACGCATAAATTGTTATTACGCTATACTCTAAAAACTCTGCAAGTTTTTTAACTGAGCCGCATTTTTCTACGGCTTTTTGAAGTTTTCCATTTTTGAATTTAATCTCTGCGTATAGAGAAATTCTTTCGTTTTCCATAATTTTTATTAAAATTCAATGTTTTATAAAATTAGGCTCCTATTTTTTTTATGCTTTTGGGTCTCGCAGAATCTTCATTACTTCATGGGCGTAATTAATCCAATCCTCACCAATAACGATTTTGATTTCGTCGGTTAAATCAACCCATAGACCTTTGCTTGTTAAAGCACTAATAAGCGGCTCAAATTCCGTGATTTTAAATTCACGCGGTTTAAGTTCGGATTCTACAAACGCCCCTTTTTCTTTTTCGCCAAGTTCTAAACGATAATATTTAGCCATTCCTTTTTTTCCTGTCGGTTTATATTAAAAATTTAAGTTCATAATTCTTCGCTTTTTACTTTATCTATTTTTTTTACTTCTTCGGCTAGAAACAAAAACAACTCTTTTGGAACATTACCGGCAAAAGCTCCGAATGATTTCTTATGAGTAATTTCATAACTTACTGAATAGTCGGATATGTAATATTTTATAGTGAATTTATCATTTTCAAAATACTGCATTTCATCTTTCATAATGTTAGCGATTTACTCCTGTTTCTTCATTCAAACAGGGCTGGCATAAATGAATACCTTTCTCTACCGATTCACGAAAATACTCATTTCCGCAATGCTGGCATTCATACATATATCCTCTTTGAACCTTAGGAAGCCCATCGCACAAAACTGATCCGCCTTCTGTTTCTATAATTTTCATAATTCAATGTTTTATTGCCTGTCGTGAAAAATTGAGTCTGATAAGTGCCATTATGTACTGATAACGAAATTCATTAAGCTGCTTTTGCCGGTCAACTTCAATATGTTGTGTCTCGGTCTGTTTAACATTTATCTAATATTTCCAGTTTTATGCAAAATTTCTTGTTTAACATCGCTTATTGAAAATGAAAACGATAGACACAATATATTGCGGTCTAGCTCGCTTCTATTTTTTTATCTTTGAAGTAATCAAAATTTAATTTTGTTGCTTCAATCAATCCTTCAAGTAATTTCCTTTCGTCTGAGTTTAAAGAATCTCTAACGGCTAATTCGCCCATTACCCAAGTTAAATATTTTCCGAAAACACTTGCAGACGAAAACGGCATCCGGCTTGCCGGTGAACTAATTTTTGAATTTCTTATGAAAATATACAAATTATAATCATCGGGGAAATTAGCCATAATTCAACACTCCTAAATTTGTACGTTAAAATTTAACGTACCGATTAATTTTTAACGTACAGTTTCCATTTGTCGGCGCTCGTTGTGCCGACGGTTAGAATTTTCCTGGACGTGATAGTTTCTTTCCGGGAATTTTTTATTGAGCGTGTTTGCCATTTTCTGCAAATCAAGGCGGGTTTCCGATTGCGCGAGACACATCACATCACCGTTTTCTCTGGTTCCAAACAATTGAAATCGATATTCAAACATTTTTAAAATCTCCTTTGTCGCGTTTGAAGCCGGAAACAATTTCTACTTTGTAATCGGTTCCGATCCCTACTTTATTAAGGTTATCTGCAAGCTTTTGCATATGACTTTTGTTATGAGAAATAATTTCGCCGGTGGCGGTCGATCCGTCTCGTTTTTTCCAGGTTAAGCGATATTTCCTTTCGCTCATTTCATTTCTCCGGGTTGGTTTACTGGCGAGCTGCACCGGCGCGGCAAAAATGCCGGTGATTTTCTCAAGTTCCGTGATCGAGAAAAGATTTTCAAAATGCCTGGTTCGTGCCATTATCCGATTATTTCGGCGTCTAAAATCGAATCGGGTTTTTGACAGGTGACGAAAACCTTTCGCTCTAAAATCCTGATCGTTTCCGATTGCTGGTTGACTCTGAGTTTGAGAGCGATGCCGCCATAAAGCAGATGCTTATTTGTTTGAGCTTGTCGCGCCTGTTGGTCGACCTGTTGTGCTATTTCCAGTTCATATTGACTTGTAAGACGAGCAAGCAGTGTTTGGTCTGTAAACGGAACTTTATTTCCATTCTGGATGCGCCAAAAAATACCGGCTTTATCCCGGTGAATCGAAACTCCTTCGACCGTAACTGTGAATTCATCAATCGGAAGCATGGACTGTTGACCTTCCAACGGGTTTTTGGGTTGACTCCAATACATAATTCCCTCCTAAAATTAACCTGCGAAAACGTGCGTAATGCTGTTTGCGTATGTTCTCGGTGGTTTATTGATTTAAGTTCGATGGTCTGCGTCCGTAATGTCGGCAAATCGCCAAAGCTGAATCAATAACTGCGTCTGTGTATTCAATTTCGCGCTTTTGGCAAAAATAATACAGTTGACCTAAAACGGCATCCTTAATTTCATTGAAGGATGCCGTCTGATTTTTAGTTACGAACTTATAATTTTTCTCGATACAGAATTCGTGAAATTCGGGCGCGAAGCGGCGTTTGCCGCCTAAAGCCCGCGTGATTTGTTTTTCTGAAAAGGTGGCGTTGTTGCCCGGAAACTCGCGCCCTAGCTCCTTTCGCAGCAATCTCGTTTTTTCGATTTTGACAATATCGCCTATTTTATCGGCGTGACCTTTTCGCAGCTCGCTCGGCGCGGCGGGCGGGCGCAAAACCAAATCTATCGGTCGTCCGGGATGGTCGCTGCGTCTGACGCGGTCAATCAGCTCGCAGTCCTGCAGCCGGTCGAGCGACGAAATCAGAGTTCTGTCGGAAATTTTGTATTTGATTGAAAAATCCCGAATGATGAGATAGCGTCCGGCGCGGGCATAAGTTTGCAGGAAATTGTAAAGGGCGACCTCGAGCAAGCCCAGAAAGCCGTAGTGGTCGGCGTAATCCAGAACCATTACGTCGTAATGTTTTGACCAGAAGGATTCGATTTCCCGGCTCGGCGTCCAGATGAGCGGAAAGGCGGGCAGGTATTTATCCGATTCGTTATCGTAAAAGCGGGTTGTGCCTTCTCGATAATAATTCAATGATTGTTTTTTCGGCATTGTTATTTTCCTTTACAAAGGGAATTACAATGCGCTATCATCAAAACACTTTGCGAGTCGCTTTGATATGAGCGCATTAATAGATTCAGAGTCGGTTTACCAGACCGGCTCTTTTCTTTTGTATGAATCTTACTCTTGTTTGGTAGCATTGGCAAAAATTATTGAGAGAGAACTCAACGTTTTGCCGACGCTTTTAAGGAAAAGGCAGAATTACTTTTTTAAAGTAATTTGCTAAGATGACTTTGCCCGCTCGCGGGCTGGCATCGGGGTTTCCGTGAGCGTCGGCAAAACGTCTCTCGGTGAAAAAAGTTCAAACTGTGTTAGCAGTTTGGCTTACCCGATGCCTCCCAACTTAGCACAGCATTTAGTAACATTTCAATCACTAAATACTATATGCTCTGTATTTTCCTCTGACCACTACGGATTGTTTCACAAACGAAACAACAAAATCAATCAAAATTTTGCCGTTTTCGATGCTTAAAATTAAGCGTCTCGCGCTTAATTAAAAGGTTAGATTATCCTTTTTCTGATTTCATAACTTCTCCCGTGTGTTTTCCCGCAATTCTTTGCATTTACTCAATAAAACTCCCCAAATTACACCTTAAGCAGAATTTTTTCAGCCGGGAAGTTTTCCACAATTTGAATGCCTTTTGAGTGTGCAAAATGAAAATAATCATCGTCATATGACGATGATTATGGGGGGTAATCATCGTCATATGACGATGATTATGGGGGTAATCATCGTCATATGACGATGATTACGAGTTCTTTCCTTATATATCTTAGAGAGTTTTTTAAAATTGATTTTATAGGTTAAGTTGAATAGTTTCTTTCTGTGGAAAAGTGCACTGAGAGAAAACAAGATTATCGGACTCGCTATGCTCGCGAAAACTTTCTAACAGATTTTAGAAGGATTCGCTTCGCTCAAAGAACTAATATTGAACTAATCGCGTCGGATTGCTCACGCCGGCAATCGCTTGAGATGTCGCGTTGAAAAGCAGGTTGATTTTTTAACGGTGAACTGCACATCGCGTACCGCAATTGCCTTTTAAGTTGAATTTATTTAAGATTCGACAAATTTATAATTTACTCAACCTCACTTATGGCTAAACAAAAACCCCTTAGTCGTTATATTCCGAAACAGGTTAAAGAAGCGGTTCGCCGACGAGACCGGGATATTTGCCAGATTTGTTTTAAAACTTCCGAATATATGGAATATGACCATATAACGCCATATAGTTTGGGAGCGCCGGCGACAATTGATAATATTCAACAGCTCTGCCGAAAATGTAATTTAAAAAAAAGAAATAAAACAAATAATGATTGCAGAAAATGCGGCGGCTGGAATCCTCATAATGCAAAATATTGTCACGGCTGCGGTTGTGAGATGCCGAAAGCGGTTAAGAAAAATACGTCTCGAAATTCAAGCTTCTTTACTGAATTGGTTGAAGATATATTTGATTTTGAAATTATATTTTGGCTGCTTAGAAAAGTGATTGGGATTGGATTGCTCTTGCTCGCGCTTTTTTTGATTTATCAATCTATACGCCAAAAATAAACTATGAAATGCTCACAATGTAAAAATGAAGTTTCTGACGAGTACGCTTTTTGTTTAGAGTGCGGCTCTCCGATGGGTGGCGAAGCGGAAACGGTTATCAGAACTAAAAAACTAGTGCCGGTGAAAGAAACGCCAGTGAAAAAAGCGCCGGTTCAAAGGTTTGCATTAATAATTCTTGTTTCATTTCTGGTGGCGCTCGGCATCGTAGCAATTATAGAATTAATGAGGCGCAATGATACTCCGCGGTCTACATCCTTGCCTGTTAATCGCGCTGAAATTGTTCCGACTGCAAATGCTCCGGCTCCGATTGAGTCAACTCCTTTGCCGGTCGTGAAAACTCCAAAGCCAAAGCCACAAAAAACTGTTAATGAAGAAAACTACTCGACGACTAACTCAAATACTGATGTTGTTATGTCAAATGTTCCTTATCAATCGAATGTAAGTCGGTATTCAAACTCTTTTTCAAATAATATAGTTATGGGTTGTCAGTTAGCCAATTACGGCAAATCGTTGTATCTGCGAGAAAAATGTGGAAATAAAGATTGCGATAACGATTCGTCAACAATTGCGGGAGAATTTCCAAGCGGTTATTCAGTAGGAATGACAAGTTTTAGACCTATCGCATCAAGCCGCGGGGGTTCTTGGATTCCAATAGAAGTTAGTGGAAATATTTTATATGTTTATTCCACTAAATTGATTTGCGCCGGGATGAATAATTAGCTCCGCTCGGGCGCGGTTGGTAGCAATTGAAAAAGCCGGATTGATTCCGGCTTTTATATTTTAATAGGTTTTTTCGTCGCGTTTGGCTGTCTTAACGACGGTGACGATGAGCACGTCGTCCGCCACAAGATAAATTACCCGGTAATTGCCGACAACGATCCGATACAGCCCGCCCGCGTCCACCAATTTTTTGAAACCGGGCGGGCGCGGATTATCAGCCAGATTTTCAATTGCCGCAAAAATCTTGACCTGCGTTTTTTTTTCAAATTTTTTAATTTGTTTTAAAACTGTGCGGTCAATAACTGTTTGATATTTCATAAACCAAGTTCGATTTTGGCTTGCTCAAGGGTCACGAAATCACCTTTCTTGAGAATCCGCCGGGCATCCCGAATATCCTGCTTATCTTCTTCGGTCAATTTCGCCGGGTTGTTTTTAACGGGCGTTGCCGAACGTTCCAGACTCTCCAGAATAATGTTTGCCAATACCTTATTGTCCAGTCGGTAATGACGTTTGATGCGACTCGGTAAATCAATAATAATTTGTCCCATAATGATTTATTTTAGCATACAAACGCGGTTAAACTATGTATTTTGCGGCGTCGGCACCAGTTGCAGCGGTTGAGCCGGTTGGGCATAGAACTCCGTAAATAATGCGCCCGCGCAGCTCATCAATTTATTGTCGATTTCGGCTTTCTGGTTCCACACGGCTTCGAAAATCCTGTTTTGTTCGTCGGTTAATTGAATTTCATCCCCGCTCGAAAAAAACAACATATACAAAATTTTGCCGGTGAGTTTTTCGTTTTCCACTTCTTCGACCGCTTCATAACGTGAAACACTCGAAAGCTGAATACTCATGTTTGACGAAACAGGAATTACAACGGCATTAAGCGCCGAAGTCAAAGCTAACAAAGTTCCTAATTCAAAATTTAATTGTTGTAGTTTTTCCATTATTTTGATTTACCTCTTTGCGCATGAAATTCGACGTTTTCCCGGTGTTCACGCGCCTTTTGTTCGTTGCGATCAACATACTTTAAAGCGTCTCTGAGCGTGCCCGGCGTCGCATTGCCGTCAATACGGGTTTTAAGTTGGTAATCCTCTACCTGGACGGCGACAACATCAAAAGTCGTCGTGTCATAGTTTGCAAATCTATACAACGTTTCACCCGTTGAAAGTTCTTCGATTTTCAAAACATAGGGAACGGAGATAACTTTTTTCATCGGGTTTAACGTTCTTAACTTTTTACACATATTTTTTCTCCTTAAAGTTTCAACTCAAAAATATAAGCAATCACGGCTAAAATAATTTCAACGGCTATGACTACTAAAAAAATCCACATCTTACCGAGAATTTCCGGCGTCAATTTCTCATCCATCGCCTTAAAACCTCGGTCTATCAATTTCCGCTTTCAGTTCCGAATGTAACTTGTAAACTTCGGCGCGGTTTGCTTCTAAAAACGGTTTGGCTACATAGGTAGCGAGAAATGAGCCTGTTTTGTTTTCGACGATTTTATGCAATTGCGAAAACGCGGCGTCCGGCTCGTAATTGGCGGCAAGGTCGACTAAATCCGCCAAAATCGGATAATCGCGCTTAAACTCGGCAAGCCACTGTGCGCCGTAGGTTGTTTTCGCTTCGGCAATTTTACCGATCACCCATTCGCGCCCGCCCTGGGTAAGAAAAAACTTGTAATATTCAATTTCCTGCTGCGGAGTCATTTTTTGGCTCCTAATTTGATAAAGGGAATCTTCGACGGATGCGGCGCAGGCGGCGGCATTGGCGCTTGCGGCTGCGTTTCGGGCGGCGGCGCTGCCGGTGCATCGTTTCGCGGTTGTTTGAGCGCGTCCAGGTCGATGGGCGGCGGTTGCGGCGCGGGTTGCTCCCCGGTCGCCGGTGGAGCTGCTGCCGGTGGTGATAGTTTGCTGACTACTACGGCGGTGACGAGCTGCGTCACTCCCGAAAGCAAAGCGCCGAATTGACCTTGTAATGCAGGGCTTTCCGCAAATTTTTCAATCGCGGTGTTGGCAAAGTTTTCATACCAGGGGACGGGCGGCGCGTCTGTTTTATCTTCGATATTCAAAACGGCGTTTAATAATTTATTTTTTTGCTCTTTTTCCTGCGATTCCCTATAAAGCTCGATGATAAAAGCCGTCTTTGCGTCCATCGGGCGGGCGGTGTTTTGCGGTTCTGCCGGTGGAGCTGCCGGAGCTGGCGGCGGTGATGTCAATTCGTGAAGCTTTTTAGATTTCTCTAAAACTGAAATTACCAAGTCCATCTCATCGACTTTTTCCGGCTGCACTATAAACGGCTGCGGAATTGGGACATATGGCGGAGCTTCGACAACTCTGATTTCTTCTCTTTCTTTTTCCCTTTGTTCCTTAATCAGCTTTTCTTTTGCCGACGGTTCCGCTGGATCGGAAAGCGTCACTACCCAGGTGCCATCTTTAACGAATCCTCCTTTGTTGTGAGTTCTGATCCGATAAATTCCACCGCCATTTTTTTTGGTGATTTGTGAATAGATCGGACTCGGTTCATTGCTGCCGTTCCAGTAAACAGGCTCGCATTGTTCCTCTTGATCGCACGGCAATCGAAAATTCCCGGATAAATTGTTATCAGGCAAACGGGCAACAATAAATTTTGTGTCCGCCTGATTAGGCAATGCGGCTAAAAATTCGGATAACTTATCGTTTATTTGTTCTTCTCTTTCCACTTTCGGAAAGCGAGTTTCTGAAATTATTTCCGCTTCATGAGCGGTTTTATCCGTTTCTTCGTTGTGAAAATGTTCCGCTTCATCATCATTGACCATTTCAATTCGCAGCGGTTTTGAAATATTCGAGCCGTTTTCCTCGTTTTCAGTAGTCATTTACTCACCTTTTAGAAATTTTTTTTCGACTATGTTTCCTGCTATGGGCTTTCCTATGTAAAACCTATGTAAAAGCTATGTCCTGCCCTATGTGTGCCGCTAACTACTTATGATTTGCAAAAACACGTAACGCAACGTGCTGAAACTAAAAACTTGTTGACTCGTGGTTTTATGCAAATCAGCTTTATAGGTGGACGGCTTCCCGCCTTCGAGGTTTTTAACTCCTGTTTGTTCTTCGAGCCGTGCGTGGTTGATAAAAACCTATCAACTAAAAGCCGTCCGCATCTTTGAAGGCTTACCGAGTACGGGCAATTATCCCGAACATGAGCAACCCGGCGCGAATCAACTTTTTTACAAAGTTCATTTCAATCATTGCCGGGCAATCTCGCTTGCAGAGCCTTCAAATTAATTCTTATGAGCAATGACGGCAGACTTTTAAAAATTTACCGCGACGGCAGACGGTTCGAGCGAATTACCACCAAACGACTTCCGCCGGGCGCAAAGGGAAATTTAGAAACGCTGGCTGTTATGAAGGAAATCATCCTGGCTGATTCGCAGGAGCCGGATTTAGGGAATTTTATTTTTCGGGAAATTATCGGGCTGGATAAGAAAACTTTAGGCGAGCAAATTAATGCGGCATACACGTTTTGCAGAGACAAGATTATTTACAACCAGGAAAAGGACGGCTTCGAGACGGTCGCTGATATTTGGAGTTGTATGTACGCGCTTAATCCCTTTCATCCAATTGGCGACTGTGCAATCAAGGTGGTCGCGCTTTGTACGAGCCTATCTTTTTTAAATCTAAAGCCGTCGCTCGTGATGATCGGACAATTCGAGGGAGTGGATTTTTATAATCACGTTTTTTGTTCGGCGGTGATTGACGGGAAAGAGACGACGCTCGATCCGACGCCGCAAAATTTCATCATCGGGCAGGAAGCGGAAAGTTTAAGGCGGTATGTTGATCCGATTTTTTAATTTATGAAATTAGCGCCGGATTACGAAAATCTTTATGAAGCGCCGATCTACGATTTGCCGGTTCACGAAACGCCAATCTACGATGCGGCGATCTATCAGCGCCATTTTGAAAATTTATATTCAATAGCGCCGGGAGTTGATTTTCTACCATTTGAGCCAATTAACCCGGAACATATCAGACCGGCAGAAGCCGAACCGGCAATTTATATTGAACCTTGGCTAATGGACAACAACCCGAACAACGACAATCCAGAACAAAATATTATGAGCCAACAAACACCGAACACGCCGCAAGGCTGGCTTGATTCCATTGATGCAAACGGGCAAATAAAGGGCTGGACGCAAGACCAGAACAATTTACACGAACCCACTAACGTTCATATTTATATTGACGAAGGGGCAATTCCACCGGCTACGAATTTTGTAATGGAAGTAAGAGCCAATGAACCGAAAACAGATATTGATTGGCTCGCTAAATATGGCAATCACGGCTTTACAGCTCAAATACCGCAAAGGTTTTTCGACGGTCAACCGCATAACGTTTACGCCTACGGAATAGATACGAACGGTAATGGAAACATGCCTTTAAGCGGCTCTCCAAAAATCTTTCAATCTAAACAAAATTTAAGTTCCGGGATCGTAGTTGTTGACACATTGCCGCCAGTCGTTGATGCCATCGTAACTACAACGGCAGTAATCAACACAACCGCAGCCCCGGCAGATGAAAATTTAATTTTCGGCTATCCGGCTGAATACGTTTTAGGCGCGGGAGCCGTCCTTGTAATTGCCGGAGTTTGGCTTACTTCAAAATGAATTATTACCTGGTAAACAACCTCGAAAATTTAAACCCTTCCGATTGGATCGGCGATGTTTTCGTGCTGCCGAACGGTGAGATTTTTGAAGCTATGCGAACCGGAAACGACCAGTTAGGCGGATTTTCGGATGTTTTAAAAAAAATCGGTCAAGTGGCTTTAAATGTCGGCGGCGGATATATCGGAGCTTCGGGCATCGGCGACGCGCTCTTAGGAGGCGGCGGAAGCGGCGGACAGGCGAAAGGGTATGTCGGAATTATGGCTTTCGGCAACCGGGTGATGAGCGAGCTGGAAGCGCTTTTAAACAGCGGCGCGGCTCCCAATGAAATTGCTAACGCGGCAGATAAATTGGTAGCGATTCTCTCCGATCATTCAAAAGTGTATCAAGCAAAAAATGGGGACGATGCCGACAAACTGAAAGATTTCAAAAAAGACGCGGCAGCCAAACGCGATGAAATCAAACAGATTTTGAGTAATTACGCAGACGCGCAGCAACAAGCAGCCGCGCAGCAAACCGCCGCTCCGAACAGCCAGGCTAATCAACCGGGGCAAATTACACTGACCGATCCGAAATCGCCGCTCGGAATCAGCGGGATCGGATGGGCGGGAATCGCTTTAACAGCATTTTTTTTATTACGGAGATAATTTTTTATGAGTCGAGCATTAAATCCAACAATGGCGCGGGCAATGGGAAGCAGAGACCAATTGGGCTTTGAATGGGGAAAGACTTCGCTCAAGCTCAAAGACCTTGCAAATTCGGGATTCGGAATCTTGTCGCAGGTCATTGCGGGCAAACAGGGAACACAAACAGCCGTCAATTCGAGCGGTCAGCTTGTGCCGGTCAATCCGGGGCAAGGGCAATACGGCGGCAACCGGTACCAGCAACAATCTCCAAACGCATATTCACAGCCGAACGCAAACAATCCGATTTCACCGGGCGAGGGCGCGGGGAAACGTGCCGTTAATGCCGGTTCGGGCGTCCTGGACGAAATCG
>MWWB01000034.1_pt1 | contig 23125 bp, 20 predicted proteins | sample 1047291 | NCBI WGS metagenome assembly MWWB01 (sample SAMN06349976, study PRJNA376086) | soil metagenome | isolation source: MS4-1 sample Antarctic (ecotone) soil | place: Antarctica | reverse complement strand
GGAAAAAGAGTAGCCGTAAAAGGTTTACAACCTTCCCTTACAGAGGCAGTAAAATCCGGTGTATAGTCTGCAATCGTTATCGTGCGGGTGCCCACATAGGTGCAGGCTCCATTGGTTGTTGTGAGCGATACATTATAAGTTCCATTTGCCGGAAAAGTATGCACTGGGGGATTTGGCCCCGTATATGTTGTTCCATCACCAAAATTCCAATCCCAGGTTAATGCACCTATTGATTTATCTGTGAAAGTATATTGCAATTTATTATTACAATCTGGCTGGTAATCAAATTTTGAAACAGAGGGTTTTATAAATAGGTAACGAAGCTTGCTGATAGAATCTTTACAGCCATTGTTGTCAGCTATTAACTTCACATCAATCCACCCGGTATCAGAAAAAACAATTGTCGGATCTTTCAAAATAGAAGATGATCCATCACTTAATATCCACTCGAAAGTTGTAGCGTTAGTTGATAAATTAGTAAAACTAACGCCTGGATTTGCGCATGCTGTTGTCACATCTGATTTAAAATCAGGAACCGGCTTAGTGCCAACTTTAACCGCCTGATCCAGGGTAAACGTTTCTGTACATCCTCCTTTGGTAGTGATAGTTAATTTAACTGCATAACTGCCTTGGTTTGCATAGGTATAACTCGGCTGTTGTAAAGTAGATGTTCCAACCCCATCACCAAAATCCCATTTGTAAGAGGTTACGGTATCAACGGTTTCAATTTTTGAGATAAAATTAAAATTGTAAGGTATACAACCTCCGGTGGGAAGATTGGGGAACGAAATAATGGGTTTACGTATTTTTATAAAAGCAGGTTTACGTAAAGTATCACTACAACCATTTGATCCTGTTGCAATCAATGAAACTGCATAATCGCCAAATTTGGTATAAGTGTGAGAAGGATTTGATTGAGTACTGGAGGTTGTTGAATCTCCAAAATCCCATAAATAAGAAACAGCGGTTGTGGAAGTAGTAAAATTTACTGCAAATGGAATATTGCATTTACCTGTGTCCGATGCTGTAAAGGCAACAGCAGGTGCTGATAATACCGTAAAAGTTTTCGTCAACACATCTGTACATACAGTGTATGTATTCGTAAGTGTTACTGTATAAGTTCCGGCCGTATCAAACCTGGCAAATGTATTACGCGTAGTGTCTGTAAAACCATTAGAAAACTGCCAGGAAGATCTTATCGGGCGTGGATTTGAATTATTTAAAAACTGTACTCTTGTTTTAGGACATATTTGGGCTGGAATAGTGAAATCTGTATTTACTTTTCCTATGACTATACTAACAGCGGTTGAATCTGAGCAACCACTGGAACTTATTACATTTAAAGAAACCGTATAAGTGCCATTCTTATTATAGAGGCTACTTGGATTTTGTGCAGTTGAAGTACTGCCATTGCCAAAATTCCAGCTATAAGTCAGGGTTCCTGGCCCCGTAGAAGTACTGGTAAAATTAACCGTAGCAGGTGCGCTACAAACTGAAGGATCAACATAATTTATACCTGGTACAACACCGGTTGCTACATCAATCAAATTTGGTTTAGTAATTACCCTGGTACAGCCTTTATCATTGCTTATTGCTAACGTAACCGTATAATTGCCTGGATTTTTATAGGTGTATTGCGGGTTCTGAACTGTGGATGAACCTCCATCGCCAAAATCCCATTTCCAGGAGCTTATTTTTGTATTAAGCGGTGTAGTAGACATATCGGAAAATTGAACCGTTACAGGGGAACAGCCAGATACTTTATCAACTTTAAAATCAGCCAGGGGCTGGTCATATACATTAATAAAAGCCCTTTTAGTTACTGTATTGGATCCACTGGCATTAGTAGCAGTTAATTTTATGTCATACGCACCAGATTGAAAATAGGTGGTTGATGGGTTTTGCTTTGTAGAAGTGGCCCCATTTCCAAAATCCCATAACCATGAAGTAGGATTACCAACAGATTGATCCTGGAAATTAACTACAATTGGAGAACAGCCGGATTGTATATCGGAAGTAAAATTTGCAACGGGCTGTGCGAAACTATTATAAGAAAGCATTAACCAGCAAACGGCTATGGCAAGAGTGTGTTTCAAATTGGTAGGTTAAACTAGTAGGTAGTTTTAGGATTATGGGTTATGTTACAAAGATGTGGTTAAAAGGTCAATATTCCATATTGAATTTATCAACTGATATTAGAATTAAATCTTATCCAATCGCAACATTCTAACCTCGCCATTTACAGTTTGATTCGCTTCTACATAGTTCAGGCCACTATCAGTGATATTAAAAGTTCCATTTAAAAATAGAAGCGGACTGGTTGCATTAGCAAAATTGGAAGTAATACTCCGGTTATAAGCATTTCCATCCCAGGTACCAGTTTTTTCCACAATGTTATTTTTTATGGCATCAACCGTACGGTTGCTTTTAAACTGGAATTTATAACCTGAAAAATCAGCGGTAATATCATCCATCCCTTTTTTGTAGCTGGTTACAGACCATTGACCGTTGGTCATTATTTGTATCAATGCATCTTCCTGGATATTTTCAATTGCTTTTTTACAGCTTGTAAATGCAAAGCTGATCAAAATAATAGCAAGAATTTTTTTCATAAGAAGGGAATTGTTTACAAATTATAGATTGCACCGTACTTTTCCAACAAATAATTTACGAAATATTGAACATCAAGCGTTTTGCCGGTTATCTCCCTGCACAAATCTTCAGATGTGTGGAAGCGGCCTTTTGCATGAATGTTATTTTGCAACCATTCCAATAATGGTAATGTTTGGCCCTGACTTATCTTATTCTCCATTTCATTAACATGCAAACCTGCTGTATTATAGAATTGAGTGGCATAAAAACTTCCCAGGCTATAAGTGGGAAAATAGCCAAAACTACCATGGCTCCAGTGTACATCCTGTAAGCAACCCAACTTATCAGTTGGCACATCCAGGTCTAACCATTTCTTATACTGCTCGTTCCAGTAGGCCGGGATATCTTTAGTATTAATAGAATCATCCATCAGATTTTTTTCCAGTTCATAACGGATATAAACATGCCAATGGTAAGTGATCTCATCTGCTTCAGTTCGTATTAAAGAAGGCTGTACCTTATTAATGGCTTTATAAAAATTTTCTAATGTTATATTACCAAACTGCGCAAAAAACTTCTTTTGTAAAAAGGGATAATAATATTTCCAAAAAGCTAAACCTCTGCCCACGTTATTTTCCCAAAGCCTTGACTGTGATTCATGAATGCTAAAAGAACACGCTTCCGCCAATGGTAAGCCATAATGCTCTTTTGGCAAGTTTTGTTCGTATAAAGCATGACCAGTTTCATGTATACAACTCCACGTCATATTACCAAAATCGTTTTCATTGATCCTTGTAGTTATCCGGACATCGTTTGGATTAAAGCTAATACTGAAAGGATGTTCGCTGATATCCTGTCTGCCGGCTTCAAAGTCAAAATGAAGTTCTTTTATTAAAAATATTCCCCATTCCCATTGTATGTCTTTTGGGAAATGGTGGTATAGAAATGAATCATCCACCTGTGGCTTGCCTGCTATTGTGTCTAATAATTTTTTTAGTGTGGGAAGAAGGTCAGTGAATGTTTTATCAATCAAAGCTACTGTTGCTCCTTTTTCAAATTCATTTAATAATGCATTGTAAGGATGTTTCTCAAAACCAAGAATATGTGTTTCCTGTTTTTTTAAAGCTACTAAAGCTTCTAAATCCTTTTCAAAATAAGTAAAGGATCCTTGTTTACGCGATTCAATCCAGGCATGAAAAGTTTTATTAGTCTGTTCGGCTAATTTTCTTACAAATTCAGAAGTGTGTTTTTTATTCTTTACATAATCTTCCCAGGTTAATTCTACATTTCTTTTTTGTGGTATTGATAGATCTTCCTTTCCTAATAATTCCTGCAATAAAACTCCTAACGCTTCTTCACTGAAAAATTGATGAGCAATTTCAGATAAAGTGCTTATTTGTTGTCCGCGAAAACTACCGCCTTTTTTTGGCAGGTATGTTTCCTGGTCCCATTGCAGTACTGCATTTGCGTTTCTTATATCAGCAATGCGATGCATTTTGGTTTGATAGTTTTTATAGAGTTCCTGTGTATTTGGCATAGAGCCGCAAAGCTATTAAAATAAAAAAAACCCCGTTTAGCGGGGCTTTAAAAAAATTCATTACAGTTATTTCGGAAAACCCGGATCGGCTTTCACTTCTTCAATCTGTTGTGTGTGGCGTGCTGTGTGCGAAGAAATCACAAGAAATACCTGGTAAACATCAATGCTTCCAAACGGCGCTTTTGCCACATGATTGCGAACATCATCGGTTGTTGTTTTTACATATTTAATCAGCCTCATCCTGCTTTCTTTAAAAGCATTCATTGCTTCTGCGGTAGTTTTCCATTTGGATTGTTCAGGCTTGACTATCTCAGCCGCTTGAAATTTTTTTGAACGGTCATTCATAAAATTTAGCATGTCCTGGTCACTCATTTTTATCTCTTTTCGGTCTTCCGAATTGGCAGGCTCTTTTAATGCAGCGTCAGCCATCATCCATAGGTTTTGTTCTGTAATTGCTAAATGCTGAACACATTCTTTTAGCGACCATTTATCAGCCGCGGGTTTAAAATTTAATTGTAATTCTGATAAGCCTTTTATAGTTTTCGCAAGGTTTTCTTTTGTGTCCTTCAGGCTATTGATCAGAAATTTTCTTTCTTTACTTGTAAGCGTCTCTGAAGGTACCTGGTTGGCTAAACCTGTAATAACAAGCAGCGTGAGTAAGATATAACCCTTGGTTCTTTTTAACATGGCAGTAATTTTAGATATAAATTGGTAGTTTGGCAGATCAAGGGGACAGATGTAAAGTTAGGTCAATTTATTAGCTGGAGCTTCGGTCTTTACCGATGCTTTCATTTTTTTTAGCGGCAGTTTCTTTACCATTCCGCCCCGGGTATCTTTAATGCTTTGCATAACGATAAAGGCCCTACGGTCAATTTTTTCTATTTCAGTTGTAAGGCGGTTAACCTCCAGCCTTGTTATAACGGTAAAAATTATATCACTTGTATTGGTAGATTCTCCACTCTTGCCAAAACCTCTCTTACCAGTATAAATAGTCAGCCCACGCCCAAGCTTGTTCTGGATCATATCAGTTATCTGCCTGCTCCTGTTTGAAATAATGGTGACACCTGTAAATTCTTCAATTCCCTCTAAAATAAAGTCAACGGTTCTGGAGGCTGATAAATAAGTAAGAATGGAGTACAGCGCTACTTCAATTGATAAAAGATAGGCAGCAATAACAAAAATTAAAATATTGAAAATCAGGATAAAATCGCCGACAGACAAACTGGTTCTCCTATTTAAATAAATAGCTAGCACTTCTGTACCATCAATTACACCGCCTCCCCTTATGGTTAAACCAATGCCTAAGCCAAGAAAGAAACCGCCAAACACGGCGACTAATAAATTATCATTGGTTACTACCGGGTAAGGAATAAAGGCCACGACCAATGCCAGTGCAGTAATAGCCAAAATACTTCTGATACTGAATCCACGGCTTATTTGCCTGTAACCCATTAATAAAAAGGGAATATTAATAACAATTATCAGTATAGAAAGAGCAATCTCAGTTTGACGATTGGCTAATAATGAAATACCCATTACACCTCCGTCAATAAAACCATTGGGCATTAAAAAACTACGTAATCCAAAGCCCGCAGACAATACACCGAGCAGCATTTGTAAACCATCTCTAAAATGATTGCTGATATTTTTGCGTAACCTTTTGGCGGAACGCATTCGCTGGATGTTTTCAATATTTCGAGTCGCCCCCCTTTCGAGACCCCCACTCATCAAAGCGATGAACTTATCAATTCTTTGGATCAATTGTAAAATTTGAGGTTAATAAATACACTTTGCACAAAAGAGCAAAACTGTAACTTTCATACATGAAAATTAAGGATATCATCGCAGCTATCGAGATTTTTGCTGCACCTCAATTACAGGAAGATTATGACAATGCGGGGTTAATTATAGGCAACAGCGCCACTGATTGTACTGGTGTCCTTTGCGCTTTAGATGCTACAGTGGAAATTATAGCAGAAGCAATTGAAAAAAAATGTAATCTAATTATAGTACATCACCCCATAATTTTCAAAGGCCTTAAAAAAATAAATGGAAAAACCTATGTTCAGCAGGTGCTAATTGAAGCCATAAAAAAAGATATAGCTATTTATGCAGCTCATACCAATTTAGATAATGTGGTATTGGGCGTTAATGGAAAGATTGCGGAAAAATTAGGATTACAAGATGTAAAAATCCTGGCGCCAAAGCAAAAAATCTTACGCAGGCTCATCACTTTTGCTCCCAATAATAAAGCGGAGGACATACGAAAAGCTTTATTTAGTGCAGGGGCCGGCCATATAGGAAAATATCAGGAATGCAGCTTCAATAGTATGGGTACAGGTACATTTAAGGCAGACGAAGGAGCGGAACCATTTGTTGGCGAAGTTGGGAAACAACACCAGGAAGAGGAAATTAAAGTTGAAATTGTTTATCCTTTCTATTTAGAAACCCAGGTGGTCAAGGCCTTAATAAATAATCATCCCTATGAAGAAGTGGCTTATGATATTTTTACTATGGAGAACCTACATTATGGAATTGGCGCCGGTATTATTGGAGAATTAATTGAGCCGGTAGATGAACCTACATTTTTAAAAAGCCTGAAGCTGGTTTTTAATACCGGGGTAATCAGGCATACAGCTTTATTAAACAATCCTGTAAAAAAAGTAGCGGTTTGCGGTGGGGCAGGAGCTTTTCTGATCAAGAATGCTTTGCAGCAAGGCGCAGATTTTTATGTTACCGCCGATGTGAAATACCACGAGTTTTTTGATGCGGAAGGGAAAATGGTTGTGGCAGATGTAGGTCATTACGAGAGTGAGCAGTTTACAGTTGATTTACTGGTTGAGATTTTGCTAAAAAAATTCCCTACATTTGCCGTCCTTAAAACAGCACTGGTAACCAATCCTGTAAGTTATTTTTAAGGATGGAAACGAGATTAGCAACCGTTGACCATGAAAACTTAAATCTAAAATCTTAAATTGATAATGGCAAACGTAAAAGAATATTCAGTAGAAGAAAAACTTAGCTCTCTGGTTAATCTTCAAAAAGTTGATTCTAAGTTAGATGAAATTGGCATTTTAAAAGGGGAACTACCCATGGAGGTAGCTGATCTTGAAGATGAGATACAGGGTTTGCATGCACGCAAATTGCGTATTGAGGAAGAAATTAATGGCATTACCGAATTTATTGCGCAGAAAAAAGAGGGCATAAAAGAAGCTGAGGCAATGATGAAAAAATATGAAAAGGACAGTGAAAATGTAAAAAATAACCGTGAGTTTGAAGCCATCAATAAAGAAATAGAAATGCAGCAGTTGGAAGTGAAGCTGTGTGAAAAGCATATTAAAGATGCAAATGAAGAAGTAGCAGAAAAAGCGGTTGGATTGGAAAAAGCAAATAAAGCCATTGCCACCAAGGAAGGCGTGCTGAATGGTAAAAAAGGAGAACTGGAAAAAATTATTACATCAACCGAAAAAGAAGAAAAACAATTTAATAAGTCGGCGGATGAAGCACGTGGTCATGTTGATGATCGCCTGCTTGCCAGTTATACAAAAATTCGTAAAAATTACCGGAATGGTTTGGCAGTTGTACGTGTGGAAAGAGATGCCTGCGGAGGTTGTTTTTACTCCATTCCACCGCAAAAGCAAAGTGAGATCAAACAACGTAAAAAAGTAATGGTGTGTGAAAATTGCGGACGTATTTTAGTAGATGCTGAATTGGTGGATTCGGTCGACATAAAAAAATAAGAAAAATTTTAGTTTTATGAACCGCTGCATCGTCAGCGGTTTTTTGTGCTTGAACCATGATTTGGTTGGATTAAATGATTAGGAGGAAATCCAATGCTCTGCTGTCATCTGTCAACCGGCAACTATCAACTCTCAAAATATTTTCAGGTTTAGCAAAAAGAAGTTGTGTTAATTTGTTCCTTATTATGCTTAGCCGTTTATCTATCAAAAATTACGCAATTATTGATCACCTCGAAATTGATTTTTCGGAACATTTGAATGCTATCACCGGCGAAACAGGTGCAGGTAAATCAATCATTGTCGGCGCTCTGGGATTGATATTAGGGCAAAGGGCTGATATCGGTGTTTTATTGAATCGCGAAAAAAAATGTATCGTAGAGGGTACATTTAAAAGCGAAACAGGAGATAAAGCTGTCAATTCTTTTTTAAAAGAAAATGAGTTGGATGTACAGGATGATTTGGCCGTGCGAAGAGAAATCTCCCCCAATGGAAAATCAAGGGCATTTGTCAATGATACACCGGTAAATCTTTCCCAGCTTGCACAACTAAGTAGCCTGTTAGTTGACCTGCACCAACAGTTTGATACATTGGAATTAAGTCAAACTGATTTTCAACGCGAAGTATTAGATGCATTAGGAGGTAATTCTCCTGCACTAAAAACATACAGGCAAACATTTGAAAAAGCGCAGGAGGTACAGAAAAGATTTGAATTATTGAAAGAGCAAAAGGCTGGATTTTTGAAAGAGTTTGACTATCATCAGTTTCAATATAATGAATTGGAAGAAGCGTCATTTAAAGAAAATGAATTAGAAGAAACAGAGCAGCAATTAAAAATGCAAACCAATGCTGAGGAAATCAAAATGGCTTTGACTAAAACTTATTTTGAATTGGAAGAAAGCGATAATCCTGTTACCCGCCAGCTAAAATCACTGATAAATAATTTACAATCCTATACTGAATTTCATACTACTATTCCTGAACTGATACAGCGGTTGCAATCTGCAAATATCGAGTTACAGGATATAGCAGCGGAGGCAGACCGGTTAAATAACCAGGTTGCTTCTGATGCTAATATCATTGAAAGATTAAATGAGCGTCTGTCATTAGGATATAAATTGCTAAAAAAACATGGAGTAAAAACAACTGGTGACTTACTTCAGATCAAAGAAAATCTAAGTGAAAAATTAGAAGCTGTTTTAAACATTGATGAAGCCATTGAAACAGCGCAAAAGCAATATGAAGAGATGGTAGGCAAAGCAGAAGAAATGGCCGAAAAAATTTCTCTCATTCGCAAATCCCAGGTAAAACCCTTAGAACAAAAAGTAAACAAAATGCTGGCCCAGGTGGGCATGCCTAATGCCAGGCTAAGAATCGATAGTCAAAAAACAAACTTGAACACAACAGGCACTGATGTTATTTCGTTTCTTTTTGATGGTAATAAAAGCGGGCAATTTCAGCCCCTGCGCAAAGTAGCAAGTGGTGGAGAATTAAGCCGGCTTATGCTTTGCATAAAATCGTTAGTGGCTACATCTATGAATTTACCTACTCTTATTTTCGACGAAATTGATACGGGTATTTCCGGTGAAGCGGCCAGGCAGGTTGGTGTAATTATGAAAGAACTCTCTGTTGCAAGACAGGTAATTTGTATTACACACCAACCTCAGATTGCAGGGAAAGCAGATGCACATTTTTTTGTGTATAAAGAAATTAAAAATAATGTGGTTGCAACAGGTGTAAAGCTACTATCAACCGATGATCGTATAGTGGCCATTGCCAAAATGCTCAGTGGTGAAAAGCCCACGGCGGCGGCGCTGGAGAATGCAAGGGAGATGGTGATGAATTAATTTGAAAATTTGAAAATGAAACAATTTGAAAATTATAGTTTCCTTTGCCATCAGTATTTTCATTTTCAAATTGAGTAATTTTCAAATTAGTTTCTATGTCCAACAATTTATTGCAGGGAAAAAAAGGGATCATTTTCGGAGCACTCGATGAAAAATCAATTGCCTGGAAAACAGCATTAAAATGTCATGAACAAGGTGCTCAATTGGTGTTAAGCAATGCCCCGGTTGCCTTACGCATGGGAGAGATAAATAAATTGGCAGAAGCAGTCAAGGCGCCGGTTATTGGTGCAGATGTTACAAACATGGACGATCTAAAAAAATTGTTTGAAGAATCACAAGCACATTTTGGTGGTAAAATAGATTTTGTTTTGCATTCAATTGGCATGAGTTTAAATGTGCGCAAGGGCAAGCATTATACAGAAATGAATTACGAATGGAATCAAAAATCTATGGACATTTCTGCCTTGAGTTTGCACCGTGTATTGCGGACGGCCTGGGACCTGGATGCGCTTAATGAGTGGGGAAGCGTTGTGGCACTAACATATATTGCGGCACAGCGTGTGTTTCCGGATTATAATGAAATGGCAGATGCGAAAGCCTTACTTGAAAGCATTACACGAAGTTTTGGCTATCATTATGGGGTAAAAAGAAAAGTAAGAGTAAATACGATTTCTCAATCTCCTACACGAACCACAGCAGGCAGCGGTGTGAAAGGCTTTGATGGCTTTATAAATTATGCAGAAAAGATGAGTCCCTTGGGTAATGCAACGGCCGAAGATTGCGCTAACTACTGCACCTTTATGTTTAGCGATCTTTCAAAATACATCACAATGCAAAACCTTTTTCATGATGGTGGTTTTAGTTTTACCGGCGTAACTGCAGATATAATTAAACAAATGGAAAAATAGATATGAGATTTTTTCAAATTTGTGTTGAGTAAAACGTGAGTTGTCTGTGGTGAAGGGTGAGTTTACATCCGGAAGACTAATGCTCACCCCAACTGAATTGCTCACCCACTTGAATATTTCATTCAACTCACACTTTTAATGATTTTCTGCTAAAGCCCCATCAATCATCTTCTCAATAGTTTGCAGGCGGCTGCTTACATTGTCTAAATTTACCTGGTTGCTGATGGTGGCATTTTGTTCTGTAGCAAACCATACCAACACCATTGCAATATAATCCTGCATATCTTTTCCTGCAAAAGCGGTTTTAAATTCAACCAATTTATCATTGATCGTTTTTGCTGTTTTGCGAACCACTTCTTCATCTTTCGGAGATATTCGAACGCGGTAAGTACGGTCAGCAATTAATAAGTTTAGCGGTATTAAATCTTCACTCATAATTTTAAAGTTCTTGAGCTACGGGCTGTGAGCCACAGAAAGTTATTGACTTAAAAAAGCAATGCATTTGTCAATTTCCTTAATGTATTGGTTGATTTTTTTTTCAAAATTCTTTTTGTCTTTATCACTCATTTCGCCGGAAGCTAATTTTAAAATTGAAGACTGTTGTTGCAGTTCTTCAATATTTTGCTTAGCTGTTAATTCTTTTTGCTTTGCTTGTTCCAAATCCGATTTTAAACGTTCGTTTTCTTTTTGTAACCGGCCTAAAGCTCTCAACAAAAGTTGAAGTTTATCATTTATAGCAGTGAATTGCTGATCTACAGACATATTATTTTCTTATTTCGGCGCCAAGTTCTTTTTCTAATGTAGTCATTATTTTATTCATCCAGCCTTCAATTTCTTTATCAGTCAAGGTTTTTTCTTTGTCTAAAAAAGTAAAGTTTACAGCCATTGATATTTTATCGTTCCCTAACTTTTCACTTTCAAAAACATCAAACAATTTTACATTTTGCAAACTTTTCAGGCTTAATCTATCAATACTATTTTTAATTTCTTTGTAACGCATAGATTTGTTTACAACCATTGAAAGATCCCGTTCTACTATGGGAAATTTTGATATTTCGCTGAATTTAATATTTTTATTTAACGCATGTTTTAAAAGAGTATCCCAAATAAAATCAGCAAAAAAAACAGGCTGTTTAACATCAAATTCCGATGCCTTATTTGACGCTACCTTTCCCAGTTTAACCATGCAGTTATTGCCGATGCTGCCTGTTAGTATGTGCTCAAAATAAATATTCGCAGTGACTGCTTCAAAAGAAGCCTGGATGCCTAAAGAATTAAAAACAGCCTCTGCTATACCTTTCAAAAAATAAATATCGGCTGGGTCGTTTTTAATTTTCCAGTGTTGCGCACTGATATTGCCTGTGAGGTATAGACAAAGATGATTTGTTTCTATATAGTTTTTTGTACCTTCTTTTTTGTAAGTTTTTCCAAATTCAAAAAACTGTAATTGATTATTTTTCCGGTTAATATTGAAAGCAATTACTTCCAGCGCTGTAGGTAACATCGCCGGACGCATCACATCCAGTTCGCTACTTAAGTTATTCAATAACCTGACGGCATTTTCTAATTGATCCGGCGTAAAGTATTTAGAACTGGTTATTGAGTTGGTCAAAATTTCGGTAAATCCGTGACCTGTCAACAGGTTTGCTATCTTTTCTTTTAAAGCTTCTATCTTGTAATTTTCCTCTACCGATGGGGTAATGGTAATGGCCGTTGGAATTTCAATATTATCCAATCCATCAATTCTTAAAATTTCTTCTGCCACATCTGCTGGCAAACTTATATCAGGCTTATGGTAAGGCACTTCCAACAATAAAAAATCAGCACTTTCTTTTATTACTATGAAGCCTAAATGCTGAAGTATATGTTTGATTGATTCCGGGTCATAATCTTTGCCGCTAAGTTTACGTAAATACTGGTACTTAAACGGAACTTGCTTTTTAGGCTGAGGATCAGGATATACGTCAGAAATATTTGATGCAATTGCTCCGCCAGCTATTTCTTTAATAAGAAAGGCTGCGCGTTTTAAAACATTAACAGTGGCAGAAATATCAATACCTTTTTCAAAACGAGAGGCAGCATCGGTTCTCAATCCATGACGAAAAGAAGTTTTACGAATGGTTGCCGGATCAAAATAAGCGCTTTCTAAAAAAATGTTTTTTGTTGTATTTGAAACCCCACTTTCTACACCCCCAAATACACCGGCAATGCACATATCTTCCGCTTCATTGCAAATCATTAAATCTTCACTGCTTAATTTTCTTTCTTTATCATCGAGCGTTTTAAAAATTGAGGCTTCGTCAGCATTTTTTACAACTATCTTTTTACCTTTTATTGCATCATAGTCAAAAGCATGGAGCGGCTGGCCTGTTTCGTGTTGAATGTAATTAGTAATATCAACAATATTATTTAAAGGCCGCAGCCCAATTGACTTTAAACGTTGCTGAAGCCATTTCGGTGATTCCTTTATAGTAAGCTTCGCTATTGAGATTCCCGAATATCTTTTACAGGCTGCTTTGTTCTCAATTTGCACATTAATGGGAAGTGAATTATTGTCAATACTCAATGTATGCGAGGGAATAATAGGTTTATAATCTTTTTGATCGTGATGACTTAAGTAGGCACATACATCTCTTGCTACACCCCAATGGCTCATAGCATCCATCCGGTTAGGGGTTAAGCCAATCTCATAAACAATATCTGTATAAGTGTTGAAATACTCCGCTACACTGGCACCGGGCCTTGCATCACTTTGCAAAACCATAATACCGGCATGTGATTCACCAAGGCCAATTTCATCCTCTGCACATATCATACCCTGGCTTTCTATGCCCCGTATTTTCACCAGCTTCATAGTTAAAGGATCGGCGTTTACAGGATAAATGGTAGTGCTGACCGGTGCTACAACTACCTTTTGGCCTGTTGCTACATTTGGCGCTCCGCAAACGATTTGCAGAAGTTCTTCCTTTCCAATATTTACTCTATTAAGCGTTAGTTTATCCGCATTTGGATGTTTTTCTGTTACCAAAATTTCTCCGATAACTAATCCATTCAAACCACCTTTTACTTCTTCAAATTTTTCCATCTTCTCCACTTCCAGGCCTATGGAGGTAAGAATATTTGATAAACGTCCGGGTTCCAGTTTTATGGGTAAATAATCACTAAGCCAGTTATAGGAGATGATCATTGTTAAATTTTTTCAATCCGGACAAAGATAATTGTTTGACAAAAGCGGGTTTTTTAATACTTGCTATAACAGTAAAGTCAATGCAGACAATGATTAGCGTGATAATGCGCTTCCAACACGTACAAATACGTTACGTAAAAAGCGCATGCTATAAGCTTTTAATGAAAAGCTGAGTTTTGTTCATTTTAAGAAAACGTTGCTGCATAACAATTGTACCACAAAATATCTGCGGTTTTAAAATATAAAATAGCTGTAAGCCCAATCTGTTAGTTGCCCGACCCAGCCAAAAAATGTACTAACTATTTTTTTTAACGATATTTGTTTATAACCATTGGATAAAATGGAAAATGCTAAAAATTTTGTGGATAAAATTAAAATTAGGTGGAATACAATGTGAGAAACCTGTGGACTATTATTGTTTTTGCATCTCAACAATTTCTCCATTTATTCGCCGACTGTTTTAGAGATAATAACAGGTTAACAGTTTCATCATAAAAAATAACATTGACCTTTCCTTATCTGCTAAATCAGTGACCAAAACTTTTGATTAAACTAACTTATTCGTATTAATTAAAATGGATTTAACCAATCTCAACCGCGATAGAAAAATCAGGAGGAAATCTCCACTTGACATCAGCACAATGGTGTATGGCAAAGTTCCTCCCCAGGCTAAAGAACTTGAAGAAGCAGTATTAGGTGCCATTATGTTAGAGAAGGGAGCCTTTGACACCGTTATTGAAATATTAAAGCCTGAATGTTTTTATTTAGACAGTCATCAGCGCATTTTTACTGCTATGCAAAGCCTGGCTAATAAAAGCCAGCCAATTGATATTTTAACCGTTGTGGAGGAATTGCGGTTTAAAGAGGAACTGGATACCGTAGGCGGGCCTTATTATGTAACCAAATTAACCAATGCTGTTGTTTCTTCCGCCCATATTGAAGCCCATTCCCGAATTGTTTTGCAAAAATTTATTCAGCGGGAACTGATACGCATTAGTGGCGAAATAATTAGCGATGCTTATGAAGACAGCACGGATGTTTTTGACTTATTAGACCAGGCAGAAAGCAAGATCTATGATATTACCAGCAAAAATCTTCGCAATAATTACGAAACTATCGACTCGGTTTTAGTAAAGGCCATTCAACGGATAGAGGATTTACGTCATAAAAATGAAGATATCTCAGGTGTGCCCACAGGTTTTAAATCATTAGATAGAGTAACATACGGCTGGCAAAATACTGATTTGATCATTTTAGCAGCGCGTCCATCCGTAGGTAAAACCGCGTTTGCTTTAAATCTTGCCCGGAATGCAGCACTTCATCCTACCAAGCCTACGCCGGTTGCTTTCTTTTCCCTGGAGATGAGCGCTGGTCAGTTAGTGCAACGTATTTTATCATCAGAAAGTGAAATTTGGCTTGAAAAGATTTCCCGTGGTAAGCTGGAAGAACATGAAATGAAACAGTTGTATGACCGTGGTATTCAAAAGTTAGCGCAGGCACCCATTTTTATTGATGATACCCCGGCATTAAATATTTTTGAACTCCGTGCCAAATGCCGCCGGTTAAAAAACACCGGGCATATAGGTATGATCATTATCGATTACCTGCAATTAATGAGCGGCACAGGCGAAAACAGGAACGGTAATAGAGAGCAGGAGATCAGTAATATTTCGCGAAGTCTGAAATCATTATCGAAAGAGCTGAACGTCCCTATTATTGCCCTTTCACAATTAAGCCGTGAAGTAGAAAAAAGAAAGGAAGGAAACAAAATACCCCAGTTAAGTGACCTGCGGGAATCCGGTGCAATTGAGCAGGACGCAGATATGGTGATGTTTCTTTATCGGCCTGAATATTATGATGTAACTCAAAACGAAATGGGAGAAAGCACCCGCGGTGAAACACATGTGCGTATTGCCAAACACCGTAACGGATCTTTGGAAACAATAAAGCTCAGGGCTTTACTTCACATACAAAAATTTATTGAAGATGATGGTGGAGATTCTTTCTCTAATGGACCGATGCCATCTAACTGGAAACCTGTGTCAGATATTGACGGAGGTCCAAAAATGTTTATTCAAACAGGAAGCAAAATGAACAATTTACGGGAGGAGGAAGATCCGTTTTAAGCTAAGAGAAGAAAAAGGAGAGAAGAGCTAAGAGAATAAAAGTTGTAGAAAGAGATTAAGAAATTTCTCTTTTATCTCCTTTTCTCTTTCCTTCTTCTCTTAGCTAAAAGATTTAAAATTTGACTAAATGCAAAAGCCATGTCAGTTTCTGATATAAAAGATCAATTACTTAGTGCAATTAATGCAATTGACAATAAGGAATTATTAGAAGCGATGCTAACTATTATTACTTTACAAGCCACGACTCCTGAATTATATATTTTAAATGACGAGCAAATAAAAATACTTAAAGAAAGAGAAGAAAATACCAGAGTGGTAAAACTAAGACTTCCACTTTAGAAGAATTCAGATTGAAAATGAATGGTAAGTATGGCCTATGAAGTATTCCTTGTTCAGGAAGCTGAAGAAGACATTGATGAAGCAGTTTCGTGGTATGAAAAAACAGAAGATTAATTTAGGCATCCGTTTTTATTTTGAGGCTTTAGAAAATCTCGGAAAAACTACAGATCCACCCCCAACACTACAGTTTTTTAAAGGATGATTACAGGCGGGTTGTTTTAAAAAACTTCCCTTATAAAATTGTTTTAAATCAGTTCTGATTCAGTAATTGTTTTTGCAGTATTTATACAGGCAGAAGCGAGGATGAATTTTTTAAACGAATCATTCATTGTCATTACCATACTTTTTTGTAGAAGATTTGAATACCAAAAAAATAATTTTAGACGAAGACACGTCAAAACATATTAGTGTGCTTCGCATGCAAAAAGGAGAACAGATTTTATTAACTGACGGGAAGGGGAAAAAGGCACAGGCTAACATTATAGATGATAATCGAAAGAAATGTATGATTGAAATTTTTTCTGTTCAAAATGAAGAAGAAAGGAAAAGAAGTGTTGCTATTGGTATTTCGCTATTAAAAAATACTTCGCGTTTTGAATGGTTTTTAGAAAAAGCAACTGAAATAGGTGTGAGTGAGATCATTCCCTTGTTATGTGAAAGGACAGAAAAAGAAAAATTTCGTTTTGACAGAATGCAACAAATTTTAATCAGCGCTATGTTACAATCGCAACAATGCTGGTTGCCGGTGTTGCATCAGCCAACGGAATTTAAAAATATCATTACCCAAAAAAACGATAGAAAATTTATTGCACATTGCATAGATGAAGAAAAGACTCCATTAACTAATGAACAAATCAACCAATCAACCAGCGTCCTGATCCTTATTGGTCCTGAAGGTGATTTTACAGAAAAGGAAATAGCCGTTGCAATAGAAAATATCTTTCAGCCTATATCTCTTGGTAGCACACGGTTGCGTACGGAAACTGCCGGAATGTTTGCTGCTGTAGTATTGTGCAACCCGACGGGGTAACAATTTATTTTTAAGAAAAGTAACTAATGTGCCTGGTCTCCTGCGATGGTTTCTTCTTTAGGCTGCAATTGCGGTTCGTTTAATTCAACAACTCTCTTTGCACTTTTCTTGCGAACAATCATGTTTAGTATTTCCACTAAAAAAGAGAACGCCATTCCAAAATAGATGTAGTTTTTAAGGTGCAGTTGTTCTGCCTTCTCGGAGTTCCAGCCTTCTACAATCAAGCTAAGGCCAATCATCACCAAAAACGAAAGCGCCAGCATTTTAAATGTTGGGTGTTTATGTATGAAAGAAGAAATTTTAGGACTGAATAAAAACATAACGACCATGGCAATTACAACGGCTATGATCATGATCTCTACATATTTTGCAGTACCGCCTGCCGTAATCACACTATCGAATGAAAACACCATATCTATAAGTAGAATTTGGAACAAAGCCTGCATAAAACTAAACACCTTTTTATTTTTGCCGGCAACATTCGGGTCTTCTCCTTCTAACTTTTGATGAATTTCATGCACCGATTTATAAATAAGAAAAGCACCCCCAAGCAACATTACAATACTTGCCAGGTCGAAGCCTTTACCTAAAAGGGTAAATAAAAAATTTCCCTTTTGATCCAGCAACCATGACAGCCCCATCAATAAAATGCTTCTTACAATAATGCCCATGATGATCCAGGCTCTGCGGGCTCTTTTATGGTCCTTGGCTGGCAGCCGGTTAATAATAATACTGACAAAAATTACATTGTCTATGCCAAGTACCACTTCCAGTACTATTAGAATTAAAAGACTGATGATACTATCTGCTGTTAATAAATGTTCCATAATCTGGGGACAAATTTAGCTCTTCAATGCATTACAAATATTTTTTACAATAGACGGCCCTTCATAAATAAAACCTGTCCAAACTTCGAATAATACTGCTCCTGCTTTTAATTTTTCAAGCGTATCATTTCCGTTAAAAATACCGCCACTTGCTATCAGTGGCAAACGGCCTTGTGTTTTTTTATTTATGTATAACAACATTTCAGTAGAGCGCAGTGCTAATGGTTTTCCACTTAATCCTCCTGCGCCAATATTTTCGATCTGCTCCTTACCCGTAGCTAATTGCTCGCGACTGATAGTTGTATTCGTTACTACCAGGCCGTCCAGTTTAACTTCATCAGCCAAATCTATCACTTCATCTAATTCCTGTTGCGAAAGATCTGGAGCAATTTTTAAGAGGATTGGTTTTTGTTCTTTATACGATTTACTGAGCATTTGAAGATGTGTCAATATTTTTTTTAATGATGATTTTTCCTGTAATTCGCGAAGGCCTGGTGTATTGGGTGAACTAACATTTACTACAAAAAAATCAACATAGGGATGTAAAGTATTAAAGCAAATGGCATAGTCTTTCCAGGCATCCTCATTTGTAGTTGTTTTATTCTTTCCAATGTTACCACCAATAAGCAATAGTGAATAGTGAATGGTGAATGGTGAGTTGCCGGAGTGTTTCAATTGCCTATTGCCCTTTGCCCATTGCCTATTGTTTATTGCTAATTGCTTCTCTCTCCACTTTCTTAACCGTTCAGCAATCACCTCAACTCCTTCATTATTAAATCCCATCCGGTTAATCAATGCTTTATCTTTTGGCAAACGAAATAGTCGTGGTTTTTCATTTCCTGCTTGGGGCTTAGGAGTTACCGTTCCTATTTCAACAAAGCCAAAACCAAGCGTTTCCAATTCACGCAGGTATTTTGCATTCTTATCGAAACCTGCCCCCAAGCCAACCGGGTTTTTAAATGTGAGACCGAAAACATTTGTAGCTAATTGCGAATCGTAAAAATTGAAATGGTTTGAAAGTTTGTTTCTAATGAAACCAATAAAGTATAATACTTTCAAAAAATTCATAGAAAAATAATGAGCTTTTTCAGCAGGCAACAAGAATAAGAGACTTCTTATTAAACGATACATGCCAACGAAGATAAACGTGCATCTTTTGTTAACTATTAAGATTTTATACATCGTTTATCAATGAACAAAAAACTAATTTTACTTGCTATAAATAATTATAATTATGCAGGAAGCCTATATAGTAGCAGGATATCGGACAGCTGTTGGAAAAGCCAAACGTGGCGGATTTCGTTTTTTTCGTCCCGATGACCTGGCAATAGAAGTTATCAAAGGATTGTTAGCATCCGTTCCGCAATTAGATAAAGCACTTGTGGATGATGTGATTGTAGGTAATGCTGTGCCCGAGGCTGAACAAGGTTTACAGGTAGGACGCATAATTGCTGCACGAGCTATCAGCTACGATACGCCAGGCATGACAGTTAACCGTTATTGTGCTTCCGGCCTGGAAACTATTGCAATAGCTACTTCTAAAATAAGAATGGGTATGGCCGAATGTATTATTGCAGGTGGTACGGAAAGTATGAGTATGGTACCTACGGCAGGTTGGAAAACAGTTCCCGCTTATTCAATTGCAAAAGATGACCCTGATTATTATTTAAGTATGGGCTTAACTGCAGAAGCCGTTGCAAAAGACTATAAAATAAGCCGCGAAGACCAGGATGCTTTTTCTTATCACTCACATCAAAAAGCTTTAAAAGCTATTGAGCAGGGGATTTTTAAAGAAGGCATATTGCCGATTAATGTAGAGGAAGTATATCTTGATGAAAAAGGGAAGAAGCAAAATCGTGATTATATTGTTGATACTGATGAAGGTCCAAGAATTGACACATCTATAGAACTATTAGCAAAATTAAAACCTGCATTTGCTGCCGGTGGTGTGGTTACAGCGGGTAATTCTTCTCAAACCAGTGATGGAGCCGCGTTTGTAATAGTAATGAGTGAGAGGTTAGTAAATCAATTAGGCATCAAACCTATCGGTCGTCTGGTGGCTTGTGCATCTGCGGGTGTAAACCCCAGGGTAATGGGTATTGGTCCGGTAGTAGCCATTCCAAAAGTTTTGAAACAGGCTAATATGAATTTGGCTGATATTGATTCTATTGAATTAAATGAAGCATTTGCTTCTCAGGCTTTAGCTGTCATACGGGAAGCTGGATTAAATACCGAGATTGTTAATTCAAATGGAGGCGCAATAGCTTTAGGGCATCCATTAGGTTGCACCGGCGCCAAATTGACTATACAAATTTTGCATGACTTAAAAAGAAAAAATAAAAAATATGGAATGGTAACCGCCTGCGTAGGTGGTGGCCAAGGCATTGCGGGCATTATCGAATGCATTTAAACATTGTTCCTGTTAAAATTCGTCATAGATCAGTAATTTAATCATTAGATAAAACCTCACAAGCTTTGTTTTCAATATTTTTGTTTTTCCACTTAAAAAAGTTTTGTGAATACACCAACCGACCTTGCAAAGAATAACCTCATCTTATATGCTGATGATGATACCGATGACAGATCATGGGTTAGCGAAGCCTGTAAAATTTTAAATTGTTCCTTAAATATAAATTTTGTCGAGAATGGCCGACAGGTAATTGATTATTTGAAATCGCAGGTAACTCGCCTTCCCTCACTCATTGTATTAGATTTGAACATGCCTGAAATGGATGGCCGCCAAACCCTTCAATATTTAAAATCTAATCCTTATTATAAAGAAATACCTGTTGCCATAGTATCCACTTCCGGCAACAAAATAGATAAAGAGGTTTGTAAACGATTAGGTGCTTCGCTATATATTACAAAACCTAATATTCATGCTGAGTGGCAGGGGATTATTCGCCAATTAGAGCCTTTTGTTTCTAATTAATTTTTCTATAATTAGCCTTCATAAAAAACCGTCTTAAAAGCAAAAAAGAGTAAATCTGCTTAGCCCCATTTAAATACTGATATATTTAATAGGCTTCTTTAAACAATTTGTTATTTTTATAGTCACACGCCTGCTCATTCAAAATCAACATTATGGACCGTCGCGATTTTTTAACTGCTCGCCCGAAAATTCGCAGCAATAATTCTCAAATTTTCAGAACACAATCCGGTCTTAATCCATATACAGGTGCATGGACTATCAATGAAGTCCAGCATTTGCTAAAAAGAACAATGTACGGTTCAACTAAAGCTGACATTGACTACTTCAAAATGAAAACGGTTTCCGGGGCAGTGGACGAACTACTCAATCCCACAGCTCCGCTTCCTTCTCCGCCGGTAAATGATTATACCAGTGCTACTGTTACTGACGCCGCGGTGCCTCTCGGCCAAACCTGGGTAAACAATCCTACCAACGATGGTACATTAAACAGCTTACGCCGGGCCTCTTTTAAAAAATGGTGGACGGGTCTTATGATTAACCAGGATAGGAGTGTCCGTGAAAAAATGACACTATTCTGGACAAATCATTTTAGTACTGAAAGTGTTGATATAGGAAATGCTCATTACGTTTATGCTCATCATGCACTCCTTCGTCAGAAGGCATTGGGGAATTTCAAGCAATTAGTAAAAGATATAACGATAGATGCAGGAATGCTTCGTTACTTAAATGGTTATTTAAATACAAGTGCAGCACCCGATGAAAATTATGCCAGGGAATTGCAGGAACTTTTTACATTAGGCAAGGGCCCTGCTGTTCAATATACAGAGGATGATGTAAAAAAGGCGGCAAAGGTGTTAACCGGCTGGCGAATTAATGGAACTACCTACACTTCTTTTTTTGATGCTACAAAACACGATGCAGCCAGTAAGCAATTTTCATCATTTTATAATAGTACAATAATAAATGGGCAAACAGGTGCTGCTGGTGCAAATGAAACTGATGCGTTGATAAATATGATCTTTTCAAAAGAAGAAGTGGCAAAATACATTTGCCGCAGATTATACAGATGGTTTGTGTATTATGCTATTGATGCTACAACAGAAACAAATGTTATTGAACCGCTTGCAAATATTTTTAGAAATAATAATTACGAGATCAAACCGGTTTTAAGCGCACTGCTAAAAAGCGAACATTTTTTTGATGCCTTAAACCAGGGTTGCCAGATAAAAAGTCCCGTTGACCAGGTAATCAGCGCCTTAAGAGAGTTTAAAGTTGTTTTCCCCAATAACACAGCAGAATATCTTGATGCCTATGGAATGTGGAATTACATCCGGGGTTGGTTGACCAGCATGAGCCAGGATATTGGTGATCCACCAAGCGTGGCAGGTTGGCCGTCATATTACCAGGAACCGCAGTTTTATGAAATATGGATCAACTCTGATACGCTTCCTAAACGTAATCGTTTCACCGATACTATGATTACTACAGGATACTCACGGAATGGTAAAAAAATTGTAATAGATGCTGTAGCATTTACTAAAACATTACCTAATCCTGGTGATCCAAATTTATTAATAGACGATGCATTAAGCATTATTTACAGGGTGCCACTTTCACAAGCAGCGAAACAAACTATTAAGCAACAAATTTTATTAAGCAATCAAACGCAGGATTATTATTGGTCTAATGCCTGGAATGCGTATATCGCAAACCCTGCCGATCAATCGAATTTTACCATTGTAAATAACCGGTTAAAAAGTTTGTATCAATATTTAATGAACCTGGCTGAATATCAGCTTGCATAATCGTTGCTAACCATTTCAATTCTCTCGTATGAAAAGAAGGGATTTTTTTAAGAAGACCATTCCGGCAGCCACTTTGCTTCCTGCAATAGTAGATGGATATTCTGTCAAAGCGTTTACTCCCAATAGCCTGCTGATGCAGGCACTATTAAACCCGCAAATTGAAACTGATCACGTATTGGTAATTGTGCAGTTAAATGGAGGTAATGACGGGTTAAATATGGTGATCCCCGTTTCTAATTACAGTGCATATTATAATGC
>MWWB01000033.1_pt1 | contig 23276 bp, 28 predicted proteins | sample 1047291 | NCBI WGS metagenome assembly MWWB01 (sample SAMN06349976, study PRJNA376086) | soil metagenome | isolation source: MS4-1 sample Antarctic (ecotone) soil | place: Antarctica | reverse complement strand
GAAATACAGTTGTGTTATCATCTGTAGTCATTGTTGATGAGTCTGTTGTAGTGGTACTTTCACTATCATTATTGCAGGCTGTTAATGTACCGGTAATTGCTAAAACGGCTAAAAACTTTTTCATGTGTTATTAACTTTTAGTTGAATAATTAAAATTGACTAAAGACTTATTTATTTCTAACAGTTGAATCCATTTTCCTATTTGCAGAATCCATCTTATCCAAAGCCTCTTTCTTCATTTCAGTAGTAGAGTCTATCATATCTTTTCTCTGATCTGCAGTAGAATCGATCATATCTTTCTTTTCAGCCGCAACTGAATCTAAAGAATCTTGTGCGTTCTCTGTAGAATCAGCAGCATTGTTACAAGCTATTAATGTGCCTGCAATAGCTATAATTGTTAAGAACTTTTTCATGTTTGTTTATTTGTGTTTGTTTAAAAAAAATTTTTGAATGTTTTTATTGATATTGATCATTAATTGAATCGTTCCTTTTGACAGTGTCTTTGTTTCTTTCCAGCTTATCTTCTATCCTGTTTTTTAAATCTTTTGCACCGGCTTTTGTTGAATCCCAAACTTTTTCGGCAGTATTTTCTACTTTTTTGCTAAAGGTGTCTAACTCGTTATCAATTTTATTACCCAGGTTGTCTACTTTATTCTCAATTCTACCCCCTAATGAATCCAATTCTTTTTCAGTAGAAGTACTGCTACTATCGCATGAAATAAGAAAAAAGGAAAAAACCGCAATTCCAAATAACTTCTTCATCACTTAGTTTTTCTTTGTCCTGGCAATTGAATCGCTTAACGCTTTGTTAGCTGAATCTGTTTTTTCAAAAGTTGCATCCACTTTATTCTGCAAACTGTCCGTTGCTTCTTTAACAGAATCAATCCGTGCATTTTCGGTAGAATCAATATTCTCCATAACTGAATCTTTTACATCCGTAGTAGATGCGCTGTCACTATTGCAAGCTCCCAAAAAAGCACTGGCGGTCAATATAATAAATAGCTTTTTCATTATGATTTTAACTTGGTTATTGAGGATTAATACTCATTTTTGAAAAAGGTAACCTTGGTGAGGAAAATTATTTTCGAGTGTGATTTACAAATTGTTCGCAGGTTTATTGGCAGAAATCTCCATTTTCGTAACTATCGGCGAGTTCGGGCCTAAAGGGACCAATACTTTAAAGCATTAATTTCCCTTTAAGGGGGAGGAGAAAACGCCAATTTAAAAATCAGCTAATTCATAGGTTGGTTTGGGTTACTATTTATAAAAAAAAGTATTAATAAAGATTAGATTGAAAGCAGGGAATAACGAAAAGACATTATTGCAAGGCTTAAATCAACACGACAGAAAGGCTATTGAAACACTTTATAAAGAAAATTATAACGTTATACAGGCCTTGATCATCAATAATAGTGGCACCGCAGACGATGCAAAAGATATTTTTCAGGAGGCGATGATTGTTTTATTTCAAAAGGTAAGATCGGGAACATTTGAACTTAACTGCCAGATCAAAACCTATATCTATTCTGTAAGCAGGCGTCTTTGGTTAAAAAGATTACAACAGCAGAATAAATTCACTTTAATGAGCCATCATGCCGAAGATGTGGTGATGGTAGAAGAAGAGATAGATGAACAGGAGAAAAGAAACACGGAATTTGCAATAATGGAAAAGGCGATGGGGAATTTAGGAGAGCCATGCAAAAGTTTGTTAGAAGCATTTTATATTAATAAAAAAACTATGCAGGAAATAGCGACCACATTTGGTTATACAAATGCAGAAAATGCCAAGACGCAGAAGTATAAATGTTTGATGCGATTGAAAAAAATATTCTTTACCCAGTATAAAACTGAAGCGATATAATGGATGACATTAAATTATTAGAAGCAGTGGAACAATATATAAACGGCAGGATGTCACCTGATGAACGGGTGTATTTTGAAGGATTGCGTAAATCAAACCCTGATATTGATCAACTGGTAGTGGAGCATACTTTTTTTATGCAACAGCTAAACCGCTTTGATGAGACACAAAAATTAAAGAAGCGGTTGAATAGTGTACATACTGAATTAGCGGAAAAAGGTTTAATTAAATCTCCAGGGCTGCAAGGCAAGGCAAAAGTTATTTATTTATTCAATCGTTATAAACGTACTGCTGCCATTGCTGCATCTATTGCCGGAATAACGGCGCTAACGATGAGTGCATTGATCTGGTCTTTTTCTCCGACCAAACCCAGTGATGATATCATTAAATTAAACAGGGAGATCAGCGTTTTAAAAAATCAGAATAAACAGCAGAATAAGGAAATTAATACAATTAAGCAAAATATCAGCGCACCTGTTATTGCCTATAAAACTGGTGGTACTGGTTTTTTAATTGATCAAAAAGGATATGTCGTGACCAATGCCCATATTATTCAACATGCTAATAATATTGTTGTACAAAACAGTAATGGAAAGGATTTGAGTGTAAAAGTGGTGTTTGTTGATATTCCCAGGGACATAGCTATATTAAAAATTACAGATACCAGTTTTAAAACGACGTCGTTAATACCCTACAGCATTAAAAAAACTTCTGCTGAAATAGCAGAACCTATTTATACGCTTGGCTTTCCCCGTAATGAAATAGTTTATGGCGAGGGTTACCTGGCTGCAAAGACCGGCTTTAATGGCGATACCCTCACCTGCCAGATTGCTATTGCTGCCAACCCAGGTAATAGTGGCGGACCTATTTTAAACCGCAATGGTGAGGTGGTAGGCGTATTAAGTGCAAAACAAACCTCAGCCGAAGGGGTTGTGTATGCCACTCAATCAAAATTTATTTACCATGCCCTGAGCAGTTTGCAGAAGGATACCCTTTACCAGCGCATAAAAATGCCAGCTACTTCTTCTCTAAAAGGACTCGATAAAACACAGCAGGTAAAAAAGATTACTGATTTTGTGTACATGGTAAAAGTGAGTTAATACAAAGAGAAAGGGCCCAACAATAAACCCCCGAAGTCACAAAGAGCAAAATTCTAAAACTAGCTTCCGGTTATATATAATTACCAAAGCTTTGGGGGATATAATTTATCTTCTACTAATTGTTTTATGTTCTCTGTAACTACAGGAGCGTCTTCTTTATAAGTAACACCAAACCATTTTGCACTTGTGGGTAAAACTTTAATCACCTTTTTTTTCGACCTGATAAATTGATCAGCAGTATGAGGAATTAGGAATTCTGCTTTTGGATCATTAATATTTTGGTTTAAAAATTTTTTAAATTCTTCTTCTAAAAATGAAAATACTGTAGGATGAAAGCACCAGAAATTCATTGAAGCTTTGGCATTTTCCGGTATTTCGTGCTTGCTGCCATCAGCATCTTCATATACCATTTTATCATTCTCCCTGTATATTTTTATCCGTTCATTTATTGTTATCAGATTATTATCATCATCAACTTCGCAAACGCCCCTGCTAACCGACCCATTAGCAGAAAGGGTTTTTGATAATTCATATCCCACTATTGCGTAAACATCTTCTTTACAATCATTGTTTAAAAAATCACAAGCTTTTTTAAATCCATCACTGCCATAAAAATCATCTGCATTGATCACTGCAAAAGGCTCATCGACTGCCTCCTTTGTACATAAAATAGCATGAGAAGTTCCCCAGGGTTTTTTGCGATTGGCTGGTATTGGTCTTCCATTTAAATAGGCATCCATTTCCTGGAATATGTACTCGGTCTTTATTTTGCCCTTCAGCTTTGGTTCAAAAATGTTTTTAAAGTCTTCAGCAAAATCTTTTCGTATAACAAATACCACTTTATCAAATCCTGCATTGATAGCATCATAAATAGAATAGTCCATAATGGTTTCGCCACCGGGTCCAAATTGTTGTATTTGCTTCATACTTCCATATCTTGAGGCCATACCTGCAGCCATGATAACTAATGTTGGTTTCATACTCATTATTTAATTGGGTGCGAAATTAGATAAATTCGCCTCCCATCGTTACAAATGAATTTTCCCTCTTTTCAAAATATCAAAACAGACAGTATTAAAAATTTATACCAATCGCAAGATGTGATGGTGGATGTGTTAAGACTTGATTTATTACACCCGGTTATTTCAGGCAACAAATGGTTTAAATTGTCTGGTTATTTAAAAGAAGCTGAATACCAGCAGAAAAAAATTATCCTGACTTTTGGCGGAGCCTGGTCTAATCATATATTAGCTACGGCTGCTGCAAGTAAAATGGTGGGTTACCTATCAATAGGAATTATTCGTGGAGAAAAATCTGCAGTGGCTTCTGATGTTTTACAGCAAGCTGAATCATTTGGAATGAAATTATTTTTTGCTTCCAGAGAATTGTATGGGCAGAAAATAATTCCATCTGTTGTATATGATCAATTTCCGTCGGAAGAAATATATGTTATAAATGAAGGAGGCTATGGTAAGCTGGGTAAAATGGGCGCTGAAGAAATTTTACAACATTGCAATTTGGATTTGTACACAGATATTATCGCCGCTACAGGCACAGGCACTACTTTAGCAGGCCTGAGAGGATCTGCCTTACCCAGTCAAAAAATAATTGGCATTTCTGTTTTTAAAAATAATGTTTCACTGGATGCAGAAATAAAAAATTTATTACCTGAATACTTACATTCTACATTTTCTCTTTTACATGATTATCATTTTGGAGGCTATGCAAGAAAAACGGCAGAACTGATTGCGTTCATGAACGATTGGTACAGTCAAACCGCTATCCCTTCTGATTTTGTTTATACAGGCAAATTATTTTATGCTGCAGATGACCTTATAAAAAAAAATTATATTCCGGCAGGAAGCCACCTCCTTATCATACATAGTGGTGGGTTGCAGGGAAATTCTTCCTTGAAGAAGGGAACGTTAATCTTTTAGGTTTTTCTGTATGGGCTGTTATATTTGCAAGGTTTCTTTCATCGAAACCAATATTTATGAATCTACCGTTTCGTTTAATAACCTGCATTATTGCAATAGGTTTTAGCACAACTACGTCTGCGCAAGACACGCTTCCTAATTTTTCTGTAAAGAATGCAGGTAATAACCGCATGATAATAGGATGGATCAACAATTTTCAAAATGTAAAGCAAATCAGCATTCAACGTTCATTTGATAGCGTAAAAAATTATAAAACCATATTAAGCGTTGCTGATCCGAAAGCAGTGCAGAATGGCTTTGCCGACACAAAGGCACCTAATGACCATATGTGGTACCGGATTTTTTATGTTCTTGAGGCTGGAAAATTTTATTTTACAGCCGCTGAACAACCTGTTATTGATACAACAAGGGCGACAGCAAAAGAAGAGGAAATCGTAAACATCGCCCCTGTATTAAAAAAACCGGAGGGTTTTGTGCCTTCGTTTTATGTTTATACCAACAAAGACGGATATGTATTTATTAATTTACCAGATGCAGATCAAAAAAAATACAGCATTAAGTTTTTTGAAGCGAATAACAACTTTTTATTTGAATTAAAGCCTGTAAAAGAAACAGCATTAACGCTTGATAAAACTAACTTCTATCGTGCAGGCTGGTACCTGTTTGAATTATATAATGATGAAAAATTGGTGGAGCGCCATAAGTTTTATTTAAGCAAAGAATTCTAGTTAGTTAATAACACGAATTCTTACGAATTACACGAATTAAGAGATAACTTTTTCGTCATTCGTGTTGTATTAACAGAAACTTAAACAAGCCTTACATGAAAGACTTTCTCAAAATTTCTTTTTAATTTTCTTTTTACTTCTTGCATGTCTATATCATACCCAATTTCTTCTTTCAAAGAAGTCACTTTTTTGTTTTGAATCCCGCAGGGAATTATGTGGTTAAAATAACTAAGGTCAGTATTTACATTCAAAGCAAAACCATGCATTGTGATCCAACGGCTGCAGCGAACACCCATAGCGCATATTTTCCTTTCCCGCCCTCCATTTGTAACATCTATCCAAACTCCCGTTTCTCCTTTTGACCTGCCGCCTGTAATCCCATATTCCTGCAATGTCAAAATGATTACTTCTTCGAGTTCTCTTAGATACCTTCCAATATCTGTATAAAATTTTTCCAGGTCCAAAATGGGATAGCCAACAATTTGTGCAGGACCATGAAATGTTATATCACCCCCGCGGTTGGTATTGAAAAAATCGATACCGCGTTCATTTCTTTGCTGTTCGCTTATTAAAACATTTTCAATTTTACCACTCTTGCCTAAAGTATAAACGGGGGGATGTTCTACAAAAAGCAGATGATTTGTAGTTGAGTATTTTTTGTCTATAGCTGGTATAAACCCTTTAGCTGCCGACTTGATGTTTACGTTTTCCTGTAACAACGCTTCCTGGTAATCCCATGCTGTTTTATAATCCATTTCTCCAAGATCTTTATAGCATACCAGTTGCCTTTCCATACGTTTGTAAAGTTACATGGCTTTGAGCCTTTATTTTTGTAGCCAATGAATAATGAAGGAATTGAAAAGAATGGACCCAATCCGGTTGAAGTGAATGATGAACTTTATGAACGCTTTCATTTTTTAATAGATAAAGGCCAGGAGCCTCTGCGTATTGATAAATTTTTAATTACGCGTATGGAAGGTGGTACAAGAAACAAACTGCAACAAGCTATTAACAACGGTTTAGTTTTGGTAAACGGAAAAACAGTTAAGCAGAATTATAAAATAAAACCCTTTGATGATGTTGTAATATTTGCTGATTCAACTCCCCACAGCAATGAAGTTATTGCGGAAAAAATAGACCTTAATATTGTTTATGAAGATGATGACCTCATGATCATTAACAAGCCAGCGGGCCTGGTAGTACATCCTGGCAGTGGTAATTACAGTGGAACCTTGCTAAATGGTGTGGCCTGGCATTTGCAAAAAAACAACCCGCTTATTTCTGAACAAAGTTTGCCACGTTTTGGGTTGGTGCACCGGATTGATAAAAATACGAGTGGTCTATTGGTTTTGGCTAAAAATGATAAAACCATGAGGCATTTGGCTAAACAATTTTTTGATCATGTGGTTCGCCGTGAGTATACTGCCCTTGTATGGGGCGATTTGGAAAAAGAGGAAGGAACTATTGTTGCCCATGTTGGGAGAAATCAACGATATAGAAAATTATTTGCAGCCTATCCTGATGGAGAACATGGAAAAGATGCTATTACACATTATACGGTTTTAGAACGGTTTAATTATGTGACCCTGGTACAATGTGTTTTAGAAACCGGTCGTACTCACCAGATACGTGTGCACATGAAACTTATTGGACACCCGGTTTTTAATGATGATACTTATGGAGGCGATAAAATTTTAAAGGGCACAGTGTATGCAAAGTATAAACAGTTTGTTGACAATTGTTTTTCCATTTGCCCACGCCAGGCCTTGCATGCCAAAACATTGGGTTTTTTACATCCTTCTACCGGAAAGGAAATATTTTTTGAGTCCGTGATGCCGGATGATTTGCAAAGTGTAATTGAAAAATGGAGGAACTATGTAAAGGTGGTTGACAGATGACAGTTGGCGGTTGACAGCAGGTCGTTGGTAGTTTGCCGATGATCTATAAGGAACTTCGTATTTCGTACTTCCGACTTCGTACTTGAATCTTCATTGCTTAAAATCAAATAATGTGGCAGTAAAAATGCCGCGTTCCCTTTTTTTTGAAAGCAAAAACCAGTTGCCATTATAACGTAAAACATGCGGCACCAGGTATTCACCAATTTTCTGCATCTGAACTTCCATGTGTACGTCAAAATCATAAACGCCTGCATTAAAACTAAGATCATAATTACGCCCAACAATCTCCATTGTTTTTTGATTGAACCAGGTGGTAATATTATCAAAAACAATATCATTTTTTTCATCTGAAGACAAACCTGGTTTTTGTTGAATGGAAAAGACATAGCATGGTTGTCCATTGAGATCAGCCGTGTCAATTGCAAAATTGTAGTGACTGGCAACGTCTTCATCAAATACATCAAGCTTATCACCAATAAATGGAATACCTGGAATTTTTTTGCCGGGATTAAAAAACAACATTTTTAATTGTTCTTTATTTTTTGCCAGTCCTTTTTTCCCTTGCACATTAAGTTCACTTCCTTTTACAATATTTGTTTCGCCACAAACTTTACCATCTGTAAAAAAGAAAGTTGCATACAATTCTGCCGTATAATAGTTAAAATTATGGGAGGCATCATAAAAATCACCTGTTGTTTTTTCTTCTAAAATATCCATTGTACGACAACCATTATTCCTATTCTGCCTTGTTTTACTTTGTAAGCTTGCTTTTATTTTACCTTTTTTATCCCGCATTTGAATAAAATTTAAAGCAGTAAAACCAAGCACATGCAGATTTTTAAAAGCCTTATAATACGAAGTGTCGTTTTTAATACGCTGCAAAAATTTAGGAATGTTCAAATCACTGCGAACCACTACTTCACTAAGGCTTACCATGCGCCGGACAGCCTCAACATCACTAGTATCGGTTTGGGCAAAAGATGAAATAGCAGTAAAAGAAAATAGAAGAAAAAATATTTTTTTCATTTTTTTGGAAACAGCATTTTATAATCTACTTTGACAGATCCTTTGGAGATATCGTCAAGTTTCCTCTTAAGCAGTTTCCGTTTTAGCAGGGAAATATGATCAATAAATAATTTACCATCTATGTGATCATATTCATGCAAGATGATGCGTGCAGTGATACCGTTGTATGTTTGACGGTGTTTTATAAAATTCTCATCCTTGAATTCTAATGTTACTTCTTCTGCCCGTTTAATATCTTCCCTGATCTTTGGAATGCTTAGGCAACCTTCATTGTAGGACCAGTCTTCGCCATGCTCTTCAACAATATGTGCATTTATGAAGGTCTGTTTAATGCCTGGATCATCAGGATAGGTTTCTTCCTTCTTATCCTTTTCATCTAAATTGGCAAATACCTGCGAACTATCTATCACAAATACACGAATGTTTTTATTAATTTGGGGAGCGGCCAGTCCCACACCATTGCTGGCATACATAGTTTCCCACATATCTTCCAAAAGTTTGGAAAGATCAGGAAAATCTTCCTTTATATCCTGGGCTTTTTTACGTAAAATCGGATGACCATAAGCAACGATAGGCAATATCATCAACGGCAGATTTGTGATTTTTATGTGCGCAAAGGTAAGACAACCAAAAACGGCAATTTACAATCGTCAATCTAAAATTTGTTAAGATATTCCTGCAACATCATCGTTGCAGCTATTTCATCAATAAGCGCTTTATTACGCCGTTGCATTTTTTTTAATCCCATTTGCAGCATGGCCTGGGAAGCTAGTTTGGAAGTAAAGCGTTCATCGATTTCTTTAACCGGAATTGCAGGAAAATTTTTTTGCAATTGTTTGATGAAATTTTTTACCAAAGGAGTTGCGTGTGTGTCTGTATCATCCAGGTTAGCAGGCATACCGATAATAATTAATTCCACTTTTTCTTTTGAAAAATAATCTTTTAAAAAAGCAAGTAGATTTGGTGTTTCCACTGTGCACAAACCCGTGGCAATAATTTGCAACGGGTCAGTTACAGCCAGACCCGTTCGTTTTTTGCCATAATCTATTGAAAGTATGCGGCCCCCATCCCCTGAAGTGGGGTTATTGATTGAACTGTTATTCGAAGAGCCATTCATTTAAAATCATTTATTTTTTGTAGTTATCTGCATTGTTACTATCAACTGCAGTGGCAAGTTTATCCTGAGTTTAGCGAACAGCACATTTGTACAATAAACCAATTATCAGCACTTAAAAAAAATCTTCCACTATTGGAGTGCATCGAAACACCCCTTTAGGGGATGGGGGCTCCACTTCCCTTCAGGGGATGGGGGCAAACAAATCTGCAATGACAAAAACCGCAAATACAACACTTGCAATTCCATTGGCTGTCATAAAAGCAATATTTACTTTACGTAAATCATTTGGTTTTACAATGGAATGCTGGTAAATGAGCATACCGCAGAATATGATTACACCGATCCAATACAGCCATTCAAAATTACCCAACTTGCCTGCAGTAATAATACAGGCAGCGCTGAGCAAATGTAAAATTTCTGAAATATGTAATGCTTTTGTTTTGCCAACAGCAGCAGGTATGGAATATAAATGCTGCGACTGATCAAACTCTACATCCTGCAAAGCATAAATAATATCAAACCCACTTACCCAAAAAAGCACAGCAAAAGAAAACAGGATTGGCAACCAATGAAACTGTCCTGTAACAGCAAGATAGGCGCCGATGGGTGCTAGCGATAATCCAAGTCCTAAAATTAAATGGCAAAGCGGTGTAAAACGTTTGGTATAACTATAACCTAAAACAACTGCCAATGCAACTGGTGAAAGATAAAAGCAAAGCCTGTTAATAAAAAAACAACAGGCTATAAACAACAGGCAATTGATAATAGTAAAGACTAATGCATTTTTTGGAGTGATAATTCCCTTCGGTATTTCTCTTATGGCTGTTCTTGGATTGAGCGCATCAAACTTTCTATCTAAATAACGATTAAAAGCCATAGCGGCACTGCGGGCAAAGACCATACATAGAATGATGAGAAGAAATATAAACCATCTGTTCTCAAAATAGAATTTTGTTTTCTGCCATGTTGTTGGTGAGAATATGTGCTGGATTTGATCTATTCCTAAAAAAAAACCAATCAAAGCAAAAGGCATAGCAAAAATGGTATGCGAAAATTTTATTAAGCTTAGATAACTTTTTATTTTACTCATCCTTGTCCTTTTCATTTGATCTTCGATATCGTATCCTGGTTCTTTTAATATCATTTTGCCGCAGTTGCATCAATTTACGAATGGTTTCAAATACAGCTTTAAATTGATGGTCATATTTAGGTTTCCTTTCATTCAACCGTCTACTCATATTTTTATTTTGCGATAATATTTCCCTAAACTTTATAAAAGTTCTTACTACTGCAACACTTGCTTCAACAGCAATCGGGTTATTTAGCATAGTTGCTGCCATGATAGTGCCATGCCCGGTGAAAATTTTAAATGTGGGAAAAAGAATAACTTTTTTAAGAATATTCAAATAAGCTAGTTGGCTTTGTGCTGAAGAGAAGTCTTCCCTTCGGGAAGATTAGATGGGCCGGCTGCTCTTACTTAACCTCCTGCATCTGCACTAACCTGTAATAATAGCCTTGCTGTTGCATCAATTCGTTATGATTGCCTCTTTCAACCATTTCTCCTTTAGCTAATACGATAATCTCATCTGCATGTTGTACGGTTGACAAGCGATGCGCAATGATAATACTGGTACGGTTCTTCATTACACTATCTATTGCCTGCTGCACTAATTTTTCGGATTCTGAATCAAGTGAAGAAGTGGCTTCATCTAAAATTAAAATCGGCGCATTTTTAAATACGGCACGTGCTATAGTTAACCGCTGGCGCTGGCCCCCGCTTAGCTTCATTCCTCTATCACCAATAATCGTATTGTATTTTTCATCTGCTTGTTCAATAAAAGAATGAGCATTGGCTATAATGGCTGCCTGCTTTACTTCCTCTTCTGAAGCATCTGGCGTACCAAAGGCAATATTATTAAAAATGGTGTCATTAAAAAGTACAGCTTCCTGCGAAACAAAAGCAAGCAGGCTGCGGAGACTATTGAGTTTTATAACTTTTATATCCACCCCATCTATTAAAATCTCTCCATCAACAGTATCGTAAAAACGTGATATTAAATCTGCCAGCGTAGATTTCCCCGAACCGCTTTCCCCCACGAGCGCAATGGTTTTACCCTTGGAAATAGTAAGATTAATATTAGAAATTACCTTTTTAGTTTCATAGCCAAAGGATACATTACGCAGTTCAATAGTATCAATAAAATTTATTTTTTCAACTGCGTTTTTATTCTCCTGTATTTTTACAGGTGCATCTAATAAACTAAAAATTTTCTCAGCTGCTACAATACCTCTTTGCACACCCGTGCTTGAATTAGATAAATTTTTTAAAGGCTGAATGATCTGTGAATACAATGCCAGGTAGGTAATAAATAAGGAACCTGTTAGCATTGACTGATTGGTAGTAAGTAAATATCCCCCATACATTACCAGCGTTACCACCACCATAATTCCAAGCAACTCAGACAAGGGGGAGGTTAATTCTTTTTTATTGAACATAGCCCGGCTGTTGGCAGAAAAATCTTTATTAATTTTCTTAAAGCGGTTAATAGAATATTTTTCTGCAGCAAAACTTTGAATAACTCTTATCCCACTTATCGTTTCTTCTGTATGACTTAAAATTTTACCAAGCAGGTCAACACTAAAATAACTCATCCGTTTGAGTTTATTCGTAATGGAAGCAATCAACAATCCTGATATGGGTAAGAAGATTATAGTAAATAATGTAAGCTGCGGCGAAATATAAAACAGCCCGATAAAATAAATAATTATAATAAAAGGATCTTTCAGCCAGCTTTGCAAAGCGTTGATCAATGAGCTTTCAATTTCCTGGACTTCATTAGTGATAGTAGAAAGAATATTGCCTTTTTTATTATCATGATAATAGCGCAGCGATTGATGCGTCAGCTTGGTATATAAGTCGTTGCGTATCCGCTGCATTACATTCAGGCGTAAACGTATTAATACACGAACGGCTAAATAGCGAAAAAGGTTAGCAAAAAAAGTTGCAACAAAGATTATAACACATACAAAACCCAACGCATACATTTTGCCTTTTGTAGCAATGATAGAAGAAAAATGGTAATTAAAAAGGCTGGTAAAATATTCAATAGAAAATCTGAATGGCGGCGGCTCACTAATTATGATTGGTTTGTCCACTCCAAACATAATGTTCAGGATTGGTATAAGCATGGTAAAATTCAGCAACCCAAAAAAAATCCCTAATAAAGTATAAATGATATATTCAGGAAAATAATGATGTAGGGGAGTTACGTATTTTAGCAGCCGCTTGATAGCTTTCATGAAAAACGGTGAACTTGGTGAGAAGCCGCAATTTAGCCTATTTTAGAAACGTTTTCTTTGTATGCATTTCAATTTCAATTTTTTGCCTCTATCCCCAGAAGGGGAATTTAATGCTTTTAAAACCCATGCTCCCCTTTAGGAGATGGGGGCAAAAGAACTACAATGATAAACCCACCCTGCAGTTTAATTATTGCCACCTATAATTGGGCGCCTGCTTTGCAATTATGCCTTGAAAGTGTGCTAAAGCAATCCCTTGCACCCAACGAAATAATTATTGCTGATGATGGTTCTGGTAATGAAACAAAAGATCTTATAAACCACTACAAAAATAAATTTGTTTTTCCAGTAAAACATGTCTGGCAGCCGGATGAGGGTTATCAATTGGCCAAAATCCGAAATAAGGTTTTTGCAATTGCCACTTCAAATTATATTGTACAGGTAGATGGAGATCTGATCTTACATCCACATTTTATACGTGATCATGTACATTTTAGTAAAGAGAATACATTTGTAAGTGGGACAAGGGCTTTACTAAATAAAAACATAACCCGAAAACTTGTTGAAGAACAGCGTGTCCCTTCAATTTCAATGTTATATCCGCATTTGAAAAAAAAATATAATGCTATTTATTCAAAGCCACTATCCTTAATAAATGATCTATGGCAGAGAAGTGAAAAAAACATACACTATGTATTGGGTTGTAACATGGCTTTCTGGAAAAACGATTTACTGAATGTAAATGGCTACAATGAAGAATTTAGTGGTTGGGGAAAAGAGGACAATGATATTGCATCACGATTAATAAATGCAGGGGTAAAGCTGCGGTTTTTAAAATTTGGCGCAATCGCATATCACTTGCATCATAAAACAGCTTCAATGGTATCAGTTGAAAAGAACCAGGAATTATTTTATAAAAGTAAAAAGGATAGAATAACATACATAAACAAAGGAATCGATCAATATAATAATGAATTATAAACTTTAAATGTATGGAAGAAAGTAAACGGCAAAAGCAAGTTGCGGGCTTAATACAGGAAGAAATAACTACTATTTTTCAGCGACTGGGATTAAATATGACGAATGGAGGGATGGTATCCGTTTCTTCCGTAAAAATTACTCCCGATCTTTTAGAAGCAAGGATTTACATAAGTCTTTTTAAGGTGGCAGATGAAAAGTTTGTTATGAAAAAACTGGAGGACCGGAGTTGGGAAATAAAAAAAGAATTAGCAGCAAGAGTAAAACACCAGTTGAGGCGCATTCCGGAATTAAAAATTTTTCATGATAATACGTTGACGCATGTAGATAAAATGGAAGAAATATTTAAACAGATAAAAAAAGATGATATTAAAAAGGATGGCAGTTGATAGATGGCAGATGACAGCAGGTCGTTGACGTAATTATAGTTGATATTGACAGGATGATGATCATTAAATCATTAGTTCTGATTTATGTAAACGAAACCGTAAACCGTAAACGATAAACTGAAAAAACCTTAAACCTTTGAACTTCTTATTCGCCTGGCGCTATTTTAAAGCAAAAAAAACCACCAATGCCATTAATATTATTTCATGGATAAGCATTGTAGCTATGATGGTAGGAACAACAGCGCTTATTTTAGTGTTGAGTGTATTTAACGGTTTTGAAGGCCTGGTTAAATCACTTTATACATCCTTTTACCCTGATATAAAAATTACGCCTGTTGCCGGTAAGCAACTTACCCTTACCCAATTGCAATTAGATAAGTTGCGTTCTGTAAGCGGAGTAAAAAATTTTTCATTGATCGCCGAAGAAAAAGCCTTACTTCAAAATGGCGATTATCAATCTATTATTTATTTAAAAGGAGTAGATGAAAATTATAACAAAGTGGCGGGTGTGGCAGATCATTTGGTAAAAGGAGAATTTAATACGGGTGATGCAGACAATCCATTATTGATTTTGGGGGCTGGTATTGAAAATGCCGTTTCAGTACAAAGCGATAGGAACCTGGTTCCCCTTGTTGTTTATTTACCCCGCAAAAGCAATGTAAATGTCACCGATCCTTTCCAATCTATTAATGCGGACACTGTTAACACAGCCGGCACTTTTACTATTCAGCAGGAGTTTGACAATAAATATGCCATTACCAACCTGGCCTTTGTAAAAGAAATGCTGGAGATGCCTGAAGATAATTACACAGCTGTTGAAATGAGTATTGACCCAAGCTTAAATGAAGATGATATAAAAAAAGACATTAAAAAAAAATTAGGGAGAAACTACACTGTTCTAACCCGCTATGAACAGAACCGAAGTTTATATGCAGTAATGCGTGCTGAAAAATGGGTAATATATATTATTTTATCTATCATTCTTATCGTAGCAGCTTTTAATATGATTGGTGCTTTAACCATGTTAGTGTTAGAAAAAAAAGCAGATATAGGTGTATTACATTCTTTAGGAGCCAGCAGCAGGCTTATTCAGAATATTTTTTTAAGTGAGGGTTTATTACTTGGAGTTTTGGGTGGGGGCATTGGAATGTTACTTGCATTGGCTATTGCGTTTGTACAAATTTATTTTCAAGTGATTCCCTTACAAGGGGGTTCGTTTTTAATTGATTATTTCCCTGTAACGTTATCGGCATTTGATTTTATTTTAGTTGGATGCACAGTTATTTTCATTGCAGTCATAGCATCTTATATACCTGCACGTAAAGCCGCCAGGCAACAATTTGTTATAAGGGAAGAATGAGAAGCAGAGTTAACAGATGACAGATGGCGGATGACAGCGGTCGTTTAGCTAAATAAATCTCCATCATTAAGCAAAATCTGAAATTAAAATTGCAAAATCTGAAATCGAAAATCCTAATAGTCTCCCAGCGTTTCAGGCAATTGCTCCAGCCCCTTAGCTAATTGTTCATCATTAGGGGCCACACCATGCCAGTTGTGATCATTCTCCATAAAATCTACACCCTTACCCATAATCGTATGCATAATGATGGCAATAGGTTTTCCTTTACCTACTAATGACCTGGCTTCTGTAAGTGTGTGTACAACTTCATCCATATCATTACCATTCATTTCCATTGTGTACCAACCAAAAGCATCAAACTTTTCTTTTATGTCCCCCAGGTTATTTACTTTGTAAGTTGGCCCATCAATTTGCTGTCCATTCCAATCAACGGTTACAATTAAATTATCAACATTATGGTTTGGTGCAAACATAATGGCTTCCCAGTTTTGGCCTTCCTGTAGTTCTCCATCACCGTGTAAAGAATAAACTACATTCTGATCATTATTTAGCTTCTTTGCCAAAGCTGCGCCAATTGCCACGCTCATCCCTTGCCCTAAAGATCCTGTGGCAACTCTTACGCCGGGCAAACCTTCATGCGTAGTGGGGTGCCCCTGGAGTCTTGAATCTAATTTTCGAAATGTGCTAAGCTCTTTTAAATCAAAATAACCTGCTCTTGCAAGGCTTGCATACAACACCGGTGATATATGACCGTTAGAAAGAATAAAAATATCTTCTTCATGTGCATCCATATCAAATCCCGGCTTCCGTTTCATAATATGGAAATAGAGCGCTACCAAAAAATCGGTACATCCCAATGACCCGCCGGGATGGCCACTATTTGCTCCATGTACCATGCGTAATATATCTCTTCTTATTTGTGATGCTATCTCGGTTAGGCCTGGCATAGTATTAATAAGTAGTAAACTTTTTTAAAAAATTTGAGGTTCTATTCTTTTTATCCGTGCAAATGTGCAGCTTTTTCAATTAAAAGTTCATCTTTGCACTCCCTTACCCCATTATTAAAGATTATAATTTAATAATTTAATTCTTTTTTAGAATTGTACTTGTGAAACATATTTTTGTATCCGAAATCCAAGCTGTATGCTCAATGTGATTCTTACTGCGTCGGTTTCTTTTGTTATTACTTTTTTGGCTATTCCCGCAATAATCAAGATAGCTGAGCAAAAAAAATTATACGATCTTCCTGATGGCCGCAAACTTCACACCCGTCCAATTGCTTCTTTAGGTGGTGTAGGAATTTTTGGTGGTTTTTTTATTGCTTCCATACTCGCCATCCCTGCCGCAATAAATCCGGAATTTCAATATTTTTTTGCAGCAGCAACGGTTATTTTCTTTTTAGGTATTAAAGACGATATGTTGGTACTAAGCGCCAACAAAAAATTTCTCGGGCAGGTTATAGCTACTGGTATCCTTATTCATTTTGGTGATATTCGCATAACCAGTATGCATGGCTTATTAGGTATAACCGATATACCACTTGCCATTAGTTATTTACTTTCTTACATATCTATAATTGTTATTATTAACGCTTTCAATTTAATAGATGGTGTAGATGGCCTGGCTGGTACATTAGGATTGCTGACAATGACGATTTTTGGATCTTATTTTTTTATGGCAAATATGATTGCTTATTCCATACTGGCTTTTTCCCTTGCGGGCAGCCTGTTAGCCTTTTTGCTATTCAATTATAACCCTGCTAAAATTTTTATGGGCGATTCGGGTTCATTAATACTTGGTTTGGTTAATGCCATTTTGGTTATTAAGTTTATTACAATAGCAGATAATAGAAGTTCTGGTTACTTCATGGAATCATCAGTAGCAATAGGTTTTTCTATATTAATGGTGCCCCTTACTGACACGCTTAGGGTTTTTAGTATGCGTATCTTTAAAGGACGTTCTCCTTTCTCCGCTGATCGTGAGCATATTCATCATTTATTGTTAGACCGAGGCCTTAACCATAAATATGTTACGCTTTGCTGTGTATCATTAAATATTATGTTTATTGCTGTAGCTTATTTTGGAAGAGAAATGGGTGTCAGCTATTCGTTGCTTGCTATTGTTGGCCTGGCTTTTTTGTTATTAGGCATGCTTCTTTATTTAAAAAAACCGGCAAGAAAAATTTCAGTTACAACTTTGCAACATAATGTTGAGCCTTTAGCTCAACAATCCGCTGCAAAACGGGTTTCTATAAAAAAGGAAGCTGTTGTAGCAGAAAATTAATTCCCCAGGTTAGCTGAGTAAGACCCTGCTCTTTATTAGTTTTACTAAAAATTTACCGCATGTCAGAAGATGTTTCCACTACATTGGAGTTAACTGAAGATTCGATGAAGAAGGCCATTAATCATTTGGAAACCGAATTGATAAAAATAAGGGCCGGCAAAGCAAACCCGCAAATGCTGGATGGGATAATTGTTGATTATTATGGTACACCAACTCCCTTGAACCAGGTAGGAAATGTTAGTGTATTGGATGCCCGTACCTTAACCATACAGCCCTGGGAAAAAAATATGTTACAGCCTATTGAGCGATCAATTATTGCATCAAATATTGGTATCAATCCTCAAAATGATGGTAATATCATTCGTTTATTCTTGCCTCCATTAACAGAAGAGCGACGTAAAGAATTAGTAAAAAGATGCCAGGGAGAAGGTGAACATTGCCGCATAGCCATTCGCAATATTCGCCGTGATGCAATTGAAGAAATAAAAAAAATGCAAAAGAGTGGATTAAGTGAAGATGCTGCTAAAGATGCAGAGGGAGAGGTGCAGGAAATTACAAACAAATATATTGCTGCTGTAGAAAAGCATTTGACTATAAAAGAAAAAGAGATCATGGCTATTTAATCCCTGTTGGCTAAATAAACACCAAAAAGTATAAGCGCAAGACAGCCAATCTGTAATAGGCTTACGTGTTCGTGAACTATAAAACCCCAAAAGATAGCCACTACAGGAATACCATAAGTGACAAGCGAAGCAAATAAGCCACCAGCTCTTTTAATAAGAATATAAAAAAGAGCTGTGGCAAATGCACTACCTACAATACCTAATAAAGCGGCATACACCATAGATAATCTTGCACCTTCGTCATATTTTGCAATGGAAAAAACCTGTTGCTGCCACACGATAATTCCTGCAATTAAACACAGTATAGCCAAAGAAACAGTTGCAATTTTTAAAGGGTCAACCTCTTTCAAATAATAGGTAACGATGTTAACATTAAGGCCGTAAAAAATAGTGGCTAATAAAATAAGCAGTATAAATCCGAAATTATTTAACGTCATTCCTCCTGCAGAAAAATTAAGTATCAGCAAACCCGCAAAACCGATTAAGACCCCCATGATTTTTTTTGATTCTATTTTTGCTTTAAATAAAAGAATAGCAATAACTATCACAAATAAGGGGGTAAGTGAATTTAAAATGCCTGCAAGGGAACTTTCAACTTTTTTTTCAATAGCAATAGCAAAAAGAAAAGCAGGAAAAAAATTTCCAAGAAAGCCGGAAAGTATGACAAAAGGAATTTTGTTACGGGGTATATCCCTGATATGAAATACAGCAAAAGGTAAAAATATCAGCCCCGCGGAAAAAATACGTATGGAACCAATTTGCCAGCCATTTAATTGCTTACTGCACTCCTTCATTAAAATAAAAGAACTACCCCAAATCACAGAAAGAACAATAAAAATTATCCAGTTAATAATTTTTTCTTTTTTCATAATCTTTGCAAAAGTGCAGAAGGATTACATTTGAACCAGATAAATTTTATGTATGCAACAATTAGCTTCCATTTCAACAAGAGCACCAAAGGATTTAGATAAAAAAATTATAAAAGAAGAAACGACCAACTTAGTCCAGGAATTAATTGAATTGCAAAATCTTTTATATGCCGAAAGGAAACATTCCATTTTAATAATATTTCAAGGGCCTGATGCCAGCGGTAAAGACGGCGTTATTAAAAACGTACTTGGTCAAATGAATCCCCAGGGAGTAAGGGTTGAATCTTTTAAAGCACCGAATGATAAAGAATTAAGCCATGATTTTTTATGGCGTATTCACGAGCATACACCATCAAAAGGAATGGTACAGGTTTTTAACCGAAGTCATTACGAAGATGTGTTGATTACCCGCGTGCATGGCTGGTGTGATGATGAAACGGCCCAAATGCGCTTTGACGCTATAAACCAATTTGAGGAAATGCTAACCCTTCACAACAACACGGTAATCCTTAAATTTTATCTTCACATCTCGCAGGAAGAGCAGGAAGAAAGACTAAAAGAAAGAATAGACGACCCGACAAAAAACTGGAAATACAATCCTAATGATAAAGAAGAAGCAAAGCATTGGGATAAATACATGCAGATGTACGAGGATGTGTTTGAACATTGCAGTGCTATACCATGGGCGATTGTGCCTGCTGATCAAAATTGGTATAAAGAACATTTGATAGCACAAAAATTAGTAGATTCTTTGAAGGAATTAAATATGAAGTTTCCACCTCTAAAAGAAAAATAAGAACTGTTCTTCTTTATTCATTATAAAAAAATACACTTATGGGATTTATTAAAGAATTTAGGGAGTTTGCAATGAAAGGGAGCGTGGTTGACCTGGCAGTTGCCGTAATCATTGGCGCTGCTTTTGGTGCTATCATTTCGTCTTTGGTGGATGATGTAATAACCCCATTGTTATTAACCCCGGCCCTGGAGGCGGCCAATGCTGAGGACCTTGACAAACTGACGTGGGGAGCTGTGAAGTATGGGAAATTTCTTGCAGCTATTATCAAATTTATTATTGTGGCTCTTGTGTTATTCCTCATTATCAAAGGAATTAACAGCATGAAGGAGAAGAAAAAGGCAGTGGAACCACCACCAGAGATGACCATGTCGGAAAAATTACTAGTAGAAATAAGAGATGGGTTGAAGAATAAGAATATGTAAATGTGCTGAGAAATAAATTTGACCACTAATACCCGGTAACTGTTTTTAGTGAACATGCTGAAGGCAACCACCATCTTAATGTTTTAAACGCATCAAATCTTAAGGCATTTTATAGAGATTAATAAATAAAATTTGCAATTAAATACCCCTGTAGTTATCTTCCACGGAATGTATTTTAGTTAAAATATTGAATAATACAAATTACCAGATAAAGCTTCCTCAGTTTGAAGGTCCTTTTGACCTCCTGCTTTTTTTTATTGAAAGAGATGAATTGGACATTTATAATATTCCCATCACCAATATTATTAATGAATTTTTAATTTACATCCACAGCCAGGAATCAGTGAATATTGAACTATCAAGCGAATTTATTTTGTTTATTTCCACCCTTATGCGCATAAAAGCTAAAATGCTATTACCACGTAAAGAAGTGAATGCTGAAGGTTTGGAAATAGACCCCAGACAGGAGTTGATAGATAAAATTTTAGAGTATAAAAGATTTAAAGAAGCAGCGGCAAAAATGGTTGAAATGGAAGCCCAACGCATGCTAATGGTCAGGCGTGGAAATATTAATAAAGAATTATCTACCATAGGTGAAGAAGCAGGTGAGGGTACAGAAATACAAGCCATTACCCTTTTTAAACTGATGAAGGCTTATGAACGAACCATGCAACGTTACCACGACCGGTTTAATAAGCCGGTGCATACTGTTGTTAAGTTTAATTATACAATGGAAGGTGTTAAAGCAGATGTTATTGCCATTGTACAAAATGAAAGAACACTATCTTTTCAAGCTTTTTTTGCAAAAGCAGAAAACAGGGTGCATGCTATTTTTACTTTTCTTTCCATGCTTGAATTGGTGCAGCAAAATTTTTTACGGATAATTATTGGCGAAGGAAGAAATAATTTTATTATTGAATACAACGAAACTGCAGAAGGTTTAACGGATGAAGAGCACATGCGGTTGTTATAGGTTCCAGTTACGCAAAGCCTCCATTCACTTATTACACACAAAAAAACCGCTTCTTAAAAAGCGGAACATTTTTCTAAAGTACTACAGTTTATATTAATACTCATCTTCGTTAAACATAAAGTCTTCCTGCGATGGATAATCAGGCCATATATCTTCAATGCTTTCATAAACCTCGCCTTCATCTTCCAGCTCCTGTAAGTTTTCTACTACCTCAATTGGCGCTCCGGATCGTATGGAGTAATCAATCAATTCATCTTTTGTAGCCGGCCAGGGAGCTTCTTCAAGGTAGGATGCTAACTCTAATGTCCAAAACATTTTATATTGGTTTTACGTGAATTAAGCGATAGCTTAAGAATAATTTCTATGCCAAAAAATTATAAAGCAACTTGCCAAAATTTCGGCAAATGTAGGTTTATTCACCAATTTTCCAAATGCAATGTTTATTTATGCAAATCTTTCAACCGCGAAGGCTTTGTCGTACAGCATTGTTTCGTGATATTTGAATTTATCAAAAAATGATGGCAGTTTTAGAAGCAACGAATATATTTAAACGTTACAGTACCATAGAAGTGTTGAAAGGTGTGGATATAAGTATTCAAAAAGGCGAAATAGTTAGCATAGTAGGCTCTTCGGGTGCAGGAAAAAGTACACTACTGCACATATTGGGCACCCTGGATAAAGCTGATAGAGGTGAAGTGATAATAAGTGAAAAGAATATTACGGAGTTGTCAGGAAAAAAACTGGCTGCTTTTCGCAATAAACATATTGGTTTTGTTTTTCAATTTCATCATTTGCTACCTGAATTTACCGCCATTGAAAACGTATGCATCCCCGGATGGATCGCCAACAGTAAAAAATCAGCCGTAAAAGAAAGAGCGGGGGAATTATTAAAATTGTTAGGGTTAGATGACCGGCTTGATCATAAGCCAAATGCACTGTCGGGCGGGGAACAGCAAAGGGTAGCTGTCGCCCGGGCATTGATCAATACTCCCGATGTTGTCTTTGCAGATGAGCCTACGGGTAATCTTGATTCTGCCAATGCAAAAGAATTGCATAATTTGTTTTTCGATCTGCGTAAAAATTTTAATCAAACTTTTTTGATTGTAACCCATAATGAAGAATTAGCACAACTAAGTGATAGAATTGTACATATGAAAGATGGAAAGATTTTGTAAACAAGCATCAGCTAAATCCGCGGCTTCCACTTTACTTCTTCTGCGTTTTGCAAATGGCCAATATAACGGGCAATTACAAAAAGATAATCGCTTAACCGGTTGAGATATTTTATTACTAAAGGCTCAACTTCTAATTCTTCTGCCTGCATGGCTACACAAATGCGTTCGGCCCGGCGGCATACACAACGGGCCACGTGTGCAAACGAAACAGCCGCAGCCCCACCAGGCAAAATAAATGCTTTCATTTCCGGCAGGCTTTCATTCATGCGGTCTATTTCTCTTTCTAAAAATTCAACATCGGTTTCCTGCAGGTCGGGAATTTTTAATTTAATTTCTTTATCCGGGTCACAGGCAAGAGAAGAGCCGATAGTAAAAAGCCTGTCCTGTATCTCTTTTAAAGTTTGTTGAGTAACTACATCATCAATATGATCATTCACCACACCT
>MWWB01000032.1_pt1 | contig 23386 bp, 21 predicted proteins | sample 1047291 | NCBI WGS metagenome assembly MWWB01 (sample SAMN06349976, study PRJNA376086) | soil metagenome | isolation source: MS4-1 sample Antarctic (ecotone) soil | place: Antarctica | reverse complement strand
CTGCTATAGTAAACGGTGTGGAAGAAGGGAAAAAAATAGGGATTCTTATGACCCAAAAATTAAGAACGAGGAAACAAAATTCTTACTAGTGTTAAGTTAATCGTTAATTGACGGATAAAGTTTTTTCAATTTAATTCTGGCATCCTTGTTTGTGAACTGCCAATTTATTTTGTTGAGCTTATTATTCCTATCAGTTTGCCAGGCATGAACTTCATCTTTAATTTTCTCTATGGAAGATATATGTCTTTTAAGGCATTGACCATTTAATACATGTAATTCTATCTCTGCCATATTTAGCCAACTACCATGTTTAGGAGTATAAACAAATTCAAATCTATCCCAAAGCCTTTTTGCTTCTGCAGGCTCAAACGTTTCATAAAATGCTGATGCAACATGAGTATTATAATTATCCATTACAAGGGTTATCTTTTTTGCTTCTGAATATTCTTTATCTGCAATCGTTTTAATAAATGTTGCCCAATCTTTTTTAGTCTTCAATTCTGTAACTTCTACAAATCGTTTTCCTTTCAAAGGTTCATTAGCTATAAAGATATTTACTACTCCATTCCTTATGTACTCACAATCTACTCTTGCTTCCTGGCCAGGTTTCATTGCAATTGAAGGTCTTCCTTCCTCTATTAACTGCTTGGGCATCTCATCCATACAAACTACCGGATAATCAACATCATACGGTCTTTTATAAACATCCAACACAGCTTCCATACTTGCTACAAAGGCACTATTGCTCTGGGGTGGTATTACCCATTCTTTGGTTTTCCAAGGCTTAAGTTCGTTTTTTTTAGAACGCTCCTTACGGTAACATGTGTTATACTCTCCACGTATTTTAGTTCAACCATCTTGTCTGCTAACAACCGTAATGACCACTTGGCAAATCCTTTAGGTGGCTCGCTACAGCATAGTGTGATTAGCTTAGCCTCAGTATCGCCATCCATCTTCTTTTCATAAATACGTGCCGTAGGCTTTCTTTCAAGAGCTCCTTCTAAACCTTCTTCAATGAACTTTTTCTTTACTCTGTCTATTGTTCGCATTCCTACTTTAAGAACCTTACTTATTTGTTCATTAGTGACTTTCTCAGAATACTTACCTTCATCACAATTTAAAAGAATGTAAGCAACCCGGAATGTTTGAGAAGTATGTGAACCTTTATTGATGATAACCATAAGCTCTTCTACTTCCAATTTTGTTAACTTAATAGTGTAGCGTATCATTTGTAATGGGTTTTACAAATATACAATACATTTACGTCATTTTATACTTAACTTAACACTAGGAACATTATCGGCCGACTGGGGCTTGATTATGAGCTTAGCAAAAAAACAGTGATCGGTGGTTTGATTTCAGCTTCTGATAACTATGTTTTTGTCGGTGCCAAAAATTTAAGTACTATAAATACTAATCATCAACCAGACACTTTAATAAAGGTATTTGATGAACACAGTTCGGACTGGAAGAATTATAATGCTAATCTTAATCTTCAGCACACACTTACCAAAGACGAAAAGGTATCAATTAATGTAGATTACCTTTTTTATAGAAATGATAATCCGGGCGATTATATAAATTCATATTATAACGGCGCTGGTACTTTTTTATTTGAAAACAAATTGAATAGCCGCAAAATTACTCCCATACAAATTTGGGTTCAAACTATAGATTATACAAGAAAACTTGGGCAGAAAGTTGCCTTGGAAGCAGGTATTAAAAGCACTGTTTCCACTTTCAAAAATGAAGTACAGGTAGATAAGTTTGTTCAAAATACCTGGAACACAGACAAAGCCCTGTCTGATAAATATGAATTGAAGGAAAATATTGCTGCCGCTTATGCCCTATTAAATATTGCACCGGATCCTAAAACTCTTTACAAGGTTGGTTTAAGGTACGAGCATACTAATTCAAATTTAGGAAGCGCCTCTGTAAAGAATATAGTAGATAGACATTATGGAAGCCTCTTTCCGAGTTTTTTTATTTCGAGAAAATTGAATCAAGAAAACTCAATTAATTTTGCTTATAGCCGCAGAATAACAAGGCCTGCTTTCACTGAACTTGCACCATTTGTGCTTTTTATAGATCCCAATACTTTTTTTTCGGGAAAGGATTAAAGTAAACGGGCAGGAAGTGGAAGAGCAATTTGTAATAGATTTCACTAAAAGAATTCAACCGCTGATAGAAGAGATAGAGCCATCATTTTTTGAAATAACGGTTGCTATGGGGTTTGAGTACTTCGCACAGCAAAAGGTTGATATTGCGGTAATAGAAACCGGCCTCGGAGGAAGGTTTGACAGCACTAACATTATAACTCCCCTACTCTCTGTTATAACGAACATTGGTTGGGATCATATGAATATATTAGGAGACAGTTTAGACAAAATAGCCGTCGAGAAAGCCGGCATTATTAAAAGTGAAGTGCCTGTGGTAGTGGGTGAGTCGCTGCCACAAACAAAATACATCTTTAAAGAAAGAGCCCGGCAATTAAATGCCCCATTATATTTTGCGAACGAAGAAAGATGGATACCCGAATGGAGAAACGAAAACAATAGTTTAATAGTAACGGTTGCAAAGTCACACGTTGATGAAAGGACTGATTATGCTCTTGATCTCACTGGTTTATACCAGACCCAAAATCTGCTGACTGTTTTGGAAGCAGTTCATATACTTCAGAAGAAAGGATGGAATATTAAAGAGCAGGATGTTAAAAACGGCTTCGCGCATGCAAAAAAAATAACTGGCTTGCATGGCCGCTGGGAGGTTGTTCATTATACACCTTTAATAGTTTTAGACGTAGCGCATAACGAAGATGGCGTTAAACAACTAACCTCTCAATTAGAGCATTGTGAATTTCATAAACTGCATATTATTATAGGAATGGTAAAAGACAAAGAGATAGATAAGATACTTTCGTTGCTACCTCCTTATGCCCATTATTATTTTACGAAAGCGCAAATTGCCAGAGCTTTACCGGAAACAGAACTGATGAATAAAGCTAAAACTTTTGGATTATCAGGACGATCTTATCCTGATGTAAATGAAGCTTTACAAGATGCAGTTAACAAAGCCCATAAAGAAGATATGATAGTAGTTTGCGGCAGCGTGTTTGTTGTAGGTGAAGTTGAGATAAGCCACATAAAATGGTGAGTGTTCTGCACCCTTTTTTTTGCAAGGCGGGCCTTAAAACACCAACTGATTTACCACTTACAATCTTTCGGAAATTAGCCCTTCCCACTTATTCAGGCTTTACATCTATTTCAAATAACGATAAGAAATATATTGTTATTAACGTTAACTGGCAATGCTAACCCTGTTGTTTGTAAGGTACATTAATGACTCACCTCTTTCTACTTCTCAAACCTCATATCCTGCATCTCTTTAATAGACGGCCGCAAACGTAACCGGGATTTATTAAAAACCATTATTCCATTTTGCTTTCCTTCCCGCAACTTCTTTTGATCTTCGAAAGGAAGATGATAAACAGTTTGACATTCAGCAGAACAACAGCCGTTATACTTCTGCGAACACTCCCTGCATTGAATAAAAAGCAAATGACATGCATCGTTCTTACAGTTGGTATGTGTATCTGCAGGCTTACCACACTGATGACATTTAGCAATTACATCTTCAGTTATCCGCTCTCCTAACCGGTCGTCAAACACAAAATTTTTCCCCTTAAACCTGCTCTCAATCCCTTGCTGTTTTACCTGCTGTGCATAATTTATAATACCACCTTCTAAATGAAAAACATTGTCAAAACCGTTATGTAACATAAAAGCGCTGGCCTTTTCGCAACGTATTCCACCGGTACAATACATAACGATGTTCCTATCCTTGTTGTCCTTCAACATTTCTACTGCCATAGGCAACTGTTCACGAAAAGTATCGCTTGGTACTTCAATCGCATTTTCAAAATGCCCTACTTCATATTCATAATGATTACGCATATCTACCACTATCGTATCAGGATCGTCAAGCAGGTCGTTCATCTTAATCGCATCAGCATACCTGCCTTTATTAACCATGTTGAAAGTTTGATCTTCAATTCCATCAGCTACAATTTTTTCGCGCACTTTAATTTTTAATACCCAAAACGATTTGCCATCGTCGTCAACAGCAATATTGAGCCGGATGCCATTAAGAAAATCATATGAATAAAGAATATCTTTTAAAGCGTTGAAGTTGGGAGAAGGAACACTTACCTGTGCGTTGATGCCTTCGCTGGCTACATAAATTCTTCCGTAAACTTTTAGAGGAAATAAGGCTTTATACAACTCATCTCTAAACTCTTGTGGATTTTGAATAGGATGATACTGGTAAAAACTAAGAGTGGTTCTCGGTTCAGTTTCCTGGTATAAACGTTCTTTCAGTTCCCTTTGAGAAACACGATTGTGTAATAAAGCCATAGATGTTCATTTTAGACCTCACCCGGCCTTTGATTGCAAACGGTAAAAATAAAATTCCACTTACAATAATTTCCGTGCAGAGGAGTGCATTGCAAAACAAAAATCCGACTAAAATTGAAAAAAGAAAAACTAAGATTACTATCCTCCAAACCTTTTACAAAGTACCTTGCTTTGTTTCTTTAGCAGTAATTGAAGAGAAGGCAAGGTTGATCTTATCATCAGTTATGCGTCTGGTTACATTTCCTGCAATTGCCTTAAGAACAAATAATATATTTAATAGTAATAAAAAAAATGATCTCATCGCAAGAGTAATTCAGGTGGAAATAAAATGGATTATAAAGATTGAGGCAGAATATTTTTTAACCACTCATGCACATAGAAACGTAGGAAAAGTTTTTGAGTAAGCTGTGTTTATGTAATTGTAAATCTTTTAGAAGTGACGTTCTTTTAGCATAACACGTTTTCGCGTTTCATGACCATTTTTACCTACTACTTTATTGCCCGTTGTTCTTCTTAAAAAGCTGGCGGTTAATGCAGCCATTCCTGCTACAAGTCCACCAATAAAACAAGTAAACAAAATCAAAGCAATATATGAGCCGCCTAATGGAAGAACGGAAGCCATTTTTGTTGCTAACAGGTGTTGGTTTTTAGCATCTAAATAACTAGCCTGGGCTCCCCATAAAACAAACAAAGCAAGAAACCCTGCAATAAAAGATGCAAGAGGACGCATATGAATAAGTGCAGCAACCGCAAAAGCAGCCACAGCAATAATCCACCACGGAAAAAAGAGTGTACCTGCAAAGCTCAATAAAACCGTAAGAAAAAAGGAGACTATAAATTTCATGAGTAAATAATTGCTAAGAATAGTTGAGCAGGAGGCAGTGAAAACTTTTTTTATCATTTCTCATTCTAATAAATAAAATTAGCTTTTAGAAAAAGTCGTTGTCCATCTTATTTGTGAGCTACTTTTTGCTTCATCTGCTTTCATAAATAATAATGGATAATATTTCCCGTCTGCCCATGTATTAATAAACATGTCGTAATATTTGCTGCCGGGGTTGCCGCTTTGGCCACCGGGATAAACGCCATAAGCTTCGATTTTATTAGTTAGCTGGACCACCATTCTCCAACTTGCCCCGTGATTACCTTTAGTGGCATTTATAATATGCTCACCACCGCCAATGGGTAAATGTAACCTGTTTAATGCGGGTATCTTCAGCAGGTGGCGTACACCCGTATCTTTAAATTTTCCCCAGGCTAACCTTCCTTCATTGCCTGCTTTTCTCAATTCTTTATAAGCTTTTTTGTATGCCCGTAAAACAATTTCGTCCAGTCTTTCAGTAGCAGGGGTTGTTATATCATCAACAAATTTATAAGCACTGTCTTTAAGCAGGTTTTCAACCAATGCCGACTCGTCGGGCCATCTTAAGGGCAGTTGGGTTTGAGAGAACTCATCCCCGAATATTGCTACTTCAAGGCTATCCCAAAAAACTTTAAAGATCGTTGCGCCTTGTTCATTGATGTCATTTCTAAGGTTCCAGTTTCTGAATAAATCAAAATAAACAACTTCATCTTTAGTGAGTTTCGATCTGTCAATATTTCTTAATAACAACGGTCTGGCTATTTCCGCAAACACATTATAATTATCCGTTTGCATCTGTTGCATATCCTGTATGGTGATATTATTCATTCCGCTAAGCTTTCTGTTAATAATTAAACCACGGTAAGGCGGAAATGATCCACCGATATAATAAGGATATGTTTCGTCAACCGGCAACTGGTTTGCACTGCTCACGAAACCTCTTTCAGGATTATACACGCGGGGATTTTCTTTAATAGGAATACTTCCCTCCCACATATAACTACTATCAATGCCTGGCATTATAAAGTCTCCCTGTCTTCTCCATTTTGCCGGAAAACGGCCTTGTTGTTTTATAGCGATATCGCCTGTTTTAGAAGCAAACACAAAATTTTGTCCTGGGGTTTGAAAGTTGTTGATAGCATTTAAATAATCAATATAATTTTTTGCACGGTTTAATCTGTTAAAAGTAAGCAGTTCATTACTTGCGTCATGTGCCTTCCAACGTACTGCATAATACTTTCCATTCTTTAACTTGTTTCCATACTTAATATCGTACATAACAGGTCCAAAAATGGTCATTGCAATTTTTTCTGTTACAGACCGCTGTCCTTTTATTTTTATTACTTCATTTCTAAAAGTAGCTTTTGTCCATGCACCATTAAACATGTACTCCTGCATGGTGCTGTCTTTAAATTTTATCTCATAGTAATCCTTAATATCGCGTTGTGCATTCGTTACGCCCCATGCACAATTATCATTGAAACCTATAACTATAGACGGTGCACCCGGAAAGCTTGCGCCATAAGTACTGAAAGCGGGAGTGGTTATTTGCATCTCGTACCAAAGGGAAGGAAGATTTAAACCAAGGTGGGGATCGTTGCAAAGAATGGGAGAGCCAGTTTTTGTTCTACTGCCTGCCACTGCCCAGTTATTGCTTCCATTGTTTTTGTCAGGACGCATGTTAAAGGGCACACTTACCGAATCTTTTGAATGATAGTAGATAGAATCTGCACTTGCCGGTTTCCTTACAGCAAGGCTTGCCTGTTTAAAAATAGTTCCTTTTGGGACAATGGGATCTAAACTATCTGCAGATATAGGATATAACTTTTCAAGGTCATCAGGGGAGAAAATATTTTTAGCATTCGTCATTTCAAAATCATACTCACCCGAGGCAAGATCGTACGACATGTATTTTAAAAACAACGATGTTTTCATATTTGTCCATGGCTCCGGCTTATAATTAAGCAGCTTATACTCAAGAGGGATTTGATTTGGTTTTAAAGAAGATATATACGCATTTACACCTGCAGTATAAGCATCGCTTTCGCTTTTTGTTATAGGGTCAGCTTCCATTTTTTTTAGTGATTGTTCAGCGGCATATACCATTCCTAACCTTCTAAAAAATCTGTCTATTTTAAGAAAGTTGGTGCCTCCACTTTCCTCTCCCATTATCTCGCTTAACCTTCCGGCAGCAGCATGTGTCTGAAATTCCATTTGCCACAAACGAAACTTTGCATGCAAATACCCCTGAACAAAATAGGCATCGCTCTCCTGCTCAGCATAAATATGAGGAACTAACCTGCCATCAAAATAAACAGTGGTTTTACCTTTAAGATCAGGAAATTTTAGATTGGCATTAAAACTTTCATCTACCGCTTCAGCACTTTGCCAAAAGCCATGATGAGGGCTTAAAAATGAACCTAACACAGGAGTTTTACTACCACTTACAGGCAGTTGATTATTTAAAACAATAATTAAAGCAACCGTTATTATTGCAGAAATAATAAAGGGAAGGATTCTCATAAATGATGATAGTTCAAAATTCAAAAGTAAAAAGTTTAATATTGATTCCCCTTTCGAATTTTGAACTTCGTATTTTGACTTATTATGGAAACACCAACAGAAAATCAAAAGAACATACTTGGCCTTCAGCTTCCAACCGATCCACGTTGGGCTGATCTTGTTAATATATCTCTCGAAGATATATTAACTGACCATGCTTACTGCGAACAAAAAGCTGCTACCAGTTGCATTTCACTCATACAAAGATACCCGGAGAAGGAAAAGTTGGTAGCTGAGTTAGCTCCTATAGTTACAGAAGAATGGGGACACTTTAGATTAGTATTATTCGAATTAAAAAAACGAAACCTAAAATTAGGCAAGCAACGAAAGGATGAATATGTAAACAAGCTAACGGAATTTCAGAAAAAAGGCGGAAGTGACGAGGAACGCTTTTTAGACAAGCTGTTGATTTTTGCTTTGATAGAAGCACGTAGTTGCGAACGTTTTAAACGATTAAGCGAAGGGTTAAATGACAACTACCTTTCTAACTTTTACCGCCGCTTTATGGAAAGTGAAGCAGGCCATTATACGCTATTTATAGAGCTGGCCGAGAGCTACCAGGATAAAGAAAAGGTACGATTGAGATGGAAAGAATGGTTGGAGTATGAAAAAGAAGTTATGACAAACTTAGCTGTGAGAGGAGATAGAATTCACTAAAATAATTAGATAGAATGAAAAAGTCCCGGAGCTTCCGGGACTTTGATTATTTTACTTGCTGTAAACTCCATTAGAAGTTTATTTAGCGCCAGCTTTTTTAGCAGCGGCCTTTTTAGGAGCAGCAGCTTTCTTAGGAGCAGCAGCTTTAGCAGCGGCTTTCTTTGGAGCGGCGGCTTTAGCAGCAGCTTTCTTTGGAGCGGCGGCTTTAGCAGCAGCCTTCTTTGGAGCAGCAGCTTTTTTTGCAGTTGCCATGTTTTTAAAATTTAATGGTTAGTAAATATTCACTAAAATTAAAAACTTATTCGTAACTGTCAAAATTATTTAAGCAGTTGCTTCTGCCGGAAGTATTGATACTGTAGTTCTGTCGTTTCTTCCTTTCTTAAATTCTACCAATCCATCCGTTAATGCGAACAATGTAAAATCTTTACCTAGACTTACATTTTTACCAGGATGATATTGCGTGCCACGTTGACGAATAATAATGTTTCCTGCAATAGCTGGTTGTCCGCCGTATATTTTTACACCTAAACGTTTGCTTTGTGAGTCGCGGCCGTTCTTTACCGAACCTTCGCCTTTTTTATGAGCCATAATATTTTATTTTAAAGCCGAAATCAGAAATACGAAATTCGAAGTATGAAATCAGAAATACGAAATCCAAAATCAGCAATTTAAGCTATGCTTTCAATTTTAATTTGAGTGTAGTGAGTTCTATGACCTTTCTTTTTACGATAGCCCTTTCTTCTCTTCATTTTAAATGCGATTACTTTATCGCCCTGCACAAGATCGCTAACTATTTCGGCAGTAACTTTTGCAGTTACTCCACTACCGGTCGAAAGATTTCCATTGTCATCAGTTAACAGCACATCACCAAACTCAACTTTGTCTCCTGACTTACCTTGCAGGTGGGGTACGTACAAGCTTTGCCCCGCCTGTACTTTAAATTGCTGTCCTGCTATTTTTACTACTGCAAACATAACTTTTCTAAAATTAGGACGGCAAAGGTAGGGTTTTCCATAGTATTACAAGAAGTAAAAACTTAAAAAATTAAAAAAGAGTGATCGCAAAATCAATACATACTGAAATCTCTTAATATCCGGTTGCGTTTTATACTTTTGACAACGGTATTTTCCGAGCCCCTTGTATGAACTTAAAATCTTTATTTGCCAAGCCTTTTGCCTCCTATATATATAATCAAATAAGAAAAGGAACGGAAACCGCTGTTTCTGATCAGGAAAACATCCTTAAAAGCTTACTGAAAACCGGCACAAATACAGAATTTGGAAAAGAACACGGCTTTGAAAATATAAAGACATACGACGATTATAAGAAGACTGTTCCTATCAGGGATTACGAACAGCTTAAACCCTATATCCAAAAAATTAAGGAAGGTAAACACAATGTATTATGGAAAGGGCAGCCCATTTATTTTGCTAAAACGAGCGGAACAACAAGCGGTGTAAAATACATTCCTATTACAAAAGACTCCATTCCAAACCATATAAATACTGCGCGTAACGCCTTACTATGTTATATGGCAATGAGTGGAAATTATGGCTTCGCAGATGGAAAACTAATTTTTTTAAGTGGCTCACCCGAGCTCGAAAGGGTTGGAGGAATACCGACAGGCAGGCTTAGCGGAATTGTTAATCACCATGTGCCCCGTTATTTAAGAACTAATCAGATGCCCAGTTACGAAACAAATTGTATAGATGACTGGGAGACGAAGCTTGAAAAGATAGTAGATGAAACAATTAATCAGGACATGTCTTTAATTAGTGGAATTCCGCCATGGATGCAGATGTACTTTGACAGGCTTACAGAAAAAACCGGAAAAAAGATTAAGGATATATTTCCAAATTTCTCGGTAATGGTACAAGGAGGAGTAAACTTTGAACCTTACAAGGCCAGGCTTTTAGACAGCATTGGTAAGCCTGTAGATACTATAGAATTATTCCCCGCCTCAGAAGGTTTCTTTGCCTTCCAGGACAATTATAAAGAACAGGGGTTACTATTAAATACTAACTCTGGTATCTACTTCGAATTCATCCCTGCTAATGAAATCTTTAACGACAACCCTACACGACTCAGCTTAAAAGATGTAAAGGTTAATGAGAACTACGCGCTGATTATTAATAATAACGCCGGGCTATGGTCTTACAATATTGGCGATACTGTTAAGTTTATTAGCACCAACCCATATAGATTAATAGTAAGCGGACGTACAAAGCATTTTATTTCGGCATTTGGAGAACATGTGATTAGCGAGGAGGTGGAATACGCTTTATTAAAAGCTGCGAACGAAGAAGGCATAAAAATTATTGAGTTCACTGTAGCGCCATTAATCAATAATGGCGTTGGTAAAAGTTTTCATGAGTGGTTTATTGAGTTCGAAAACATGCCGCACAAGATGCAATCATTTACTGAAAAAGTAGACCAGAATTTAAGAAACAAGAATGTCTATTATGATGATTTAATTGCAGGAAATATTCTTGAAAGGCTACAGATAACCACGATAAGAAAGAACGGTTTTATAGATTATATGAAAAGCATAGGAAAGCTTGGCGGTCAAAATAAAGTACCGCGCTTAAGTAACGATAGAAAGCTCGCAGATGAGCTGAAACCTTTTATTGCTTAAGCTTTTTCAAATTCTTTTTTAGCCATAAAAAGATCGTAGGCCATTTGAAGGCGAAGCCAAAACGAGGCATTGATTTTTAAATGCTGTTCAAGTTTTAAAGCCAGCCTTGCCGATACATGCCGCTTACCCTTAAGCAGATCACTTAAATGCGAGGGTTGTAAATCGAGTAAAGCTGCAAAATCTTTTTTCAAAATTTTTCTTGCTTCTAATTCATCCGCTAAAACTTCTCCGGGATGCAGCGTTACATCTGTTTCTATAACTTTTCCATTCTTTCCTATCACCTCGTAATGCTTCATTATTATGTTTCGTAATGTTTAGATAAATGTTCTATCAGTATAATTCCAACTAATGTTATAATATCATTTTCAATTTTAAATTCCAACCGGTATTGTTTGTTCACTCTTACTGAATAAAGACCTTTCTTGTCTCCTTTTAACGCTTCAAAATGAAGTCCTTTTTGCTGTCTTAATTCAATGGTATTTTCTGCATGCTTAATTTTTAAAACAGTTTTTTTGAATTGCAGAATTACTTGTTCACTAAATACTGGCTTTCCTTTGACCGCTTGATTTGAATAAACTTTTTCCAGATACTCATCATTAAACTGATTTTGCACAAATTATTTTTGTCATGATTTTTCTATAACAGTTTTATAGAGCTGTCTGCTCTTCATTGCATTTATGCGATCTTGCATATTGCCTTTATAAAAGTAGAACAACTTATAACTATTACCAAAATTTGGTAATTCTACTTTTAAGATTTCAGCCTGTACTGCCAACCAATTATTCCTATATCTTTACCGCCCCTGAATTTTTAAAATTCTATGTCTCAAAAACGAATAGCAATTTTTGGCTCCACCGGTTCCATTGGTACACAAGCTCTTGAAGTTATTGCCGCCAATAAAGATAAATTTTCCGCGGAAGTTCTTACTGCCCAAAACAACGATGAGTTGCTGGTACAGCAGGCATTAAAATTCAATCCATATATAGTAGTTATAGGCGACGAGAAAAAGTACCCAAAAGTTAAGCAGGCATTAGCACGTACGGATATTCAGGTTTTTGCGGGTGAAAAGGCTTTAGAGGAAGTTGCCGAGATGGATGCATACGACCTGATGCTTGCGGCAATTGTAGGTTATGCAGGTTTAAAACCAACTTTACAAGCGCTTGAAAGCGGCAAGCCTGTTGCTTTAGCCAATAAAGAAACTCTGGTTGTAGCAGGCGATATTGTAATGAAGAAAGCCCTTGAAAAAAGAGTACCTGTTATTCCGGTTGACAGTGAACACTCTGCTATCTTTCAATGCTTAGTAGGTGAGACAAGAAACAAGATAGAGAAAGTAATTCTGACTGCGAGCGGTGGGCCGTTTCGGGGTAAGAAACCTAATTTTTTAGTGAATGTAAAAAGGGACCATGCATTGCAGCATCCTAACTGGACGATGGGTGCAAAGATTACTATTGACAGCGCTACGCTTATGAATAAAGGTCTTGAAATGATTGAAGCGAAGTGGCTGTTCAATTTAAAACCAGATCAGATACAGGTTGTTATTCATCCCCAAAGCATTATCCACAGCATGGTGCAATTTGAGGATGGTAGTATAAAGTCTCAAATGGGTCTTCCCGATATGAAGTTGCCAATCCAGTATGCATTAGGTTTCCCCCATCGTATTCCTAACGATATGCCGCGTCTTAACTTCCGCTCTATGTCAACATTAACATTTGAAGAGCCTGATATTAAAACATTTAGAAATTTAGGTTTGGCTATAGACGCACTTACTAAGGGTGGAAATTTACCTTGTATTTTAAATGCTGCCAATGAAATTGCAGTTTATGCTTTTCTACGTAACAGGATCGGATTTTTAGATATGACCGAAGTTGTTGAACAAACAATGGTTAAAATTCCTTTCATAGAATCTCCTACACTTGATGAGTACTTGGATACTGATGGTGAAGCACGTAGCTTTGCCGCCTCTTTAATCCAAATGTGAGCCCCCGGCCCCTAAAGGGGAGTTAGGATGAATAATATTAAAGAGTTAAACAATATTTCAAATTTCTTAAGTCCCTATAGGGATTTAGGGTTAAAATTTCCTTTTAGGGATTTAGGGTATGACATTATTAGCGATTGACTGGAGTAGTGTAGCTGTAAAAACAGGACAATTTATTTTATCGTTTTCCATACTGGTGGTACTGCACGAAATGGGGCATTTCTTTCCGGCAAAATGGTTTAAATGCCGCGTTGAAAAGTTTTATTTATTTTTTAACCCCTGGATAAGTTTATGGAAGAAAAAAGTAGGTGAAACAGAATACGGACTGGGTTGGGTACCTTTTGGCGGATACGTAAAGATATCCGGAATGGTGGATGAAAGTATGGATAAAGAACAAATGAAGCTGCCACCAAAGCCTTATGAATTTCGAAGCAAACCAGCGTGGCAAAGATTAATCATTATGGTAGGCGGTGTTGTTGTAAACATTTTACTTGCGATTGTTCTTTTTATTATGATTATGTATGTGTGGGGAGAAGAATATATACCTTCAAAAAATTTACAATATGGTGTATATGCAGATACGCTTGCTCAAAAAATAGGCATTAGAGATGGAGACAACATTGTTTCTATTGATGGCAGGCCGGTTGATAATTTTGGAACAGTTGAAGCAGAAATTGTTTTAAATGAGGCAAAGCAATTACAGGTGGAACGTGATGGCCAAATGATTAATATTCCGATACCTGAAGGATTTATAAAAACGCTGAATAAGAATAAGCTTGAAGGATTTATAGATATAAGAACGCCTGCAATTGTTGATACAGTTGCACCAAGTGCAAAGTTTATTTTGGATAAATTGTTGAAAGGCGACCAGATCGTAGCTATAAATAATCAGCCGGTTTCGTTCTTTCAGGAATTGACAAAAGCCAAACAGAACCTTAAAAATCAGGAAGTAACGTTAAAAGTGCTTCGCAATACTGATACTGCAATTGTAAAAGTAAAACTTAATGACAAAGCTTCTATAGGCTTTTGGCCAAAAGGTCCGGGCGAGTTATTTGGTACAACTGTAAAAAAATATTCATTAGCAGAGTCCATACCCGCAGGTTTTCATAAATGCTTTCAAACACTTGACAGGTATGTAAAAGGTTTAAAACAACTATTTACGGGTAAAGTAAATGCCAGCGATTCTTTAGGGAGTGTTATCAGCATAGGCAATACCTTCCCTGGTATTTGGGACTGGCAGCGTTTTTGGACATTAACAGCTATCTTCTCTATCATTCTTGCATTTATGAACATACTTCCAATACCTGCACTCGATGGCGGTCACGCACTTTTTACATTAGTAGAAATGGTTAGCGGCCGGAAGCCTGGTGATAAGTTTATGGAGTATGCACAAATGACCGGCATGGTGTTGTTGCTGGGCTTAATGGCTTATGCATTAGGACTGGACTTCTGGCGGTTGTTTAAATAGAACAGGGATTTAAATAGGGATTTTGGGATTAAAAGGATTGATGGAAAAGCGAGGTAAAAATTTACTTCTTATTAAATCCAACTTCATTTACGCATTTCCTATAATCGTTTCATTCCGTGAAATCCCTGTCGCTGTCTATCGTTTCAATCAGTGAAATCCTTGTTCGATCTCTATTCCGATCTTCTTCATCAACAACGATGCATTCATGCTTTGGCAAATCCCTTCTTTCAATTTATAGTCAAAGTATAGCTCCTCTCCTTCTACCTGCACATCAAAATAATAGTTGCTAATATTCTCTGCATATTCATTTTTCAGGTTTCCTAATTCAACATCGTGGGTAGCAATTATTGCTACTGCGTGCTTTCGTATAAATTGTTTAATTAAAGCTTCAGAACCAGTATGCTTATCAAGTGAGTTTGTTCCCCGCAATATTTCGTCTAATAAAATGAAGACTTTTTCGCTGGTATTTACTTTATCGATAATACTCTTTAGCTTCTTTAACTCCGCATAAAAGGTAGAAGTATTTTCAGCAAGGTTATCAGAAATTCGCATGCTCGTACATAAGCCAACAGGACTAAATACAAAAGATTTCGCACAAACAGGTGCACCCATTTGCGCAAGTACTAAGTTTACGCCGATGCTGCGCAAAAAAGTGCTTTTACCAGCCATGTTCGATCCTGTTATAATGCCAACTTTTGGTGTTCCTTCTGTTGCAAAAGAATTATTTACACGCTTGCCGGCAGATATTAAAGGATGACCAAGGTTTGTCGTATGAAACGTAAAGTGATCAGTTGCGACTTCCGGAAAGCTCCAGTCAGGATGATTGAAAGCAAGCGTAGAAATAACATTAATTACTTCAATGTTAGCGATTACTTCAAACCATTTTGCAACTTCGTTTGTGTTCTTGTTTTTCCACTTATTAAGATCCAAAACCTGCCTTAAATCCCATAATAAAAAAGAATTTAAAAAGATAAAGACAAAGACGTTCAACCTGAAGTCAAAGCGGTTTAAGATTTGTTTTAATTGTAAAATATTACCAGATGCATTGCCGTTTAATTCTAATTGGTTTTGCATTCCCTTAAGAAGAGGAGATGTGCACGAGAGGTTCTCGAAATGCTGTAGTGCCTGCTGGAGAGTACTTACCTCGTTTACAATTCTTGATAACTGCAGGTAAGTAGCGCTAACCTTCCGGCTTATTAACAACGATAAAATATAGTAACAAAAAACAAGCAATGTAAATGTTGCCGAAGGTATAAAGCCGGCAGCGTAAGCCACTAAGCTGCTAACAGTAACTATAGGATAAACTTTTGAAACCAGCTTCCAGATATTTTGTGTATAAGGTGTTGCGGCATTAAGCCACGAAATAATTTTTTCTTCCGTAGCAAACGTCACAGGATTTGCCATACCTGTGAACTGAAGCTGCTGCCGCCAATGCAGTTGCTGCTTTAATTCGTTGGCTGCCTGCTGCCTTTGCACAATTACTTCAATAGTTGACGGATTTAACAATGATGCTGCAAGTAACGCCTTTGCCTGCCCGGCAGTGCAGCGATTTATGTACTGATAAATGGAAGATGGACCAAACAGATCAATGTCTGCTGCATAAGCATGTTCGTGAGGCAGAAAAGCATGACCATCTTCCCGATGATTATATTGCCCTGCTAAAATGCCTAATTCTTCATTGTTAATCAGCAGCAGTTTTTCGTAATAATAAATCTTTTCATCGTTCTTCAGGTCTAATGATACCAGAAACAAAAAAAGTGTTATTCCTGCTATCACTATTATCCATCCTGCTAACACCGAATTTACAAACCCGTAGTAAGCTGCAATACCCATTACAACAACTGAAAGTAATCTAAGCCATCCTAAATTGCTTCTCGTTTTCTTATGCTTAAGAAGAAGCTCAGAATATTTTTTTACGTTTTGCTGATAGGCTCCTTTGGGTAAAAAGTTGGGTTCCATTCTAAAATTAAAACGTTAAGATAACCATTGCTATAAGATAGTTCTGTAAATTTGATGTTCTATAATTACCTGGGGCTGTACCTGGTTTTGACAGCATAGGTTGTTGTAGGTATAAGCATGCAGTGCGTTGGGCAATTAGCACTTAAATCTGAAAGCTCAAAAAACAAAAGGCGAAAATACTTACGCCATGGCTGCCTAATTCAGAGAGTTAGCATCCATTATGGCCGGGAATGCAGGTTGACCTGTTACCACGCTTCCCCGCCCAATCAAACAAACAAAACGGGTTGCCACTGCAGAAGGCTGTGACTGTAGTGTAAGACCATCCAGCTAAGGAAGTGATCGGTTTGTCCGGCTCCTGTTGCTTCCCGACAAATAATTCCGGAATAAGCATGTAGAAGGCTTATGGCAGATATGTTTGGACAGCGGTTCGACTCCGCTCAGCTCCACAAAAAGAATAAGGTAAGTATATTGTAAATTCAATTGCTTACCTTATTTGTTTACTAAGGTAGCCCAAATAGCAGGCGATTTTCTTTGCTCTCCACTTGTAATCAGTTTCTGCAAAAAACTTCAATTTAAGGATTTCGACTTTGTTTTTTATTATCAATATAGGCTATTATTTCATCCACTTCTAGGCTATTTAACAAGGGCACAGATTTTATACCTGATATAAAATCTCCATACAAAGTTCTATTCTTAAGTACTTCATCACGGTCCACCGAATTGGAAGCAGCAAAATCATTAAGACCTTTTTCTGCAAGCTCTTCCAAATCTGATGAAGCCAGACGTATAGACATTTTATTAGAAAGGTTCGGTTTATTTGATCCTCTTTTTAATTCACCAATATCCTTTTTTATACCATTTAATATGTTTAAAATATACTGGTTAAATGGAACTTCCTTTTCAAATAATTTCGAAATTTTGAACCGGCCAAAATGTTTTAAAAAAGTGGAGTACTCAGGATCTGATTTTGCTTTTTCAAAGGTTGCTTTTATTCGCTTACTAAGTTCTTTTTAAAGTTATTGATTTGGTGAAAATGTAAATCTCTTGGATAACAAATGTGTTGAATCGGAGAAGTATTAAAACTGTAATCGGTTTGATCATCTTTAATAACCCTTTTTATCATCGTATAAGCTTATCCTATACATAAACATTTATAATAGTTGATTACTTACCTGTTTTAGCCGAGCAAAAAATTTTCGTTGTTCGTTTTGTGTTTTGCAGCCCCGGTATTCGTTGTAAAGCTTGTCTGATAAAATCACTTTGTTATTGTCAATATTCCAAACACCATTTTCAGTAATGATTTCTGAAGTATAAATCATTACTTTAATAACTTCCACTTCTCCTTTCGGTATAAACATCAGAGTATTTCTAAGTAGCATAATGTAAAATTAATTCTTTGCAACCTTCCCTTGACCTTCGCTCAAAAGTTCCTTCATCACTTGATCCAAAAACGTCCTATGCTTACAACCCATCATTTTTGATTAGATGCTTCTATGTTAACAAAAGCCAGAAGCAACGAAGTAGTAAATTTCAAATTAGCTTAGCTTCAAACATTTATAAAAAAGCAACCTTTCTTCTAAATATTAAGTAGTTCTTTTGTCTTATTTCCAAATCACAATTGTAGATGGATAATTACGAAATAGCCGGTAATTTTTCTTTGCTCTCCAAGCTCATAGATATTCATGGTGATGATAGTTTTAAAGCAAAAACCTATTCGATCACAGCTTACACTATCGAAAATCTTCCAACTCAATTATCAACTCTTGCACCTGAAAAAATTTTTTCTATAAAGAATATTGGAAGTGCAACCGGGAAAAAAATAATAGAGCAATTCAAAACAGGAAGGCTTTCCCTGTTAGATGAATATATTATAAAAACACCGCCGGGTGTTTTAGAAATGCTGCGTATTAAAGGTTTAGGGCCAAAGAAAATCTCTGTTATCTGGAAAGAAATGGGCCTTGAAAATATCGGAGAGCTTTTGTATGCGTGCGAAGAAAACAGGCTTTCCCTAACAAAAGGCTTTGGCGCTAAAACACAACAGAACATAAAAGAGGCTATTGAATTTTTCATGAAAAGCCAAGGCAGTTACCTGTACGGGCAGATCGAAAAGTTCGCTGTGGCATTTACAGAAAAAATGCAAAGAAGCTTCCCTCAAAAAAAGTTTCTGCTTACAGGAGATGCGAACCGGCATGCAGAAGTAATTCATAAAATTGAATGGATAACAGATGCAGAGACAAATGTATTAGAGTCATATTTTGTTGAAAAGGAATATACAACGGAGGTTAAAGACGATGTGCTGATTACACGCGGACCTGAAAACGTATCACTGAAGTTCGTCTCCGTACCAACCAATTTACTTTATACCCACTTGTTCGAAAATAATTGTAGTAGTGACTTTTTTAACGAATGGAAAAATAAGTATGGTTGGGATACTTCAGCAGCCTATAGTACAGAAGAAGAAATTTTTGTAAAAGCAGGCGTGCAACATATACAGCCATATTTAAGGGAACTACCTGCAGTAATAAAGCAGGCTGAAAATCATTCGCTGCCAAGAGTTATACAAGTGGAAGATATAAAGGGCATCATACATACTCATAGCGATTGGAGCGATGGTGTTGATACGATTGAAAATATGGCCAAAGCAGCTATTAAAAGAGGACATGAATTTCTTGTAATCAGCGATCACTCGCAATCTGCTTATTATGCAAAAGGGTTACTTCCCGACCGCATAAAAGCGCAACAGGCTTTGATTGATGAATTGAATGAAAAACTGAAACCTTTCAAGATTTTTAAAAGTATAGAATCTGATATTTTAAATGACGGCAGTCTTGATTACGGTGATAAAATTCTTTCAACTTTCGACCTTGTGATTACATCGGTTCACAGTAATTTAAAAATGAGTATTGAGAAAGCAATGCCAAGATTGCTTAATGCTATAGCAAATCCTCATTGTACAATTTTAGGACACATGACCGGCAGATTACTATTAGTTCGCAACGGTTATTCCGTAAATTATGAAACCATTATTGATGCCTGCGCCAAATACAATGTTGTTATTGAATTAAATGCTAACCCGCGCCGCTTAGATATGGATTGGAGATACATACCAAAGGCAATAGAAAAAGGTGTATTAATTTCTATTGATCCGGATGCGCATGCTGTTGATGCTTTTAATGATATACGCTATGGTGTGCTTGCGGCGCAAAAAGGAGGGTTGACCAAAGAGCATAATCTGAGCAGCTTTAGCTTGCAACAGTTTGAAGATTTTTTGGACAAACAAAAACAAAAAAAGTTAGGCCGGCAGGCCAACTAATGGAAGCAGTACGTAAAAAGTAGTACCTGCTCCTTCTGTTGTTTCAAACCAAATTCTGCCGTTTGCTTTTTCTACAATGCCTTTACACATTGCAAGTCCCAAACCTGTTCCTGAAGACTTGGTAGTAAAGTTGGGTGTAAATATTTTATCATGTTTTTCTGCAGGTATGCCCACCCCGTCATCCTTAATGCTAATCATTAATTTATTCGCCTCGATTTCTTCGTTAATTGTAATATTTATTATTCCACCACCGGGTGAAGCTTCAATAGCATTTTGAAGCAGGTTAGTGAAGAGCCTGTTTATTTGAGACCTGTCTGCCCTGATAATAGCCGGGCACTTCGGCTTGTTCCAGCTTATATTAAGTTTCTCGTTGGTATTATATAAGTTTATAAGTGATCCCAATAATTCTGTTACATCAAAGTCTTCCATTTTTACGTTTCCAATATTTGCAAACTGCGAGAAGTCAGAAGCTATTTTCGCAAGCTGGTCAATTTGCTCAACCAGGGTAGATGCAACTTTTTGTGCCAACATCTGCATGTCAGGGTTCTTTTCGCGGATGGCTCTTTGCAGGTATTGAATGCTAAGTTTCATTGGGGTAAGCGGGTTCTTAATTTCATGTGCCACCTGTCGCGCCATTTCGCGCCATGCTCCCTCTCTTTCACTTTTTGCTAATGCCTGTGCACTTTCTTCAAGCTTCTTAACCATCTTATTGTATTCGTTTACCAACGCTCCAATTTCATCTTTTGTGTTCCAGCTAATTTCTTCGTTGGCTTTCCCAAGGTTAATATCCTTCATCTTACTGCCAATGAGGGTAAAAGAATTAGTGATGCGGTTGGTAAGTAATAAAGCAATAGCGCCTGCAACTACAAAAATGAAAGCATTCAAAACAATGAGGGTTACTAAAAAGCTGGATATTTCCTGTTTCAATTCTTTTTGCGAATTCAGATATGGAATGTTGAGATAAGCATAAGGTTCACCTGCCTCATCTCTTACGGGAACATAAATACTTAAATACGAAAAACGACCGACACTTTCCTCCTGTATAAACTGAATATCCTGGTTGTAATGGAGCCGGTAATAAGCCAGCGGTTCCATCATCTCACTAAGTATCTTCTTCTTATAGATATAAGGCTGGGTAGATACCTTGAGGTTACCGGCAAGGTCATAAAAATTAATGTCGATATTGTGAATCTCGGATATTTCATTGATCCTTCTTTCCAGCTCGTTACTGGCGCCGAGATCATAAATTTTAACAACATCATCAAAAATGGTATGACTTTGTATCTGGCTTTCAATTTCGTTCGACATTATTTGGATCGCTTTTACCAGCCGTTCACGATTGGTTTCGCTAAACCTTTTTATATAAAATGAAATGGTAGCAATCCCTATAACCAAAAAAGAAAATATACTAATGAAAATAATGGTGCTTTGAATTTGCGTGCGAATGTTGAATGTAAACCCGCTTCTAATTCGTTTCCAGCTAAATCTGGACCACATCAGGTACTCAATTATTTGCAGCAGCACAACAAGAAATAAAAACGAACCTAACAGGTAAGCAAATAATGTTATTGAAGCTATAAAAAGCGAACCCCCTTTTACAACTATCACCAGCTTATTATTACCGGCATTGTACCAGAGCTCGCTATATTGCCCCGCCTTTTTTTCTATATAATCCTGCTTAGGATACTGTTGTTTCGGGATACGGGTAACGAAATTATAATCTCCAAAATTATTGATGATCGTGCCTTTATTATATATAGCATAAGCGTAGTTAAGGTCTATGTCGGAAGGATTATCTTTTCCCTGGTTAAATAATTCGGGGTTTAGCGCTTCGGCAGTATATCTTTTTGGTTTTGCAACCACAAAAAAGTACCCTAAGTCATTTTGCAGGCTGTCGCGTATTTCTTTTTGATAGAGAAAGCTATACCCCTCCGTGTTACTTTCATAATAATAAACATCCTTAATAGACGTTCTTTTACTTTGATTGTAAATAATATTCGTTATTACATCATACGAAACAGAGTCTTCATTAAACAGTGGCTGAAAATTGTTATTGTAGGTATAAATGCGGGTATCATATTTATTAAGGAACCCGGAGAAGTTTTCGTTTATTAAACTATCCTTAATGGCTTTGTTGCTCGCTTCAACAGTTAGGCGGTCAAAGTTTTTTGCAAGAAAAACAATACTGAAATTTGCTATTCCAATGCTCATAATGCTCTCACCTGCAGGATCAGCAAGCGATGCAAGCTTTTCCGCCGCTTTTTTTCGCTGTTCAATTTCCACTTTCTTATTCTGGTAGATAATTAACGATGCTATGCTTCCGGCAAAGAAGATGAGCCATACCAAAAAGAAAGAAGACTTTATAACAGGGAGAAGAATGTCTTCTTTCCGGTACTCCATCAAAAACATATAAGCCAGAAGCCACCCCAGCACTACAAGATTGCTTATTGACGAAGCACTACGAACACTTATTGTTAAGTAGATTAAACCACAAACCGTAACGGCAACATATTTCATGTACGAGGGCACGTCGGCAACCTTATACAAAAACAATAAAATCAGGTGGCTTAAGTAAAAAAATATAAATATTATAAGGCATAGAATTATGAAACTTATGAGGGTATAAATGCTAAGGCTAAAAAAATTTACAACATCGTAAGATATTTTTGAGTCAGTTATCAGGCTTCTTACTACTCCTGCAGTTGTAAAGGCAAGCACTACCATAAGTATTGATAAAACACCTGTTAGTATCCAACCCCTTCTTTCGGTTAGACTGCTAACTGCTTTTAGATTATCACGTGCTGAAGATTTGAAAAAACTTAAAAACCAGAACAGCAGGATCATATTGATCAGCAAATCGCCCAAAGAAGGATGAAGGCTGTTCGACCCATAAATTATAGGATCAAATAATTCACCCTTTCTAAAATTAAATGGAAACGCAAATTGGTAACTTAAGAACCGTAGAAATAAAACCAACACGGTCAGCAATAAAAATCCTTTGACCCATCCCTTTTTCTGAACAACTTCATTGGCGAGCATATTTATGAATATCAATACGAAAATGATGGCTATAACCCGAAGTGCTAAGGATACCCAACCCGATTGAATGTCTTCAACTTTCTTCTTTTCTTTTAGACCAAAAATTACTTTGCCATCACCATTCTTAATATAAATATTGGCGTAATCTTTTACTACATCATAAGTGTTTTCAATATTAGCTACTGCTGCAAATTCAGTTTTTAAATATTTGGTCTCAAAAAAATAATTCCAGCGGATGGGAACTACCGCAGCAGTAATAACCTGTTTGCCATTGAGGTAGAAAGTTTTTTTTATAAATTCGAACTCTCCATTTGGATAAACAGAAAAGTATTTCCCGTCAGCCTGTTCGAGGTCTTTCGCGGTAGGTGTTACTTTATGGTTGTTCCAGAAGATAAGCAGTAGATTGCCTACATCGTTTCTTACATAAACATAAAGATTCACCGCATCATTTACATAATCAAGAGCCTTCTCAGACTCTGTTCCATTTGTTACCAATGATTTTAA
>MWWB01000031.1_pt1 | contig 23397 bp, 22 predicted proteins | sample 1047291 | NCBI WGS metagenome assembly MWWB01 (sample SAMN06349976, study PRJNA376086) | soil metagenome | isolation source: MS4-1 sample Antarctic (ecotone) soil | place: Antarctica | reverse complement strand
GTTGTAATGAAAAGAATATTAAAATTAAAAAATGATCGGCAAGAAATTACATGAAAGTGAATAGGTAAGAATATCCGCTCTTTTAAATACTTCGTGGTGTCTAAACTAAATCCTACTTTATAGCTTTCCTTTTCCAATGTTTGATTATCAAACTCTTACAATGTTTATGATTTGATTTTCTTATTAAATCATTATTTTTGAAACCAAGGGATAACCAACAGAAGTTTCTTTGGTTGGAGAAAGGATTTTGTGAACAGGATTTGAGGCGATGAGAGATATGAAAACGTTGATTTTTTTTGTACGCATACCAACATATGAACGAGTATACTTTGTTTGCCGCTTTTAATAGAAAATAGCATAACAAACAACTACAACTTACAGTGTGCAAGGCAACGCAAGCCCGATAGCAATAGTATAACTATCTGTAGCATCTTTCTTACATTATCCCCGAAAATAAATTTTATTCACTTTTATGTAATTGAGATATGGGATGCGGAAGTTGTGGAACAGGTACACCAAACGGATGTAAAAGCAATGGAGGCTGCAGCACGGGAAGCTGCAACCGTATGAATGTTCACGATTGGTTAATGAATTTGCCTTTTAGCGACCCTGAAAGTACCTGTAAAGTAGTTGAAGTAAGTTTTAATAATGGCAGCCGAAAAGATTTTTATCGAAATCCAACCCTGCAGCACTTCGAAAAAGGCGAATATGTAACTGTTGAAGGAGTAAGTGGGTTTGATGTTGGCGAAGTAAGTTTAAGCGGCGAACTCGTAAGGATACAATTAAAGAAAAAAGGGGTTGACGAATTTAGCGCTGAAATTAAAAAGATCTTACGAAGAAGCTCGGAGACCGATATTAGCCGGATGAAGGAAAATAAGTTGCGTGAAAAAGAGGCGCTTGTTCGAAGCCGAGCAATGGCGCGAACACTTAACCTGCAAATGAAGCTGGCCGAAGTGGAAATACAGGCCGACGGCAAAAAAGCTACTTTTTTTTATACTGCCGATGACCGGGTCGACTTTAGAGAACTGATAAGGTTATTTGCTGGTGAGTTTAAAGTGAAGGTTGAGATGCGCCAGATTGGAGCCCGCCAGGAAGCAGGTAAAGTTGGGGGAATTGGCAGTTGTGGTCGCGAACTATGTTGTTCTACCTGGCTTACTGATTTTAAGAGCGTAAACACAACTGCTGCGCGTTACCAGAATTTATCTATAAATCAAACAAAACTAAGCGGACAATGCGGCCGGCTAAAATGTTGTTTGAATTATGAATTGGATACCTACCTCGATGCCTTGCAGCATTTTCCTGATAATGCCGATGTTATTCAAATTACCCGCGGACCAGCTTACCTTGTTAAGAAAGACATTTTCAAAAACCTGATGTGGTACACCTTACCCGAAAGCAATAAGTATTATCCGCTTACAATTGTTCGGGTAAAAGAAATTCAGAAAATGAATGCACAGGGTTTAAAGCCTGATGAACTCGAACCCGTTGAGATTGTAAGTTCGAAACCTAAAGAAGTTGAGCCAGAGTTTGTGGATGTAGTAGGCCAGATAAGTTTACGCAGCCTTGAAAGGAATAGCAGAAGAAGAAAAGACAGAGAACCTGTACGTGAAGCAAAACAAATGGATAGGAAAGAAACGCAACACCAGCCCTACCAGCAACAATCTGTTAACCGTACACAACAAAATCAGCAGAAACCCGATGGGCAACAAAAAGATAATCAAAGACCGCAACAACAAGTACCTGGAAATACAGTAAGACCGGCACAAGGAGTACAACAGCAGAGGCCGGCTAACCAGGGAGCGGGACAACAAGGCCGTCCTCCTTTACAACCCTCCGTTAAACAGAAACCAACCAATCAAAGACCTCCTAACCAAGGTCATCCTCAGCAAAAGCCGCCACTACAAAAGCCACCACCTGAGAATAAAAAATTGCCACCTGAGGATAAAAAATAATAATAAACCCCGCCGAAGCGGGGTTTATTATTATAATCACCTTTGTAAAAGGTATTCGAAAGGTAAAGCTGCTTATCCCAGTTAGGCATTATAGAGTTTCGAATCGCAGCAGGGCTCACGCAATCAAAATCAACATAACCTCCATGGTTACTCTATAAAAAAATGCTTTGATTAACGATAAGCAATACTAAATACGGTTTCATCTACAACCTTTTTATTTTTATATTTCTAAACCAAATCTCGTGTCCATGTTCTTGTAAAGCGATTCTGCCTTTAGTAAAAGTGCTAAAAGCAGCCATAGATTTAAACTTACTGCCAGCGACCATTTTCTTCCAGTTATCGTCCCACATTCCTGTGTCGATGATATGAACTCCATTTAAATAAAAATCGAGTTTGCCCTTGTTAAGAATTATTTCTGCTGTGTTCCATTCGCCTACTGGCTTAACAGGTTCCGATGAAGAAGAGATCAAATCATACAAGTCACCGGCGCGGTGCTTTATAATCTTTCCATCCGGATGCCGGTCATTATCTAAAACCTGCATTTCAGGGCCTGTCTGGTAGGTATTCTGATACTTCGATTTATCTTCATGTACATTAAAAATTATTCCGCTGTTTCCTCCGGGAGAAGTCTTCCAGTCGGTTTTAAAGTGATAGTTTTCGTATTCATTATCGGTAACAATATCTTTACTTCCGGCTACACGCACTTCTTTTCTGTCTGCGGTATCCAGGCTCAAACTTCCATCCTTAACGCTCCATCCTTTCATAATAGAATTATAGCCATAGGTATGCCAGCCGTTGGTTGTTTTTCCGTCAAACAATAATTGCCATCCTTCTTTCTTTTCCTGGGGGGTTAAAGTATTAACCTGCGAGTTGGCAGTAGAGATTTTTTGAGAAGTGCAGCTATTAATAATAGCTGCTGCAATTATAAGAGAAGTTAATTTTTTCATATGTAAATTATTTTTCTATAGATATGCAGCCTTGACACTTGCATGTCATTGTTTTACAAAAGTGCTTCATCGGCGTTCCGGTTCCTTATTGATTTTTTAAGGACAGTACGTATTTTACCATTGTCGTAGCATCTTCTTTTGATACCTGAGGATGCGGGGTCATTGGGACAGCTCCCCATCTTCCGGCGCCGCCTTTAATAATTTTATCCGACAAAGTATCTAACACTTCAGGGGTTGCCTGGTACCTTTGCGCCACAGATTGATAGGAAGGCCCTACCAACTTTTCCGCTACTCGGTGACAAGTTAAACAATCACTTTTAGCAACAAGATCTCCACCTTTTTCAACATCAGGGTCTACAGTGGGTGTTTCTGTTTTTGTTTCCTGTGCCGGTTCTTGTTTTGCATCTTTATTCTCGCCGCAACTAATAACAATGCAGCCAAAGGATAGAATGATAAAAATTTTTTTCATGTAGCTTTTTTTAAGTTTTCAAATATTGTTTATGACAATCCTAATATACTCCGGTTAAGCTCATCTTCATTTGCCGAACCGGCAAAATCGTCGAAAGCTTTTTCGGTTACCCTTATAATATGATCTTTAATAAATATCGCTCCTTCTCTTGCCCCATCTTCAGGATGTTTTAAAGCACATTCCCATTCCATCACTGCCCAGCCCGAATAATCATAAGCAGTGAGCTTACTAAACACTCCTTTAAAATCTACCTGCCCGTCTCCAAGCGAACGAAACCTTCCCGCACGGTTTACCCAACTTTGGTAGCCTCCGTACACCCCCTGCTTTCCTGTTGCATTAAACTCCGCATCTTTTACATGAAACATTTTAATACGTTCATGGTAATGATCGATGTAATCGAGGTAATCGAGGCATTGTAAAACAAAGTGGGAGGGATCGTATAATAAACATGCGCGTGCATGATTGTTTACTTTTTCTAAAAACATTTCGTAGGTTATACCGTCGTGCAAATCTTCGCCGGGATGTATTTCGTAACAAACGTTAACCCCACATTCATCATAAACATTAAGTATAGGTAACCAGCGTTTGGCTAATTCCTGAAACCCTGTTTCTACCAACCCGGCGGGGCGTTGCGGCCAGGGGTACATGGTATGCCAAAGCAATGCTCCGCTAAAAGTAGCACTGGCATTTAACCCCAGATTTTGTGAAGCTTTTGCTGCATACTTTACCTGCTGAACAGCCCACTCTGTTCTTGCTTTTGGATTGTTGCGCAAGTTTTCAGGAGCAAAGCCGTCAAACATAGTATCATATGCAGGGTTAACCGCAACCAATTGTCCCTGCAAATGAGTTGAAAGTTCCGTTATTTGTAATCCACATTCATTTATTAAACCTTTTAATTCGTCGGCATACGTTTTGCTTTCTGCAGCCTTTTGCAGATCGATACACCTGGCATCCCATGTGGGAATTTGTACCCCAACAAATCCTAAACTTTTTGCCCAATCACAAATACTTTTAAGATCGTTGAAGGGAGGTTTATCGCCTAAGAATTGTGCTAAGAATATACCCGGACCTTTTATTGTTTGCATAGAAATCCTCCTAAATTCTCCCCGAAGGGAGGACTTTTATTATGTTATGTTTTGAACGGTTGCTGATAACTCATCGTTTACAGTTACAAATGTTTGTAAAAGTCTCCCTTTGGGAGATTTAAAGGGTGGTGTATTAAACGGTATGAGGTGTCCACTTCTCGTTACTCTCATTACTCTTTACCACGTTATCTATAAAAGCCATACCTCGGATTCCATCTTCTATTGACGGAAAATCAACCACGTCATTTTGGAATGGAGTGTTATTGATTTTTGCTAGTAATGTTTGAGCGAAACTTTTATAAATATTAGCGAAGGCTTCAAGGTAACCTTCGGGATGACCACCGGGAGTGCGGCAGTTATTTTTTGCAATGGGGCTTAAGTAAGCCTGGCCTGCACGATAAATTTCGGCAGGTTTATCAAGCCATTTAACTAATAAAGTATTGGGCTCATGCTGGTGCCATTCAAGCCCGCCTTTTTCACCATACACTTTTATAAGAAGATTGTTTTCTTCGCCTGCTGCTACCTGTGTAGCTACCAACACACCTGAAGCGCCATTTTCAAATTTCAACAATACACTTCCGTCATCATCTAATGCGCGGCCTTCAACAACAATGTTTAGTTGGGCACAAAGCTCTGTAATCTTTAATCCTGAAATATATTCAGCAAGGTGTGCAGCGTGTGTACCTATATCGCCCATACCACCAGCTTTGCCCGATTTTTTAGGGTCTGTTCGCCACGCGGCCTGGGCATTACCTTCTCTTTCTGATAGTTTGCTTAACCAGCCCTGCCTGTATTCAACATATATTTTACGAACCTTGCCTAAAACATTATTCTTAATAAGCTCGCGTGCTTCCTTAACCATAGGGTAACCTGAATAAGTATGCGTAAGGCAGAGGGTTAATCCTGTTTCGTCTAATTTTTCTTTAAGCTTTTTAGCTTCTTCCAGCGATACTGTTATGGGTTTTTCAACCACTACATGAAAGCCTTTTTCCAGCGCTAACATTGCCGGGGCAAAGTGGGCAAAATTTGGAGTGACTATAGTAACAAAATCCATTCTTTCGCCTTCGGGCAACCGGCTTTCCTTTTCTATCATTTCATCGTAGGTTGTATATATCCTGTCTTCGGGCAAAAACAAAGAACGGCCGCTATCTACAGCAATATCTTTATTTATACTTAATGCCCCGCAAACCAATTCTATCAACCCGTCTGCATTAGCAGCAATGCGGTGTATAGCTCCTATAAAAGCATCTTTACCTCCGCCAACCATTCCCATTCTTAGTTTTCTCATATGCAAATAATGTAGTGATTAAATATGGAGTTATATTTTTAAGAACAACCGTTTGATGATCTCACGTTAATAGAAATTCAAATTTATAGTTTATTCAAGTTTATTATTTTACTTTTTTATTTATAGTATAATTTTTTTTTAGATAGCAGATAACATTATAGCTTTAAATACTACATTTATTGCTTTAAAAAGTATTCTTTCTAATACTAACGATGCTAAACTATACCTCTTACCATAAGGCAACCTTCAGCTATTATCACCTCTGTCAACATTTAATCCTAAGTAACCCAATAATTTTAAAACTCAAAACTTAAATTTAATGAACGAAAACATTAATAAAAGCGCCTTGTTTAACGGGAGCTGCTTTGCACTTATTACCACCGCCTTTACTTTTTCTATCAGGGCAGGAATTCTGCCCCAATTAGGTCAGACATTTGGCCTTTCTGCCGAACAACTCGGATTTATTAATTCAATGTGGTTTTTAGGATTTCCGATTTCCATGATTATCGGAGGCTTGGTTTATCATACGTTTGGCCCCAAAAATATAATGATGGTGGCTTTTGTTTGCCATACCATTGGGATTATATTAACCATTTATGCAGGAGGATATGCAACCTTACTTATTTCCACACTTTTAATTGGCGTTGGTAATGGATGTACAGAGGCAGCCTGTAACCCTATGATTGCAGACATGTATTCAGGAGTTAAAATGAACAAAATGCTGAACAGGTTCCATATGTGGTTTCCCGGTGGAATTTTGCTTGGCGCCCTTATCTCCAAATTTATGACCGATAGCGGATTGTCGTGGCAGGCTCAGATGTGGGTGACTATGATTCCAACTATTACTTATGCTGTTTTGTTTTTCGGAAAAGCCTTCCCAAAGCCGCAAGTGGAAGGATCTACCTCTCTTGCTAAAAACTTCAAGGCCATGTTGAGCCCCGTTTATATATTCTTGTTTATTTGTATGGCCCTTACCGCTATCACCGAGTTTGGTCCAAACCAATGGGTAAGTATTATTTTGAGCAGCAGCGGAGCAGAGCCAATGATAATCCTGGCCCTTACCTCAGGTTTGATGGCGGTGGGCAGATTTTTTGCCGGGCCGGTTGTAGGCACCTTAGGCCAGACAGGTGTGCTGGTGATTTCGGCGATATTAGCAACCATAGGCATTTATATGTTCAGTACAGTTACCGGCCCTATGGCATATGTGGCTGCCGTAATCTTTGCTCTTGGCATTTGTTATTTCTGGCCGGTAATGATTGGTTCAGTGGCACAAAGAGTTCCCCGGAGCAGTGCCTTAGGTATGTCGATTGTGGGTGGAGTAGGCATGTTTTCTACCTCTATCTTCCAACCTATAATTGGTAGTTGGATTGATAATTCGAGGGCAGCAAACACTGCCAGGGGCATTACAGGAAACGCACTGGAACTGGCTACCGGGCAAAGTGCGTTACTAAAAATGTTGACCTTCCCTTCCATATTGGTTGTACTGTTTATCATATTTTTCGTCTGGCAAAAGAATTCAAAGACGGCTACAGAAAGCGAAATGACTATGGCTGTGCATTAGTAATAATCGTTTCAATTATGATAACGATTGCTTTTATCATTTTGAATGGATACATGCGTTGCAGAAAGAAGCAGGTTTTGCAACCACAATAGCATAATCTAGCCTATACAAAATGAACCAATAATTCAGAAGAAACCTGAAATGTAAGTGCATACACAACCCAACGAGTATGCTCTGATGTAGTTTCTGATCTCTTGAAAAACTACGCAACAACTCTTGAAATAATCAAAACACAGTTGTATTTCTAAAATAAGTAAATTTATTTTTCAGTTGCTTGCTAACTCTTCCCGCCAATGAAATTTAGTACCCGATTATTATTGTCTGCCATGATGTTCCTTAATTTTTTTATCTGGGGAGCATGGTACGTAACGATGGGTACATATCTTAAATCTATTAAAGGGGTAACCGATGTACAGGTTGGTATTGCTTATGGTACCCAATCTTTAGGCGCTATTATCGCGCCTTTCATTATCGGCCTTATTGCCGATCGTTTTTTTGCCGCTCAAAAAATATTAGGTATCCTTCATATTGTTGGAGCCTTTTTACTTTATTACATTTCTACCATAGATAACTTTTCTAATTTCTATCCTGTTTTGTTGCTTTATATGATCTTGTTTATGCCCACCCTTGCTTTAGTAAATGCAGTATCGTTTAAGCAAATAAATAACCCGGAAAAAGAATTTGCCAATATCCGTGTTTGGGGCACAGTAGGATGGATTGTTGCCGGGCTTATTATTGCATGGCTTGCCTGGGAACAAAAAAATACGTTGATACAAACTTTTAGGTTAGCTGCAATAGTTTCTTTAGTGATGGGGCTTTTTAGTTTTGCTTTACCAGATACACCTCCGCCTAAGGCTGGCACTAAAACTACCTTTCGCGAAATATTGGGTTTGGATGCCATCGGACTATTGAAAGACAAAAACTTCCTGGTATTCTTTCTATCGTCAATACTTATTTGCATTCCACTTGCTTTTTACTACCAGGAAACCAATATCTTTTTGAATGAATTAAAAGTGGAAGGAGCCGCAGGCAAAATGACTTTAGGTCAAATGTCGGAGTTAGGCTTTCTGTTTCTAATGCCGTTTTTCTTTAGCCGTTTAGGTGTAAAAAAAATGTTACTTATTGGCATGGCTGCATGGGTTCTAAGATATTTATGTTTTGGATTTGGTGATACGGGAAGTAGAATGTGGATGTTGTATGGAGGTATTATTCTGCATGGCATTTGTTACGACTTCTTTTTTATAACAGGTCAGATTTATACAAACGATAAGGCAGGTGATAAGTTTCGTTCTTCAGCACAGGGGATGATAACCCTGGCTACCTACGGGGTAGGAATGCTGATAGGATTTTGGATAGCAGGTTTAGTAGCAGAAAAATATACCACTGCTAACGGACATGACTGGAAGAGTATCTGGATAGTACCTGCAGTTATTTCGGCAATGGTATTTCTTTTATATGCCTTGCTGTTTAAAGATGAGCAAAAAAAACGCCTTAGCCAGGCAGAAGCAAAAACAGGATTAGCAACAAGCCCTATAACTTAGATAACATTACTAATATGGAAAAAAAAACAAATCGCAGAGCAGTATTTAAAAACCTTATTTTAGGAGGCACAGCAGTTATTGCAGGAAAATCGTTAACTGCTTCTGTGCGTAAGCAACCCATAAAAGAGATTATGCTTAAAGGAAACATTAACCATTCCGTTTGCCGGTGGACGTATAATTTTGTCCCCTTAGAAGAATTATGTCAACACATACAAAAAATTGGATTTGCGGCAATGGATTTAGTAGGCCCAAAAGATTGGAATACACTAAAGAAGTACAACATCTTTTCTTCTATGTGCAATGGTGCTGACCTTGGCATTCCTAATGGATGGAATGATAAACAGTATCATGAAAAACTTATTAAAAATTATACAGACCATATAGAACTGGTTGCCAAAGCAGGATATAAAAACCTCATCTGCTTTAGTGGCAACAAAAAAGGGATGGATGACGAAACAGGATTAAAAAATTGTACTGAAGGACTTAAGCAAATATTATCCGTTGCTGAAAAGAAAGGAGTTATCATACAAATGGAATTATTAAACAGCAGGGTAGATCATAAAGATTATATGTGCGACAAAAGTGCATGGGGTATTGAATTAAGTAAACGTCTCGGCAGCGAAAATTTTAAGTTGTTATACGATATCTACCACATGCAAATTGATGAGGGAGATGTTATCAGAACCATTCAAAATAATTATAAACACTTCGGTCATTACCATACCGGTGGTGTACCCGGTAGAAATGAGTTAGATGATAGCCAGGAATTATTTTACCCCGCAATTATGAAGGCCATTAAAGATACCGGATATAAAGGTTATGTAGCACAGGAGTTCATTCCTAAAAAAGCAGATAAAATTGCTTCGTTAAGAGATGCCGTTAATCTTTGTGATGTTTAAAGTACATTGGAGTTACTGTAACTTAAAATAATAACAAGTAAAAAGTTTAATCGTAAATATTTAATCTGAACAGTATGAAAGAGAATGAAAAAGCTAATCCTTCTGAAAATAATTCCAGGAGAGATTTTATAAAAAATTCAACGATGGCTGCCGCCGGATTTATGATTGTTCCCCGGCACGTGCTCGGCGGAAAAGGATTTATTGCTCCCAGCGACCGTCTTACAATTGCGGGTATAGGCGTAGGCGGAAAAGGGGAAAGTGACATTGCAAATTTCTTTAAAAGCGGCAAGGCGGACATAGCCTACTTGTGCGATGTAGACGATAAAAGAGCTGCCACAACAGTTAAAAACTTTCCCAAAGCAAAATACTATAAAGATTGGCGCCAGATGCTGGATAAAGAATCGAAGAACTTTGACGCAGTTTCTGTATCAACGCCCGATCATAATCATGCCGCGCCTGCTTTAGCTGCTATGCAATTAGGTAAACATGTATATGTACAAAAGCCTTTAACGCACGATGTACATGAAGCACGCGTACTTACCGAGGCTGCTAAAAAGTATAAAGTGGTAACACAAATGGGAAACCAGGGCGCATCGGGTGATGGTGTACGGCAATTAGTAGAGTGGTATGATGAAGGTATTATTGGCGATGTAAGTACAGTGTATATATGGACTAACAGACCGGTTTGGCCGCAGGGAATTCCCTGGCCGGGTACTAAAGCCGAGGTGCCATCAACTTTAGACTGGAACCTTTGGTTAGGGTCTGCTCCTCAAAAAGATTATGTAGAGAAACTGGTGCCTTTTAACTGGCGTGGCTGGTGGGATTACGGCACCGGCGCATTGGGAGATATGGGATGTCATCTGGTTGAACCCGCTTTCCGCGTCTTAAATCTTCAATACATAACCGATGTACAGGCAAGTGTAGGAACGGTATACGTAGATCAGTTTCAGCAGGGTTATTTTCCTGAAGGTTTTCCACCATCGAGCCATGTTACTATCAATTTTCCTAAAACCAATAAAACGAAAGGGCCGGTATTAGTTCATTGGATGGATGGCGGCATACAACCTGCAAGACCGCAGGAGTTAGGACCGACTGAACTTTTTGGCGACGGTGGCAACGGCTGCCTGTTTTTAGGCACAAAAGGTAAAATGATGTGCAGCACCTATGGCGCCGATCCGCGACTTTTACCTCTATCAAAAAATCAGGAGGTGAAAGTGAAGCAAAAGCTGGCAAGAGTACCGGGAAGCGCCGAAGGGCACTATGCGCAATGGGTAAATGGTTGTATTGCAGGTTATGGCAAAATGGAAATGAGTTCTCCTTTCGACACAGCCGGCCCCTTAACTGAAGCATTGTTAATGGCAAACTTAGCTATTAAGGGAAATACTTTCCGCAAGCCACGGCAGACAAATGGTGTAGGTAATGCCTTTACATATCCGGGAAAGAATATCAAATTATTATGGGACAATGAAAAGATGATGGTTAGCAATTTTGAGGATGTAAACCAGTTTGTAAAACGTAAATACCGGGAGGGATTTAGTGTTGCGGATTTATCGGCGTAAATTATTAGCGAAGGTATTTTAACGGCAGCGGCAAAACAAAGAAAGGATTTCTTATAAAGCCGATAGAGTATGAGCTAACCTTAAAACAACAAATAATGATGCACTATAAACGCAGAGATTTTTTAAAAGCAGCTTCAACGTTAGTGTCGGGGGTGGCATTAACGGGTATCGGCGGTCAGATAGCCGGCTGTAAGGCGGGCTCAAAATTGAGTGGCAATAACAATGTATTTGGACTACAGCTCTATAGCCTTCGCGACGTTTTACCTGCAGACCCTAAAGGCATATTGAAGCAGGTAGCCTCTTTCGGTTATAAACAAATAGAAGGCTATGAAGGCAATAAAGGTATTTATTGGGGAATGAAGAATACCGAGTTTAAAAGCTTTTTGGATGATTTGGGGATGCAAATGGTTTCGAGCCATTGTAATTACAAACAAGAGCTTGAAAGAAAAGCGGATGAAGCTGCGGCAATAGGAATGAAGTATTTGATTTGCCCTTCTTTAGGAAATCCAAAAACATTGGATGCTTTTAAGCAGGCTGCCGAAACTTTTAATAAGTCGGGCGAAATATGCAGGCAAAGAGGACTTCGTTTTGCTTATCATAATCATGCTTATTCCTTTAAGCAGGTGGAGGGCCAGTACCCGCAGGATGTAATGATGCAAAGCACTGATAAAGCTCTTGTAGATTATGAAATGGACATGTACTGGGTTGTTGCTGCAGGGCAAGACCCTGTAGTTTGGCTTAACAAATACCCCGGACGTTTTAAATTAGGCCATGTTAAGGATAAAAGAGGTAATGAAACCGCTACTTTAGGTACAGGTACAATTAACTATCCTGCTATTGTACAAGTGGCGAAAAAAGCGGGAATGGAATATTTTATTGTAGAGCAGGAAGAATATGAAGGCACTACACCTATAGGGGCCGCAAAAGACGATGCAGAATACATGAAGAGGCTTAAGATATAAAGACACGAAACGGCAAGAGGTACAGGGAAGATTTTTAGTACACGCAGCACTGTCATAGCAGAAAGCTTTTATTATAATCTTCCCTGCAAGCTCTTTGTGATAAGAGCATGGCTATGGATGAAAAAAACTGCGATGAAACAAATAACAAAAATCCTTTGCTCCAAACAGCGCTTCAAACGAATCAGTTGTTAGAACTTCTTCAGAAAGAAGAGACTTTGTCATTGGGGTCAATAAGTTATTGGGTTAGTAAATAGTATTCATTACTCATTGCTCACTATTCATTATTCATTATTCATTATTCCCTATTCACTCTTCACCATTCATTACTTCTTGCCCGGCTACTCCTCACTCCTCCACTAATTCTACAACTCTTTTTTGTTTGCTGCTTTCAAATGCAGCTTCAATAATCCGGATCACCTTTAAACCGTCCTCAGCGCTTACGGGAGCAACTCCATTATTTCTTATTGCATCGAATACCTCATTAAAATATTGTATATAGTTTCCGTGCTCTGTAGGCAAGGTTTGCCTTACAACCTCTCCATTTATTTCGGTATGCAATAAGCCTTTTTCTGTTTCAGGCTCTATACCCCATCCATCTGTTCCCGGTATTTTTTCAGCCTGGAGGTCATTTTCCTGAACATCGGCCCTGCTTTTAATAAATGTGCCTTTGACGCCATGTAATATAAATGAAGGCAGTGCTTCTCTTACCACATAACTTGCCTTTAACCGTACTCTTTTATCTCTATAAAACAATAGCAACTCGAAGTAATCGTCCACTTTTGAAATGCTTCTTACAATATCAACATCTGCAAAGACTGCCTTAGGCCATCCAAATAACTGAAGAGCCTGATCTATTAAATGCGATCCTAAATCATATAACGTTCCTGTTCCCGGCCCGGGTAGTTCCTTGTGAGCTTTAGCACTTAACTCTTCTTTGTAACGGTCAAAATGGATTTCAGCTTCAACAATATCTCCCAACAACTTTTTGTTTAAAACACCTTTTACTGTTTTAAAATCGCTGTCCCACCTTCTGTTATGGTAAACAAATAACTTCTTATTTTTTTCTTTTGCCAGTTCAATTAAATTTTCTCCATCCTGCGATGTAATAACAAAAGGCTTTTCAACGATTACATGCTTGCCAGCTTCTAAAGCTTTTTTAGCATAATTAAAGTGTGTGCTGTTAGGCGTATTCACAATTACAAGTTCAACAGAAGGATCGGCAAGCATCTCTTCATAAGTATCATAAGATTTAATGTGAGGATATTTTTTTGATGCATTCTTCGAACTTCTCTCCCAAACACCGTAAAGTTCAAAGCCATGATGTACCTTAATAAAAGGTGCATGAAAAACTTTTCCTGACATTCCGAAAGAACAAAGCGCAGTACGAATGGGTGGATTACTCATAAAAAAATGGAAGTGATTGTAATTATTATTTCCTTAATTATGAAAGCAGGTTATTTAAGATCGTCAAGCGTTACAGGATCCATATCTGTGTAATCTTTATTTTCCCCGGCCATACCCCAAATGAATGAATAGCTTGCCGTACCACACCCCGAATGTATAGACCACGGCGGAGAAACAATAGCTTCATAATTATTTACAACCATATGCCTTGTTTCCTGCGGATGTCCCATCAGGTGTATTACCCGTTGACCTTCTTTTACGTCAAAATAAAAATAGGCTTCCATTCTTCGGTCATGTACATGCGATGGTATAGTGTTCCAGACTGAGCCATTTTTTAAGACTGTTAAGCCCATCACAAGTTGGCAACTGGTAATACCATCATTATGTATGTATTTATAAATAGTTCTTTCGTTGGCAGTATCTACGCTGCCAAGATTAGAAGGTGTTGCTTCTTCCTTTGGCATCTTACGGCTTTCGTAAGTATGATGAGCGGGGCAACTAAGTAAATAGAAAACTGCCGGAGTACCTGCACTATCACTTGAAAAAGAAACCTGCTTAGTCCCTTTACCGATATAAACACAATCTAATTTTGTTAACTCGTATTCACCGTTTTCCGTTGTTACTTTTCCATCACCTCCTACATTTATAATTCCAAGTTCTCTTCTTTCCAAAAAATATTCAGCACGCAAAGCAGCTTCCTTTGGCAATACAATGGTTTCGTTGGCTGGCATAACACCACCTACAATCATCCGGTCGTAATGCGTGTAAACAAGGCTACACTCATCCGGCTGCATCAGGTTTTGCAGCAAAAAATTTTCTCGTAAAGCAGTTGTATCAAATTGTTTTGCTTCGTTTGGGCCAATGGCATATCTGCTGGTCATAAAGATTTTTAGAATTTTTACTTATGGAAGAATTAGAAACGACTGATTGATACGCGAAATTAAATACAATCCCCTTTTGCCACTACTTTAGGAGAAAATAAATAAGCCAACAATGTATTTATATATTGGCTGTCCTTTATTTAAAATGTACTTTTTTATGCTTCAGTTATGCTGAAAGAGGAGAACTGTTTTGAGGAAATTTTTTGAGCTCTTAAAGGTGGGAGGCATTCTTGTAATAAATTCAAATGCCTCTAATAATTTTTCTTTTTCATGCTGATGCATTACTATTAGTTTTTTCTTCAAAAAGTCTTTCGAATTTTGGGCTTTCAGTTCTTTTGAATTTATCCCAGAAGGTAAAATACAATCCAAAGTTGTATTTAAACTGCTTATGATGCAAAGAATGATGCGTAGCGCCAATCAACCATTTGCCAAAGAGATGCTTATGAAAGTTTTTCGGATATACTTCTATTTCAAGATGATTGATTACAGAGCTAAAGGTCATTATGGTAAGCTGAAATAAGAGAACGTAAACGTGCATGGGAATAAATATGATAGTTAATGGCAGTATGATTGCCTGTAAAAATCCCTCTAAAGGATGAAAGGAAAAAGCAGTCCACGGGCTGGTTGTGTTGCTATCATGATGTACTTTATGAAGTATCTTAAAAACTTTTGGATTATGCATCCAGCGGTGCAACCAGTAGTAATAACTTTCATGTATTGCCATAGAAATTGCAAGGCTTACCGGTAAATACCACAGTGGATAGTTGTGAACATCAATATAAATACGTGTATATCCTTTTTGCCAAAGAACCATCGTAAATGCACCGGCAAGGGCAAATATTAATGAAGTAACTAAAGACCATTTTACTTCGGTATAGAACTGCTTTTTTTCAAATTTTTTTTTGCCAAGCCTTCTGTTTGTCCATCTATTTTTACCTACGACAAAAAAAGCAATATGAAAAATGGAGGCTATCAAAAAATAGCGGCCAGCCACTACCAAAAACATTATTATAGTTAGCAGGGCAAAATATAAAGGAAGAGAAAAGTTGGGAAACTGAGGCATTACATTAAAACATACTATAAAGTAACAAATACAATACTGTAAAGTTTAAAAAAATGACTGAGACAAGCGAGACTAAATGAATATTGAAATTTGAGGTCAAAATTTTATTTCTTCCTCATTCTGATCAAAAAACTGAAATTCTGTTAGGTGAAGATTGTTATTTGCCGAAACCTTAATCTTAGTTTTATACTTCCTGTTCCAGTTAAACTTTATTGAATTAAAAAACCAGCCTTTTGTTAAATGTGAATAAACAATCGGGTTAACTGATAAAGTAAGGTTTTTGTGCTGATGGGTGATTAAGTAAGACATTTTCTTTTCTATCTCATCTACCAATAAAACTGTAGAAGTTATTTTTCCTGTTCCGTTACAGGTGGGGCAAACTTCTGCAGTATTTATATTTACCTCGGGCCGCATTCTTTGCCGGGTAATTTGCATAATGCCAAACTTAGAAATGGGAAGAACTGCATGCCTTGCCCGATCCGGCCTCATAAAACCATCCATAGCATCCTGAAGTTTTCTTTTATTTTCAGGAAGCTTCATATCAATAAAATCGACAACAATAATACCCCCAATGTCCCGCAACCTAAGCTGTCTTGCTATCTCTTCGCCAGCTTCCATATTAGTTTGCATGGCATTTTCTTCCTGGTTATTACTTACACTTTTATAGCCGCTGTTTACATCAATTACATGCAGTGCTTCTGTATGTTCTATTATAAGGTAAGCCCCGCTGGGTAAATTAACAGTTTTGCCAAATGCGCTCTTAACCTGTTTGGTTATCCCAAAATTGTCAAAAATGCTCACACCATTTTGGTAAAACGAAACTATTTCAGCTTTATCAGGAGCAATCTTCTGTATATAATTTTTTGTATCCTGATAAATATTTTGATCGTTTACAACTATCCTGTTAAAATCTTCGGTTAAAAGATCTCTCAGCATACTTGTAGCCTTTGTTTGTTCGCTTAAAATTTTTGCAGGTGCAACAGCCCCTCTTAAATTCTTTTCAATGGCTTTCCATGTATTAACAAGGGCAGTTAAATCTTCATGCAATTCTGCTGTATTTTTTCCTTCGGCGGCAGTACGCACTATAACACCGAAGTTCTTTTGCTTGATTGCCTCAACAATTTTCTGAAGACGTTTACGTTCGTCGTTGCTATGGATTTTTTTAGAAACAGCAACAATATCATTGAAAGGAGTAAGCACAACAAATCTTCCGGGCAAAGAAATTTCGCAGCTTAACCGTGGACCTTTAGCTGCAATAGGTTCTTTTAAAATTTGTACGAGTACGTTTGGCCGGCCACCAAGAACCTCATTTATTTTACCTGTCTTTACTATTTCGGGCTCCACTTCAAACTTACTGAAATCAAAACTGTTTTCCGATTTGTCGTTGATACATAATTGCGTAAATTTTAAAATAGAGCGCGCATATGGGCTAAGGTCTGTATAATGAAGGAAGGCGTCTTTCTCGAAGCCAACATCAATAAAGGCAGCATTCAATCCCGGTATTAATTTCTTTACTTTTCCGAGATAAATATCACCAACACCAAATGTAGCATCGGTTTTTTCGTTGTGAAGTTCAACTAACTTTTTATCTTCAAGAAGGGCTATTTCTACTCCGGATGCAGTAGAATTAATGATCAATTCTTTGTTCAAATCGCAACTTTTAAAAGTTCACACAGTTTCTCTTTGCAGCCGGACGTATCCACTCCATCAAAATTTTTACCAACATATAGTTATCCTGCTACTTTAAGAAGTTTGATAAGGGAAAGGCAAAGTTGCAAAACAGGTGTTGGCGAAGAAGTTACAAATGCCGAAAAGTATTTGCTTTCCGGCATTGCTTATTATATTTCTACGAGTTTATTTTCTCTTTTTATGACGATTTTTTCTTAGTCTCTTTTTACGTTTATGGGTAGCAATTTTATGACGCTTTCTTTTTTTTCCGCAAGGCATGTTTAATAATTAAGTTTAAAATCAATTTATTGTAAGGCTTTTATTCGTGCATCTAATTCTTTTTGAGCTTCCGGGTTAGGTATTTTTTGTTTCACCTCTTTATACCATTTTACAGCATTTTCCTTTTCTCCCTTGCGGTCGTAAGTTTCTGCCAGATTTAAAACTGCTTCAAGATTGTCCGGTTGTTTTTCCGCGACGATTTTAAAACGTTCAATGGCTTTATCATACTGGCCGCTTTTTATTCCACCTAATCCTAAAATCATTTGTCCGAATACATTATCCGGATTTTTTTCAACAATAGCTCTAATCGGGGCAATTCCCTCCATTGGATTTTCGGATATGTTCCCAAAAATATAACAAGCCCCTAATCCTATTTTACTACTGTCATTATCCGGATTTACTTGTAACGCCTGCTCAAAAAGATCTTTTGCGTTTGTAGCTAACCACTTTTGCATAGCCGATTTTTCCTCTGTCTTTAAGCTATTTAAAAACAAATGGGCAGCAAAGGTGAGGGATTTTTCAGAATTTTCCAATTTAGCTGCCTGTGCAGTATAATAAGCATAAGGTTCAAACAATCTTACACTGTCTTCCCAAAAGGAAGCAAGCTGTTTATACGCATTAATTTGCTGATTTTTTACGTCTCCTCTTTTTACGATGTTCTCTAAAGAAGTAACTTTTTGTACCTGGGTTATGGTAAGCCTTTCTTTAGCATGAGTAAGCATTTTCTCTACATCAATAGCTTTTTCTTCGTGTGGCGTATTAGCAGCTATGGCCTGAGGTTTTTTTTCAGGGATTGTTTTGCCAAAAAAGAAGAGAAGGATAAGCAATAATAAACCACTGGAAACCAGTACTACTTGTTGTTTTCTAACCATAATAGTTGGCAAAAGTAAGCCAAATACTAAGCATAAAGAATTGGTAGTAGTTAAAAAGCGGCTTAATTACTCGTAGAATTAGAGGAGAACTAATCTTATTCCTGCTTTCTTTTGCTTTTTACATCGTGAACAAATTCCTTAGCAGGTTTAAAAGCAGGAATGAAATGCTCTGGAATTTCAACAGCAACATTTCTCTTTATATTGCGACCAATTTTGGCTGCCCTTTTTTTTGTTATAAAACTTCCAAAACCACGGATGTAAATATTCTCGCCTTGTGCAAGACTCTCTTTTACTTCTTTAAACATTGTTTCAAGCGTAACTAAAACATCAACTTTTGGTATACCCGTTTTTTCTGAAATTTGATTTATTAAATCTGACTTTCTCATGCGGTATTTGTTTTTGCTGTTCTCACTTAACAGTATTCCTATGGGCAATGTATAAGTCTGTAATTACTGGTTTTATTATAACTTATAATTTAAATAAAACTAATTATCAATCAATAAGTTGCTCTTTTTATAATACTTGCTAAACTTATGCCAACCCCTATTTCTAAAGACGGTAGGAAAAAATTCTTCACTAATGATATTATGCTTTGGAATCAGCAAGGTAATAAAAGAATCATGCCATGGAAGGGTGAAAAAGACCCTTATAAAATTTGGATTAGTGAAATTATTTTACAACAAACACGTGTAGCACAAGGACTTTTATATTATCATAATTTTATTACCCAATTTCCTACCCTAAAAACTTTGGCTGAAGCTGAAGATAACGCAGTTTTTAAAATGTGGGAAGGATTAGGATATTATTCCCGGTGCAAGAACATTCTTATCACTGCCAGGCATATTTCAAATAATCTTCACGGAAGATTTCCTGATACATATGACGAAATTTTAGGGTTGAAAGGAATAGGGCCGTACACAGCAGCGGCGATTTCTTCTTTTGCGTATGGACTTCCACATGCAGTTGTAGATGGTAATGTTTTCAGGGTTTTAGCAAGATATTTTGGGGAAACCCTGGCAATTGATTCAGAAAAAGGTAAGCTTTATTTTACCGGGTTAGCCAATGAAGTGCTTTATAAATTTGACGCCGCAAGTTATAACCAGGCAATTATGGATTTTGGCGCCACTATATGCAAACCTCAAATTGCCGAGTGCCAGGAGTGTATTTTGCAAAAAAATTGCTCCGCTTATAAAAACGGTCTTGTAAATAAATTACCTATAAAGGAAAAGAAACTTCAAAAAAGTAGGCGGTGGTTCTATTACTTTATTTTTCTGTGTAACAATTCTGTGCTTATTAATAAACGGAAAGAGAAGGACATATGGCAAAATTTGCACGAGTTTTACCTATATGAATATGAAAAACCTATAGACTGGACACATGATGCAATAAACCGATGGCTTAAAGAGCAGCTTGGTATTAAAAAGTACAGGCTTTTGCAATTGTCAGAAAAGTTTCATCAGCAGCTAACCCACCAGCTTTTGCAAGGTCAGTTTATCGTGATTGATCTAAAAATAATTCCCGTGTCTTTAAAGCATTTAGAGTGTATAAAAGTGTTGGACTTGGAATTACTTGCGTTTCCAAAACTTATAAATAATTATCTCCAGGCGTATCCTCTAAAAAGACAGAAAAATGAATTGATAACTAAAAAATGATTCAAGCCATTCTAAAATCTGCTGGAGAATATTAATGATAGGGTTAGCATCAATCCTTTGATAATCACTTTTTCATCCGAAATGTACACTCCATTCCGCTATTATTCATTCAAAAGGGATTATTATAATTTTTAATTGAAACAATTCCGTTAACAATTGAATTGTTTTAATAAAAAAGTTAATTTTAAAAAAGCTAAAATCTTATAGAGCCCGACAAATTTAAATACGATTATTATGAGAGGTGTTAACCGAGTAATGTTAATTGGAAATTTAGGTAAAGACCCGGATGTACAATACCTGGAAGGAAACATTGGAGTGGCAAAATTTAGCCTGGCTACTACCGAAACGTATAAAGACCGTGGGGGGAAGCTGGTCTCGCAAACCGAATGGCACACAGTTGTGCTATGGCGCGGTCTCGCAGACCTGGCGCAAAAATACCTTCATAAAGGAAGTTTGGTATATATAGAGGGCCGTTTAAGAACACGCAGTTGGGAAGACAAAGAAGGCAATAAAAAATTTGCAACAGAAGTAGTTGGAGATAACCTTATAATGCTGGATAAACGCGGCGAGGGACATGGTATACCTGGTGCACATGATATGGAAGGAATAAGCAATGCTGATGTTCCTCCTGTTAGTGAATCCTCTGAAGACCTTCCTTTCTAAATAGAGACTTTGTATTAGTTATATTTACATAGTTCACTCATGTTTCAACCAACCTGATTTTTCTTAACCAAACCCCTTTGCATTGGATCATCACCCGGCACTATTGTACTTATTGTTTCAAGTCAACCCTGCCGCTATTAACACCCAGGCTACTACAATATTAATTTTTCTCCTTATTATTTTACTGTTGATCTCCTTTTTTTTGGCCGGAGCCGAAGTAGCTTTTTTCTCATTAAGTTATAAGGATATTAATATGCTCAAGGCGAAACAGCAACCGAGTTATAAGCGTATTGTTGACCTTTTGGAAGAGCCAAAAACCTTACTTGCCTCGCTGCTTGTTGCTAATAGCTTCGTAAATATTGGCATCATCATTATTTCGAACTTCGTTATAGATGAAATGCTACCTCTTGAAACTCAATTGTGGTGGGTTAAATTTTTAATTAAAGTGCTCTCTGTTACTTTTCTGTTGGTGCTTTTTGGAGAGGTTATGCCAAAGGTTATGGCAACCCAAAACAATATTCGGTTCGCAAAAGAGGCAGGAGCATTAGTAGAGACGGTGTCCCTATTATTTAAAGGACTAAGCAGGCAATTGGTTGCTACTTCAGATTTTATCGAAAAAAAGCTTGCCCGAAAATCAAATACGGCTTATAGCCTTGAGGAATTAGATCATGCAATTGACATAACGACAAATAGCGAAGCATCTTTAAAGGAAAAGAATATTTTAAAGGGTATTGTAAAATTCAGCAATATCACAGCTAAGCAGGTTATGAAAACAAGGCTTGATGTAAGCGGAATTGAATATGCTACTAGCTTTGACGACCTGGTAAGAAAGGTAGAAGAACTGCATTACAGCCGGTTGCCTGTTTATAAGGAAGACCTTGACAATGTGGTTGGAATGATACATACAAAAGATTTGTTGCCGCATTTAGAGCAACCCGACGATTTTGAATGGCATACGCTAATGCGGCCTCCCTACTTTATTCACGAGCAAAAGATGATAGAAGATTTGTTGAAGGAGTTTCAAACCAAACGAATACATTTTGCAATTGTTGTTGACGAGTTTGGAGGCACAAGCGGCATCGTTACATTAGAAGATATAATGGAAGAAATAATAGGAGATATTAAGGACGAGTTTGATGAAGAAGATATTGCTTTTAAAAAGCTCGATGATCATAACTATCTATTTGATGGGAAAATAATAATACATGATGTATGTAAAGCAATGGAGTTGCCAACAGAGACATTTGATGAAGTGAAAGGCGACAATGAAACCCTTGCAGGCCTTGTATTAGAGCTCGCCGGCGAAATACCTGCAGTTAATGAAACTATATCAAGCGGCGACTTCGATTTTACAGTATTGGAGATTGAAAAAAATCGTTTGCAAAAAATTAAGGTTGCCATAAAACCTTCAGTTACACAGTAAGTGTAGCTTTGACGAAATGAAAGTTACTTTGAAAAAAGCTTTCTCCTTTGTTTGTTCCCATGTTAGGTGTTTAGGAAAAATAATCATATTTCTTCCAATGTTCGGTGGACTTTTGTTTATCGCCACATTTCCCTCCTGCAACAGCGATTATACTCCAAAGCCGAAAGGTTATTTTCGGATTAATTTTCCTAAAAAGCAATACCAACTTTTTAACCGCCCTGGTTATCCTTATTCGTTTGAATATCCCGTTTATGCAGAGGTTATAAAAGACAGTAGTTTTTTTGGCCAGGAAACAGAGAACCCGTGGTGGATAAACATTACATATCCTCAATTTAACGGAACGGTATATGTCAGTTATAAAAAAATAGGTGCTAACAGGTTTGATAAGCTGGTTAATGATGCTTACACCATCACCAATAAGCACACTTCAAAAGCTTACAGCATAGAGGACAGTTTAATAGTAACACCAAACAATATATATGGAACTTTTTTTAGAGTAGGTGGAAATGTAGCTACCGCAAACCAGTTTTTTTTAACCGATTCAACAAAGCATTTTCTTCGCGGAGCTTTGTATTTTGATGCAACTCCTAATGAAGACTCACTTGGTATAGTAAACAACTTTTTAATAGAAGATGTTAAGCACATGATCAATACTTTTAGGTGGAAGTAAACCTTTTTAGATTATTTTGAAATTAATGTTTGAGGGATTGCACTTTAGCTATGGCATTAAAAAGAATAGAGAAATTTAGAACGTCCTCCTTTCGAATTAAGGATAATATAAAAACTATCTTCGTAAAACTATCTCTAAACCGGTGAAGAGACAATGATAGCGATTGATAATATACTTGTAAGTGATCAGGTGGTTGAAGAACAGTTTGTTTGCGACCTTACCAAGTGCAAAGGCGGATGTTGCGAAGATGGAGATGCCGGAGCGCCATTAGAGGTGCAGGAACTCAATCAACTTCTAAACTTTATTGAAGACATAAAGCCGTACATGACTCCCGAAGGAGTAAAAGAAATTGAGCGCCAGGGAAAGTATGTATACGATAAAGAATTTGGCTGGGTAACGCCAACCGTAAATGGTAAAATTTGTGCTTACGGTTACAGGGATAAACAAGGTATTGTAAAGTGCTCTATTTATTTAGAAAGGAAGGTCTTCAGAGGATTCACTAACAGGAGGAACATCAGCATTGCTTATTCCTTCCATATCATGTGCACCAGGTATACCA
>MWWB01000029.1_pt1 | contig 23456 bp, 22 predicted proteins | sample 1047291 | NCBI WGS metagenome assembly MWWB01 (sample SAMN06349976, study PRJNA376086) | soil metagenome | isolation source: MS4-1 sample Antarctic (ecotone) soil | place: Antarctica | reverse complement strand
CACGAATGCGACCACAGTAGGCATTGGCAAGATTGAGCACCGTCGTTGCCCAATAGTCAGGAAACTGTTCGCGGGTCCATACTTGCAGGGACTGCTGGTACAGCTTTATTTCCTGCTCGAGATTCTCCGCCCGCTTCCCACGAATGCGATTGCTGTAGGCATGGGCAAGCTTATTCACCGTCATTGCCCAATCGACGGGAAACTGCTCGCGAGTATAGACCTGCAAAGCCTGCTGGTACAGCTTTATTGCCTGCTCGAGATTCTCTGCTTGCTCTCCACGAATGCGATTGCTGTAGGCATGGGCAAGCTTATTCACCGTCCCCGCCCAATAGTTAGGAAACTGCTCGCGGCTAAGAATCTGCAGTACCTGATAGTACAACTCAATCGCCTGCTCGATATTCTCCGCCCGCTCCCCACGAATGCGACCACAGTAGGCATTGGCAAGATTGAGCACCGTCCCTGCCCAATAGTCAGGAAACTGATCACGGGTCCATACTTGCAGTACCTGATGGTACAACTCAATCGCCTGCTCCAGATTCTCCGCCCGCTCTCCACGAACGCGATTGTAGTAGGTATTGGCAAGATCGTATACCGTTGCTGCCCACTGGTCGGGGAAAAACTCCTTAGATATAAGAGGTAGAATTTTATGAAGCGCTACAATTGTCAGATCCAAATTAATTGCGCGGTTTCCATAAGGGAAACTTTTGATTAATTCACTAAATTTAAATAATAAAAACGATAATTTGAGCTGTGTTTCCCGATCTGTCTCTGACAGCAAAGAGGTTACAACCGAAATGGCTTCTAGAAGTGTCTCGTTGAATTGCTCTGGATACTGTGCCCAAAGAGGATAGATTTGTTGAGCGTTTCCTTGATACTGCGAAACTTGCTGCAATACAGTTCTTAGGAATTGCCGCGCCTGGTTCAAGCTGGAAGAATACTGTTGATTCATCGTACTATCCTCCCTGACGTTCCCAAACCTCCGCTAAACTTTTCAGTAAGCGTTCTGCCATGTCCTGCAACTCAATTCGCTCAGTTAAAGTATTATTCTCACGCGCCACCGACACCTCTAATTCACTTCCCGAAAGCACTCTTTCTCCTTTGCTTCGCCAGCGGGGGCGTGGCTCGTTGCGATAGATCCGCTCAAGTTGAGCCACAACCATCAATCGCTCATAGGGGTCTGACCAACGCTGTCGCCACTGCTCAAATTCCGCAATTGTTTCCCCGAACTTTTGTTGTCCCAACTCCAACCGCTCAAAGTAGTCCATCAAGTCATCCATCGACTGCAACTGGGAGGAGGAAACTTCTCGACGCGGATCTTCCGGTTCAGATGGGGGTAAAAATCCCAATAACCTTGCCTCCGTCCGCTCCTGATTCAAATGCACGGCAATATAAGCAATCCGCTCATACCAAATCTCTGTAGGAATTGGCAGTGGTGCATCCGGATTTAAGATCGGACGACATTCCACTTTGCCAAGCCCTGTAATCATCAAATCTGCTGCATCTTCATAAAGAAGATTGATTGGACTCCAACTGTCACCTACTTCCAAATCCGTACTAAATTGTTGCCACTGGAGGTAGGTGTTGACCGCTAACACTGCTAGCGTATTTCGATAAACTCGTTCTGCTTTATCTGAGGCCAGTTGTTGCTGTGCAAAGGTTTGAGCTTGAGCGCGCTCATTTGCACTGATCGGTACGCAAATTGTCAAATCTGTAGGTTCATTCGTGCCACTTATCATGATTTATTTCCTCCGCTTAAAGCTCTTCTTCTGGTTGCCATTGATTCAGTAGCTGTTCACAAATTGCCTTCAACCGGGGTTGGCATTGTCTTTGATAAAAGGTACTCAACATTGAAATAGGGACCTTGAATTCGTTGGATAACTCTTTCCATTTCACCTCCGGTGGTAGCCGTCGCAAAATTAACACTTGGGCGGTTACTGCCGGATATTTCTCACTATGGCATTCACGTAACTCGCCAGATTCATCTGCCTCGATCTTTGCTCGGATGTACAAAATCAGTTGCTGTTCACTAATTTTCTCGAGCAATGGTCTGCAGCGCTGGTCATAAAAAGGACTCAGTGATGAAAGCAGGATGCCCAATTCATCTGCTAACGCTTCCCATTCAACTTCTAGGGGTAGTTTTCGCAGGATCAGTACTTTACAGTTTGCATCTGGATGATTCTCAAGCTGGCAACGGCATAACTCTCCAGATTCATCTGCCTCTACTGCTGCTCGGATCGGTTTTAGCAGAAATGGAGGAAATGCAGCCGAGGGAAGTGGTATCGACTTAGGCGCAGGGAGTTGATCGAATGGGTTTCCTGCCCCATCACCATTAATTGGGGGTGGTGTCTCCCAAGCATCTTGTATGCAGCCTCTGAGACGCAAATTAAGTCTCGCCATTATGTTATTTGCTTTACAGAAAGGGATCTCTATCCTTGGATATCCCTTTCTGTTAACTGCACACAAATTCTCGAAGAAGTATAACCATAATTGCTGAAGACAGCCCTCATAATGAGGAGAGCGATCGCGTCGCAGTTTTCCCGATTCTTGAATGAGCCGCCGAATGCGGTTATTGAGCCGCCGAGTGTGGTATTTGAATTTTAGTCTCTCAGCGCTTTCAGCCTGAAATTCGCAGACTTCCTCAATCAGGTGAGCGTTTTTAGCCCGAAATTCGCAGACTTCCTCAATCAGCTGCGCCAATTGCTCCTGTAACTCCTTATTCGATTGCCCCCAGTCATTATTTGGGGGAGAAGTATTAGTCACACCCTATCCTCCAATGTTGCCATAACTGCCAGAAAAGCTTGCTTCATTCGGGCTGAATAGCAATAAACTTCTTGCTATTGCTGAGAGCATCCCTACAAAAATCGAATTCTCTACTATATCACGAAAACTCTTTTATCTGAGTTCTAATCACTTAAGGTATCTAAAATTTCTACCCCTCGAATCACATAAAATTACTGTTCTTAAACAGGGGAGAGCGACTGAGATAACTGTCCTAAAAGGATTTCAGATCCTATTCAAAAAAAATCTACAACTTTTTCCCATCCTGTTTGCGTAACTTGTTTCAAACCTCCGTTAACAAATTAGGTGATGCAGTTAGGAGTTCAAAATAACTAGTTCTTAGCTGGCTGTACTGGCACGATTGGCTTACAGCTAATTGACCATAATTAACAGCTCAAAAACTTCAACTTACCGTTGTCCAAACAAATTCACCACAGGAAACTGACGTATTTGCTTTTCTTCAGAAGTTAGTTCATTCATAAATTTTGTAGGAGATAATCATGAAATTTGGAACCTTATCTATTTCTGCACTAATTCTAGTTAGTACTCCACTGTTAATAGCAAAACCTGCATTTAGCGCTGAAAAAGTCCTCTCTGAACATAGTGCTTTTATTCACACTACAGGTCCAGTTACTCAGAGTTTGTATTTCCAGAAAGGTTTGGTCAAAACGCAGGCGGCATTTATACGTCGAAACCCTGGTGCACTTCCTAATAGTTTCTGTGATGAGATTCCAAGCGATCCCATAGGGATAACTAAGTTTGTTTGCAAAGTTTATTCCGCGCGTGTAGATCGTATTCTTGAAGCGGCAAAGTCAAACAGTTGCTTAAAAGTTCGTTTTCCTCACGGGTTTGTTCCAGGAGGAATAATAAGCTCTGTAACTGTAGACAAATCTAAGTTCTGCAAGTAATGGACTCGTTTGTGACCCAATACTTTTTGAATAAGTGCCAACAACTTCTCTAATGGTTTGGGAAAAGGGTAAGGGATAAGGGGTAAATTTAAACCGAGTCCCTTTTACCTTTCCCCTTTAATCGCAAAGTATTGTTTTGTCGCACCGTCAAAAAGCAAAAGCCCTATAGCTGTTTCAAGGAGGTAAGACCAACTTAAAAATACAGCTAGGAGCGCAGTTTAATTTACCTAGAATACAGATGAAATCTCTCTCTACCCTTCTAATTATTGATGCACAGAACGATTTCCTAACACTAGAAGGTACATTCACCAAGCGTCATATTGAGCTACAACAACTCTGCGATGCAATCGGTTGGTTGGTACAAGCTGCAAGGCAACAACATCGACATATTGTTTGGATTACCTCCCAATACGGTGAAACCACTGAAACCCCAGAAGAACTTGAAGGAAAAACCCATCTTGGCAAACCCTGCTGCGTGAAAGATTCTTGGGGGATTGAGCTGGTTACTGCTTTGCAAGGTCTATTCGCCAGAAAAACTGACGATGAGATTCACATTGTCAAACAGCGGTACGACGCTTTTCACCAAACAACACTCCACCAATGGCTGCAAAAGAAAAACATTACTGAACTTTCCCTTTGCGGGCTCGCAACTAACGTCTGTGTATCTCATACTGAAAAAGCAGCAATGCAGTTGGGTTATCAAGTTGAGATTTTAGAAGAAGCCACTGCCGCAAGTACCCAAGGTAAACATTTGCTTGCCATGCGAGAACTAGAAAAGCTCGGTGTTCAGACTAGGCATTGGGCGGAATTTCTCTCCGAGAGTGCTCCCATCCAACTGACTCACATTGCAGGCGATAGTATTCTGCATTGCGCCTCTCTCTCGTCCTGCATCAATCAGCATACCTTTGAGACCCTGTACAACGAAGTTTCCTGGAGTCACATGAGTCGCCGTGGTAATGTAGTTCCTCGTTTGGTCACACTCCAAGGCACAAAGGAGGCGGATGGTGTTGAGCCACTATACAGGCATCCAGCGGATGAACAACCTTCACTAATGCAATGGACTCCAACGGTTGACGCGATTCGTAAAGAGGTCGAGCAAAGAATTGGGCATCCATTAAATCATTGTTTGATTCAACTCTATCGCAATGGTCGAGACTGGATCGGCGAACACTCTGATAAGACCCTCGATATTATGCGACCTTCGTTTATTGTCAATGTTTCTCTTGGCGCTACACGAACAATGGTGCTCAGAGCGAAGAATAGTAAGCTTTCAACACCACAAAAGTTGTCATTGCCACACGGTTCCCTCTTTATGTTGAGCCTAAAAACGAATCAAGCCTTCTATCATGGGATCAAACAGCTCGCAGCGGAAGGAACCGATGAGCCTCGGATCTCGTTGACGCTTCGTTATGTTGGCACCTACTACGCTCCGCAGAATGGAGCCGTCTGGGGGATTGGTACGCCTAGTAAAACTAGGGAAGAAGCAGACGCAAGAGTGAATTGGGTAAAAACCCTTTCTCAGGAAGAACAGCTTGCTAAAGAAAAAGAAGAAGCCAATCGCATGGTCAGGCTTTTTCGCGAGGAAAACGTTTATGAAAGCTTCGATGCAGCTTCATACCAGCCAGGGTTTGACATTTTGAATTTCTAAGGATTTTTATATGGGGTAGATATAGCGTAGCTGATACTAGAGGCAAGATAGGCTGAGAGTATTGCTGCATAAGCTTTTTGTCCATCGCTTTTAGATAAATCATTTAAGCCTTGTTAGACAAGGCTGTAATGAAAGAATAAGGGTTTCAGTCCTGTAATTAGCATATGACAAACCTCGTTTTAGGTAAATTTGTACTATCTTGCCCCTCATGACATGCTCGCTAGCTTTACCCCAAAGAGTGACTTTTGAAAGTGTCGAAATGGTCAAGGATTTGATGGCAAAGGCAAAGACACAAGCAGGTCTCAAAGTGTTTACGTCCGTCTTAGACCAAGTTTACAAAATGGGTCGTAAAGTAACTGAGGAGTTTAAGCAAACGATGGAAATTGTCTTTGATGATTACCTACCACAATGGAATTACGCAGCCAAGCCACAAGAGCTGTAATTCCCGATTTTATTTAATCCACGATCCTTAGCATCGGGGCGTACCGCGCGATGCTGGAACCAGTAATCAATTTCAATTTCTGACGGTTTGCTACACAGGTTCAACCTTGCAAACGGGACACACCATAGGAGTTAACGTCTAAAAACTAAGGGACAGGACTTAAAGAATTTTGAAATTTGCGCGCTCCTTGGTAGCCGGACATAACAGCTAGTTCCTCCAAAGATTGTGTACCAGAGACAGACTGACCCTTGATTTTCCAAGTAGGAAAGCCCTCGATTTTAGCAGCTTCGCAAAGTTCAGGCTTAGGTTTTTTACCTTTAGGGTCGCACTCGATATAGTCGATTCGCTGAAACGCTTCCTGACCGAAAAGCTGCTTCTGCTCGTGACAATGAAGACACCAAAAAGCCCCGTACATTTTGCCTCCCATCTGTTTGAGATGCTTGCCTAGAGCGATTTCGGCTACACCTGAAGTTGTGGTAATTAGCAAGCCGGACTCTCCAGGGGTAGACCGGTCGGCAAGGGCAGGGTTGTTGATATCAGCGTAAATACCTGTTGTGCCAATCAGTACTAGCATTCCCACTACGATTCCCGTGAAAAAGAGTTGCCCAATGTCTTGCCATTCTCGACCGATTAGCGCTAGGGCGAGCAAGCTGGCTGATAAAAGAGCCGAGCCGATGCAGTAAATACAGACTGCTTGGATTTTGAAAGCCAGTAAATACATTAAGTAACCGCTAAAAACCGTCATGGCAGTTCCCCCGGCGACTAGCAATAACCCTGTCCAGCTCTCTAAGTTAGAGCGCAATTGCACTTGCTTTGATGAATTGACAAGTAAGGGAGCGAGGGCAAAAACAATCATGCTGGCATAAGCAAAAAATCCAAATAAGGCAAGGGGTAAACCAAAAACTGTGGCATAGGGGCTAGAAAGTACCAGATCACAGCCGTTGGTCGGGCAGGCAGTAGAGTTTCCGGTTAGCTTAACAATAGCTAGATAACCAGTAATAGCTGCGCCCACACTGGCAATTCCTGCCATTAAGGAACGCGACCAGCGATGAATCCAGGGTATAGAGCGTTTGCGTTTCATAAAAACTTTCCTATTTAGAATGAGTAAGTGGATTAATGATTAGTTAGTAATCCAGAACGTTTTAGCCTACTATTTCAGCACTCTAGTAGCGTTAAAAATAGCCGCTAAAGGGTAGTGTTTTAGATGTGTAGATCTTTCGAGGTAATCAGTAAAATTTTTAATTACCGCATCATCACCACAAATCTATAACACTGACGCTTATTGGTTACTGCAATAAAACACCTACTTGATTGGCACGGAGATGAATGATTTGCGCTAGTCTTGTCTGCGTTTTCATTGCAATAGGATCTCCTTTCCATTTCTGGTAATTTGTACGAACCGAGGCTAACTCTCGCTGTAATGCCTTTTTAGTGGACATTGCCATAATCTGGCTCTCAATTGGGTTAGTATTTCTTGGACCAGGATTAGGTCGATCTTTTTCATTAGGAATTGGTCTAGTTGTAAGTGTGCTTAAGTAAGTATCAGGAAAATTTTTCTGAACATATGCATTTGCAACAATTGGGGTTGAGATAGTAGATAACGCAAGCGCAATTACGCTTGGGAAAATAGGTGGTAACTTCTTCATAAATGCCCTGTTTTAGACTGCTCTAATTCCTTAACGGACTTTTAAGCAAGTTATGCAAGGGAGGGAGAAAAGAAGTAGATTTTCTTCAATAGAAACCTAAAATTCCACTAAAAGGGGTAAAGCTAGCGAGCGTGTCATGAGGGGCAAGATAGTACAAATTTACCTAAAATGAGGTTTGTCGTATGCTAATTACAGGACTGAAACCCTTATTCTTTCATTACAGCCTTGTCTAACAAGGCTTAGATGATTTATCTAAAGGAGATGGGCAAAAAGCTTATGTAGCAATACTCTCAGCCTATCTTGCCCCCAATATCAGCTACGCTATATCTACCCCTACTACCAGGTTCCGGCACGAGAGGAGCTAATTGCCAAGTTGAGAGAAAGGGGAATCGACCCAGATACCCTCTAGCAGCAGCCAAAAGGGTAAGGAACCCGAAGCATAAAAACTTATCTAATAGTATTAGACAATTAATATATTAGCTTTTTATAGCTTTAGCTGTTGCCGTAAATCCTCTATATTTCTAATAGTGTTCCAATCAATATCGGTGGAATGTAGTAAATCAATGGCTACACCAATGAGGTGCTGAGGGAACACGCGAAGTCTTGGAGCAACAGGAGTGTCGTTGTTATCGCGCACGGTACGTGCTGTTTGGGATAACCAGGTTTGTGAGGTGCGAGTAATTTTGACATTGATGTTTACAAGTTTCTCCGGCTCTGGTTGTTTTTGTCTAACTGAAGGCGAAACTTCTAGTTCTGAGGAAGAAACTTTTTCTGGTGATGAGATCGCCTCTGGCTCTTGCTTTGGCTTGCTTGTTTTACCAAAGTCACTTAGCTTACCTAAACCGCCCATTCGAGAGCCTTTTCTATCCGTCATGACACCTTCCACAGTTTGCTGCATTCTTTAGCAAGAGATTGATAAGCTTTTGCGCCACTAGAATTAGAGGCGTAGTCAAGAATCGATTTTTGCACCGCGATAGACTCCGCCACGCTGATATTTTCAGGAATTACAGCGTGTAGAAGCCGATAGTCCATCTCCACAGAGGATTCAATCAGTAAATCGTCCGCCTCGCGGGTCAAAACTAATCGCGGTTTATAGCGTACCCGTAAAGCTTCAATGGGCATATCCGGTCTTTCATCTCGAATTAGCGTTATCGCTTCAGAAAAACCCCGTAGCGCAGCAGGTTCGCATAAAGTTGGTACCAAAACGCGATCGCTGCTCAGAAGTGCCTGCACGGATGCAACACTCAGGCTAGGCGGACAGTCCATCAATACCAAATCGAAAAAGCCAGTCAGCCTCGACAGTGCAGGAGTAAACAAGTCGGATTCGGTCGCAAGGCGAAACATACCAATATCCCCAGGAATCAGGGACAGGTTTTTTGTGGCTGTCGCTAGGGGAGGAAATAGCCCTTCCGATGTCAACCAATCGAGTGCGGTAGGAGTCTGTCCATCCATACCTAATCCGAATGAAAGCGTCCTCTGTCCATCAAGGTCAATTAGCAACACTCGACGCTTGGGACAAGCCAATGCTGCACCTAAGTTCAAAGCTGTCGTACTTTTTCCAGTCCCGCCTTTGAGATTGAATACAGCTACCTTCAACATACATAATACTTAAATTGTTTTATTGTTTAAGTGCATTAAGGTATTAGACCTTTATACAATTAATTCAAGAGCGGATTCCGCTCTCCAAGCAGATCCTACTTTTTACCGTCTCAAGTAATAATACCGTTAATGCTTAAAGGTATTATACCATTAAATCTTAATAAGATTACTCAAAGCGTAAAGAAGACCGATGCTGTATTAACTCTAAAAAGTACTATTAACTATCTTAAACCGAACGCAAGCGTGGAGTCTAAAGCTTAAACATGAGCGTGTTCCATTAGAAAGCTCTCAAACGCTTTAAAGTCCGCAGAATTAGGAAATGGAATCTTAAGACTTAATAGGTGGCGTATGTTTTTCTTTTTAACACCCAAAATTTCAATGCCTACTACGCCGCCATGGGAATTAAAACCTTTGGCAATACCAGGCAAAACCTCTTCAGACTCAATAATTTTTGCGTCATCTAGTTGCAGGTAGGCGGAATCTACTTCCTCGTCGAAATCTATCTTCATCATCTGTCCCAAGGAGCGCGGTCAAAGTAAGCAGTCAAATTGAACCCCGTTCTTCAATGATGATTTCTGATAGGGGTTTGCCAGGACATTGACCCAGCCTCTGTGCCAGTTCCCAACGAGCTTCTTCGGAGACTGACTCAACATCATCACGATGGGGGGGAGGAGTGACCAGTCCTGCTGCCACTAGGGATTGAATTATCTGTTCAGTTTCATCTGCTTCTTCCGTCAAAACTTGAATTCGCACAGTTTGCCCATCAGTTAGGGACAAAGGATTTTGGGGGCGCAGCATCCCGTTAGAGTAGACAGCAGTAATAATTTCTGACATAGTTTGCGTACTTTTTTGCAAAGCGTTGTTATGAGGCTGAATTTAGGGTAAAAATAGCGAGGCTGTATCCAAGTGCTACGGAACGGCGATAAACATTGCCCTCCAAAGCTTGTCAAAAAATCCTAGCAATTAGTCTAACTTGTTCTATTTTCCAACTCAAAAGATCCATAAATTATCTCCCTCTGGATTGACCTCAAAATATGTTTGACTTTGCCCAAAAGGAACGATTAGCTAGTTGACGAGCAGAGGTATAGCTAGATTATCAACCATAAGCAAGCCAAACCAAAGCCTAAGTAAATCATGCTGTGCAGAGTTACACCTCGCTTTAGAGTCTACAAGTATGACTTGACCTGCTCGGTCATAAATTCCTCATTATCGCCCCTCTGGTCAAGTCATCAACCCAGTTTGCTATTCCTCCGGCATCGGCAACTGCCAAGAAGGACAAGTGTACCAATCATTCTTATCCGGGTCAGAAGCCCGATTAGAATTGCACTCCTCAATCACCTGCCGATTGCGCTCCAGCAGCAATCGATTTGATGCCCCCAAATTCCAGGCAAAGACAAAGCCCAACACCCCAAGAGTCGCCATCAGCCCTCCCACCACCATCATTAAGTTCTGATGCTTAAAAATAGCCGCCAGCGCCGCCCCAATCCCCCGCCAACCCGACTCGGCAATACTAGCATCAACAAGCGCCGCCGCCCGCAATTCTTTCGTCAACTCATCCGTTGCAATCCGCGCGCGACCAACTTCCTCCAAGTATGGCTTCAGCACCAACCCCATAGAATTCTTCAGTTGTTCGGGATGAATCTCCAGATTGCTATCAGTTTGCCTCAGTTGCGCCCTCAGTTCAGCAACTTCAACTCTAGTCAGAGCCGTTTCCACCACCCAAGGGAAAATCTTATCCGTTGCGGGAATTCCGCTTGCTTGGAGGATTTGGTAAAGTTTCTGTTTCCTGTCCATTGGCATCTTTGGATGCAAATCGTTCAGAAAACGCACTATCGGCGAGTCGTTCGGCTCGTTCCAGTTGGGCATAGAAATCTTCCAGATAAGTTTGAATTTCCTGCTGTCCCAAAATCCCAAAATCGGGATAATCCCGCGCCTCCCCCCAAGTCAACAGTTGCTTTTGAGGATTACGCCCATCAACTACCTTCTTCATTTCCAAATCGAACAAACCCAGCCGCACCACAGGCACTCGATACTGTGATAACAACCCCTGAAAACCATCAGACTCAAAAAACTCCAGATCCGTTGTATTGCGCCCAGCATTAGCAACAAAAATCATCGGCATATATTGACCGATAGTTTCTGCTGTCGGCGCAAACAAATTTAGAGAATCATTATCCAAATCGCTGACAAACAGATAACGCATCCGAATCCCCAACCGAAGAGCCGTTGGCATCACCTTTTTTGTCACCAGCCAAGTAAGCAAACTTTCATTAGTCCCCGCCCGACAATTAGCCACAACAGGACGAAGTAAAGCCGCATCTAACAAAGAATTTGCCGTACTCGCTCTTTCAATAGCCTCACTAAAAAACGCCTGCTTATCGAACTTATGTTTTCCGTAATAATTGCTCGTCGTCGCATTACTCTTATCAGTGTCAATCAAAAAGAAATCCTGAGCGCGATCTAAATATCGCTGACAATCCAACCTCGCTCCCCAAGACTTACCAGTTCCACCCTTTTCTCCACCCCAGAGATTAATCGCATTACTCACCGCTTGTATCTCCTAGTCTTAGAAATTAACAGCAGAATTAGCAGTTGTACTAGCAGGAGAATCAGATTTAACTGACGACTTAGTAGCTGACGGCTTAGAACTTACAGCTTGGGTTGGCTCCGAAGAACCCTTAGCATTCAACCTTTGCCAATACTTACGAAACGTACTCGGCTGAATTTTAATCCCGTAAGTAGCCGCCAGCCGACAAATATCCTCAGCATTATAGCCCTGAGACAAAGCAAGCGTAAACCTCTCTTGATTCGTCTCCAGCAACTTTTCAAATGAAGCAGGATTAGGCTTAGTCCCCCAAGAATTAAGCTCCGTTAAAAAACCATCGGGATCTGGTTGAACATCTGACACTTGATTCTCATCAACAGGAGCAGCAGACTTTTTCGACTTAGAATCAGTTGGCATAACTAGCAGCCCAGAATATTTGATTGCATCCAACAAGCGATAATTATTTAATATTACAGCAATATCTGAATTTGAAAAGGATAAATTACTATTAATAACATCACTCCCCTTAGCGCCAGCAAACAATTGAAACCAAGCGATACCCCCGTGAATACGCCTGCGGGCAGACCCTTCACCCTGATAAAACCTAATTCCTAATCCTGCCCTTGGGCTGCCCTTGGGCAAGCTGTGAACTTTCGGTAAATAAGCTGCGCTCATTTCCCTCATCGCTCCGCGACCGTTCAAGCCTGCCAGGGGAGCGCCCCTGAACCCCCAACCCCCGGACACACTACTAGCTAAACCCAAAAACCTGCCGTGACTAACCGCCCCCCTCTAGATGAGATATTGCAAGGAGTATTTGAAGATACTAATATAGAGCTACCTGGAAAAATAGAACGGAAGAACAAACTTAGTTTTGTTGTCAGCGACGAAGAATTACAACTCCTCAACACCGCAAGAGGAGGAATGAAGTTAAGCGAATACCTCCGCTCTGTTATCTTCAAGCAGCGCTTACCCATTCCTCGCGCCATCGTTCCTACTATTAACCGTGAAACATTAGTACAGTTAAACCGGATTGGTGAACTACTCAATCAACAAGCTAGGGCTTTGAACACTGCAAAGTGCCTTAATAGCTTTTCGGGAATATCAAGGGAATATCTCCAGCAGTGCCTCGAACAATTGCAACAACTAAATCAAGAATTAAAACAACTCGGTCGGGAAATTGTTCTATTAAACGCTAGAAGCAGGAGCGAGAATGATTGGGAAGATATCTAAAAGCGGTAGCTTCAAGCAGCTAGTCGAGTACCTAGATAAAGAAGATGCAGTTGTCCTGGGAACAAATATGTACGGTCAGAGCAGCAGAGAACTAACTGCTGAATTCATGACTATCCGCGACTTAAACCCCAGTATCAAACAACCTGTATTACACGTCTCACTATCGCTATTACCTGGAGAATCCCTAAGCGACGAACAGTTTAGAGAAGCGTGCGAAACATGGATAGAGAAGATGGGCTTTGACTTAACTAAAAATCAATATCTAATTGTCCGCCATAAAGACACAGAACACGAACACGCCCACCTTGCTATCAATCGGATAGATATGCTTACTAGCAAGGTAGTAGTTGATAGCTTTGAGCGTTACCGGAGCCAGGAAATTATTCGTCAGTTAGAGCAGAATTATAATTTAGAACAAATTGCTCCTAGTTGGCAGAGCTTTAATAATTCTGGGCATGAGATAGAGCAGAATTCAGAACAATATAATCGTAAAGGATTGACTCATGAAATAGAAATAGCAGCTATTGGCAACCCGACAATGCTAGAATTTTTCCACCGCTTGGCATCGCGGCAGATTCGCGCAGAGGTAGGTTTTACCCGCAATGGCAAACCCAAGGGTATCACTTACAAAGTAGCAGATGGTGAGAAAGTAGCTGGCAATGCCTTGGGTAAAGCCTATAGCTTTCCAGGATTACAGAAGTACCTGAAAGTTAACTATGACCCGACTAGAGATAACCAGGAACTAGCTGATATTGTCCAAAGCACACAACAGCACCAGGAATTACAACAGGAAAGAGTGCCTGCACGAGAGGAACTGGAATTACAGACTTTTTCCTCCCACTTAGAAGCTATAGAAGAACCACCCTTACCAAAGCCAAAAATTCAGCAGATTTGGTCGTCACAATATGGCATTCCCGCTATAGAGGACTTGATAAAAGCTATTCCAGAAAACCTCAAAGAGCCACAAGCTGAAACCCCCGAAAGAAATCGCAGACAACGAGAAAAAAACCAAGCTACTTATCAACAATGGCATAGCCTTACTAAGGCAATCTATCGAGTTGAAGACACAAAAGACATTGACCCGCGAATTGCTTTTCTGATGCAGTCAGAGCAGCAGTCCCCCAACCAGATTACCCAAGTCTTAGCGCAAAGCCCTGCTGTGCAGGAACTACTTAAGCGAGATTTCACTTACGTCCAGAGCTATTCCCAATTCTGCCAGTCTCAAGCTAGTGACAATCAGGCAACTTGGCAGCCTGAGCTTGACCAGTACCTCCAGGCTATGGAGCTAGAGCGCCAGCAGCAGCAGGAGCGGCGCGTTGCTACTGAGCATCAGCAACAGCAGCAGCAAGAGCGACAACACAACTTAAAGCTGCTGTTGCAGTGGCAGGAGGTGGCGATCTCTTTGAGCAGACCTGCATCCTATGTGGAGCGAATTCGAGAGGTGACGGCAGACTATCAACAGGGCTTACCTCTGTCCGAGAAGACTATTGCAGCAAGGCAACAGGACTTAGCTGCTAAAGAGCGACAGCAAAAGGCGCAACGTCAGCAAGGAGAATTGAGCTTATGAAGTTTATGTTGAGGGGTCTGCCCCTAAAGGCGTAAAGGTAGCGAAGTTGCATTAAACCGCCATACGATCTTTAAAACTTCCATCTGGTAAAGGTTGCAGAAGATTCTCAATAATGCTTATTTAGTAAGACTGGTGGCTATTGCATGGCGGCAAATTGTAGCTTCGCTACCTTTCCGCCATTTAGGGTTGACTATTTCTTCTGGGCAAATAACCGACAAAAAGTGGAATAACTATATTGAGCCATATTTATTGGATTTAAGGATTTCTGCTCGACACGAACTACTTGATTTTGAAATACTTAATCGGGCTTATGAAGCTACACTCAAACCTCTAATCTCTCTAGCTGCTAGTCAAGGCTTTATTGCTAGCTGGTCATATAAAATCAGCGATTCAAGGCAGGAGGTTTTATAAAACAAGTTCTCAACCCAAGCATGGCATTGCTACTTATTTTTTGCCCCTAAACCAAACGCTTAGAGAAGAGGATGACTTATGCAAACTATCATTTACACAAGAAAAATTCACCACGCGATCGCGAACATTTAGTCACCTGGAGCGATCACGCCCTTCGCGCTATCAATGAGAATATTGTAAAGCTATCTTTGTTGACAAGCCCTCATGCAGTCATTTGCAGCCAGTTTCATTTCGGAGCAGCTAATTACCCAAAGACTCCTCCAGACTATCCGCACAATTGGGGAATATAAAGGTAAGCAAGAGTTATTTAAAGAACAAGCTCCCCAAGTATTGCAAACTCTGCGCCAAGCAGCGCTTATCCAAAGTACCGAATCTTCCAACCGGATAGAAGGCATTACCGTACCCCTGTCGCGGCTCAAGGAACTGGTTGCCGAAAAAACTAGCCCGCGCGATCGCTCCGAACAAGAAATCGCTGGCTACCGGGATGTATCAAATACCATCCACACCAGTTACGCTCACATCCCCTTTACCCCAGGGGTGGTTTTACAATTGCACCGCGACCTCTACCAATTTACTGTCGGTGAAGGAGGACGCTGGAAGTTAGTAGATAACGTCATCAGCGAAACTCGCCCCGATGGCACGAAACTTGTGAGGTTTGAACCCGTTAAAGCCTACGCAACGCCCGCCGCAATGGAACGCTTGCACCAAGAGTTCAACAGCCTTTGGCAGTCCGGGGAAGTCGAGCCGTTACTATTAATCGCCACCTACATTCTGGATTTCTTGTGCATCCACCCTTTCAATGACGGCAACGGGCGGATGGCTCGGCTATTGACGCTGCTACTACTATACAAAGCTGGTTACGAAGTGGGGCGGTTTATTAGCTTAGAGCGGATAGTAGAACGGACAAAAGAAAGCTACTACGATACGCTTTACCAATCGTCGCAAAACTGGCATCAAGGGCAGCATAGCTTATTACCTTGGTGGGATTACTTTTTGGGAGTGGTTGTACTGTCAGCTTACCGGGAGTTCGAGCAGCGCGTGGGCTTAGTATCCTCGGTCAAGGGCGCTAAAACAGCTATGGTATTAGATGCGATTGGCAGTATGCCTGGAGATTTTTCAATCAAAGATGTACTTGAACGCTGCCCGACGGTAGGAATTGACCTAATTCGCCGCCTTCTGCGCCGGGAAAGGGAAGCTGGACATCTTGAATGTTTGGGGCGAGGTCCCGATGCTCGTTGGCGCAAGAAATAGGTACAATACCAATTAATTAGGTACTGGCAGGCGAAGTTAGTACCTAATTGTTCGAGTGGTATTCGCCTTGGACTACGCAATTTATGCCACCACTACTGGCGAAGTTAGTACTTGTTACTCCCCAACCCCTGACTCTCCACCCAGCAGCAGTGTATTTGAGTCAGCTAGCAACTCGTTCGCAGCGCGTGATGCGGCAATCTCTAGATACGATGGCAGGCATTCTTACCCAAGGGCAGTGCGATGCCCTAACTCTAGACTGGTCGGCTTTGAGGTATCAGCACACCGCCGCCCTGCGAGCGGTGTTAAAGGAACGGTACGCGCCAGCAACGGCTAACCGCCTGTTGTGTGCTTTAAGGCGCGTCCTCAAGGAAGCTCGGCGATTGGAGTTAATGAGTCCCCAAGACTACGACCGCGCCGCAGATATTAAGAACATCAGCGCCGACCCACCCCTAATGGGCAGGGCGCTCCGACTAAGCGAAATAGCGGCAATCATGGCGGCTTGCACTGGGGATGCTACTCCGGCTGGGGCAAGAGATGCGGCAATGGTTGCTATTTTAAGAGGCACTGGACTGCGGCGGAGCGAAGTTGTGGCGCTAAATTTAACCGACTTTGACTCTACCACTGGGGAATTGCAGGTTAGATGTGGCAAAGGCAGAAAAGCCCGGACGGTGTATTTGCCCAAAGGGGCGCTCTCTGCTGTTTTGGATTGGTTGAAAGTTAGAGGTACGGAACCAGGAGCGCTGTTATGTCCGGTGCATCGATTAGGCACTGTAACCATCCGGCACATGACTTCTCAAGCGGTGCTGTACACCCTCCAGAAACGAGGTTTGCAGGCGGGGATAGCGTCCTTCTCTCCCCATGACTTTAGGAGAACTTTTTGCTCAGACCTGTTGGATGCGGGTGTGGACGTTTTCACCGTTCAGAAACTAGCGGGTCATTCTAGCCCTGTAACTACTGCTAAGTATGACCGACGAGGAGAAGAAGCTAAGAAAAAAGCCGTCGAACACTTGGAAACTTTCTACCCCCATCTCACTCTATAACGGGACATGAGGAGAGGCGAGAGCTATAAAATAATAGTGCCGCTTAGGGGTCGAGCCGAGATAAGTGTAATTTAGTGCCACTTACATTAGCAGACATCATTTTTGGGAGTTCTGAGGAGCATTAGCAGACATCCAACCCACTTTTTAGACCAATTTACATCTGCTAATTGACATTAGCAGACATCTGAGTAGTGAAATATATTAGGGCTGAAATGTACACAGGCTGTAAGCTTTCAGCGAAGTGGCACTAAATTACATCTATCTCGGCTCAATCCCGCTTACGTTAGCAGACATTGTTTTGAGGAGCGCTCTTCAGACTTCTTAAAGAGTCTCCTTTCGTGCTGACGAAGCGATATCAGCCTTCCATCTCTCCTCATCCTCAAGCGTATTGCTGTAGAGAGTCCCTCCTTCCTCCATGCGTCTCGTAAACTCTGCATAAAATTCAGGGTTAGTTTGCATTTCACCCTTTTCCAGGCGGTCTACTAGCTCTCTATCTGACATCGTGTGTTCGTCAATGTTAGACATAAAATTCCCTCCGAATCCATTCCCCGCTTTGTTTAATAGTGTACAGGCAGCGCCAGTTAAGATTATTTGCGTGTTCAAAGCTCAACACCAACACTCCACCTGGTAGTACCTCTATATACCTGGCTCGCCATTGAAACGCTAACTCCTGGCGCAGTGCTTCAAACAAACGTCTAAGCTGGATTTCATTTGGTTCCACAAATTTTCCGTTCTAAGAAATAGTAAAGTTCCTGATGTAGAGCCAGAGGACTACAATAAACTGTAACGCCATGTTATTATCTCCTACTCCTGAATGGACTTGATTGCTCTAAGGGCTTTATCGAGGAGTTCGTAGTCAGATGGTTTTTCCTGTTCAGGTAATTCTTCGGCTAATTCAAGAAAGACTTTAACTATAGTCTCGAAGCCCTTCAAAATAAAATCAATGGCATCAGGCTCATAGGCATTCCTAATTTTGTTTTCGCAAACCAACCGATAAATCTCTACAGGCGGCACATTCATCACACGAGATAACTTGCGTATGTTGCTTTTTGTAGGATTGCCTCTCTTCAAGCACATCGCTCTTAATCCAGGACGCGTAATTTCTGCTTTATCCGCCAACGCAGTCATGCTAAGTCGATGCTTTTCCATATACTGGAGAATCAATTGCCCCAACGGAGAGCAGTCTTTAGAGTTTAATCTTAACAATCCCACTGAGCAAACCGTTAAAAAGTGTGAAACAATAATTTACAACTCGAATTCGTAAAAAGCCGGGACAGCGAGGGAAAAAAGTGATTGAAGCCCACAAAACCCTTAAAAACGCCCGACTTCCTACGGTAGAACTTTAGTTCTTCTACTTTACTTATATGCTACACGCATACGAGCAAAATAGTAGAAAGCCAAAGCAAAATCTAGGAAGTTCGGTCAAAGGCTGCTCCGGCTCCATAAGGAGCCAACCATGACAGCAAAAGTTGCAGCCACGCTTAGACAATTTGAATATGTGCGGGAGTGGGACGACGAATTTCTCAAGCTTTTCCCCCACCGCTTTGATTACATTTACGCACTCCATCCAGAACCAGGCACTAAACCCGACTGGAAAACCCAAATCAACCACCCACTGAGCGATCGCCTAATTCGCCAAGGCGCATACCTTTACGGTGTTAGGTTTGGCGCACAAACCAATTACCTGATGCTGGACATTGACTCAAGCAGCATCTACCACCCACACCGCGATGAGTTCGCTATCCACCGCATTCAAGCCGCTCTAGAGCCATTAGGCTTAGTGTGTAACGTAGCTTGCACCTCCAGCTATAGCAGAGGTATCCACGTCTATTTTCCTTTCACTGAACCACAAAGCAGTTGGGAGATTGCCCTCGTCGCCACCACCCTGCTAGAGAATGCAGGATTTAAAATTGCCCCAGGGATTCTTGAAATCTTTCCCAACCCCAAGGGCTATGTAGCTGATGGGAACAAAAGCCTTTACGCTGCCCACAGACTGCCCATGCAAGCAGGGTCTTACATCCTCAACCAAGATTGGGGGCTGACAATTAGCCACCAATCTACCTTTGTAACCAACTGGAAATTTGCCCAAGCGCGCAATGACATCAACAGCCTCCAGCTTACCCAAATCCTCAAACAGGCTAGGCGCAAGCAGTACCGTATCTCAGGTAATGCCCAAAAATTCCTCAACGACCTGAACGCAGAAATCGAACTAGGCTGGACAGAGCCAGGGCAGACCAACCACCTACTAGGCAGAATTGCCATGCGAGAATATATCTTCCGCCATGTCATAGACGGAGGCAAACCCTTAGCAGGACAAACCCTAGCAGCAGCGATCTCCCAAGTTGCGCGCTCGTTGCCAGGATTTGACCAGTGGTGCAACCACCGCAACGAACTAGAACAAAAAGCCGCCTACTGGGTGCGAAGTGTAGAAGCAAGCCCCTATTACCACTACGGGCATGGTAAAAAGCTTGGAATCGCCCAGCTTGAAGAGCCAGCCGAGCCGAAAATAAACTGGAACCAGCAACAAACAGATAACGCCAGGCAGCGCATCACCACCGCGATCTCCGACTTGCTCAACAAAAATGCCTTACCAGTACAAGCTAAAGCCAGATGTATAGCACTCTCAGCCTACGGCATCAGTGCAACCACGCTGTATAAACATAAAAATTTGTGGCATCCAGATTTTCTATTAAACAGCACCAATTCTCCCTCAGAATCGCCAGAATCCTTGCCCTACGCAGAGTTACACCCTCTACCTCCAAATTCTGCCAATGTAGAATCGCCAGAATCCTTACCAGAAGCAGAGTTACACCCTGTTTTACCCAATAAGCTTGTAGGGCTGGATGGTGAGGGCGCTGCCCCACAGCCGCCCTCACTCAGCCCCACAAATGAAGTCGGGGGGTGCGGGGGGTTTTCCACAGGGAGAGAGCCTGATTCCGCCGCGCCAAATACAAAGAGTGAATCTCAGCTAGAGAAAGTGAACGCAGCCATCCGTGACGGGACTCTTCGAGACGTTTATTGGTCAAGTACGCACGACTGTAGGTGTGTAGTCTTTCATAACGGCATAATTATGCCTGTTGAGCAATGGGTTAACCAACAGCCTCAGCTAGAGGTCCCGTTAGAGCCAGCGCCAGAAGGAATTGAATTAGTGAGAAGGGTTGTAGAACAAATTAAGGCGAAAGAGGCGGCGATCAAAGCCGAGAAATTAGCAGAGCAGATTAGGTCTTTCGACATCTTTCCATAAGCAAGGCACGCGACATTGCTAATCATGAAAAAGCTTTGAACGCTGTTCCATGGGGTAAAGCTAGCGAGCGTGTCATGAGGGGCAAGATAGTACAAATTTACCTAAAACGAGGTTTGTCGTATGCCAATTACAGGACTAAAACCCTTATTCTTTCATCTAAGCCTTGTCTAACAAGGCTTAGATGATTTATATAAAAGCGATGGACAAAAAGTTTATGCAGCAATACTCTCAGCCTATCTTGCCCCTAGTATCAGCTACGCTATATCTACCCCTACTCAAACGCCGCTAAGAAGATGGAATTAGTCAAAACTGTCACTGCTTACCGTAGCCCATGACAAACAAATCCTGCCCAGTAGATTGGATGCTCAAAAGGATAAGGTTGAACACACAGGTTCTCAAGCCTGTCGAGCATATCTCCAATGCGGATAGCAACCCCTGCCCAATACTTGCGTTCCTGTTCTGTAGTCGCCTGTCTACGGTTATTGTCTGCTTCATCATACTTCACATTTAGCATTGCCTCGAGCTTGGGTCGATAGGCTTGGTCTAAATTACTGCCCGTCATCTCTCGCAGAGTTTGTTGTGCCCGTTGCAGTGCTTGAGGACGATTCATGTTTCCATGCGTCTTGTGGCGATTTTGATGGTAGAGAATAGAGAAAATCGCTGTCGCCAGATCATCAACGGACCATAAGGTGCTGATGACACTTCTCGCTCCAGCACAAAGGAAGCCCGTTGCAAGCGTTAGTATGTCATCGGTGGAATCAAGCGCTCTACCCAATCCTGTTTCACAACACGATAGAAACACGTCAGCCAGTTGCGGCAACCGCCAAGCGGGAGAAAGCAATTCCCCTAAAGTAATGTCTCCATCTGCCAGTACTAACTTGGATTCTAAGGGATTATCTAAGCGGGATTGGGCATGATGACACGATAGGAGCATCTGAATCTGTTTTTCTCGCAGAAAGTGTTTGTAGTTGCCTACGGTTGCTTCTCTGGGACCGCGCAACCTCAGTTCAGGGGGAACGTTGTAAAGTGTAGCTACTGATTCTGCTTCAAAGCTAGAGCAGGGCAAGTCTCCAGAAGCATCTTCTATCATGCCCAGTAAGCTAGGTGTGAGGGGTGGGCGTTGATGGCAGAACTGGAGAACCTGGCAACTAGGAACAACTCGTAGAGTGAATCGATCACCTAGAGTCCCTTGACTGGTTGGCAGAGCGGCAAATGGGATTTGGTGCAATCCGAGATGGGGAACCAGAATCAGTTCATCAATCGCTTGCAAGTGGTTTTGGATCAACTCCTCAATCTGTAACCGCTGGGAGAGTTCTGCTAGTAAGTCAGGTAGATTTGATTTCCAGCTACTCCGAGGTAATCTTTGTATTGCTCCGTCATCTGCACGTCGAATGCTTAGATAAGGCAAAAGCCATTGGTTAAATAACCACTCTTGAAGTGTGTCTCCCTGCCCTAAGCAGGGGTGATAAGTTAACTGATTTTGACGTAAGACGAAAATATAGGTGCTATCAGCGGTGTTATAAAAGCTGAGGAGGGCAGTGTTGGGGCGATCAATCAACTGCTGTAGCTCGGTCAAGTTAAGTGCTCTAACTTCCAATAGTCCGGCAGAGACCGGGTCAAGTCGGCTAATCTGTTGACGCATCGTCTGTTTCTGTTGCTCTAGCTCCTGAATGTGTTGACCCACAGCGCCCCAGGCAGCACGACTACGCATCGAACTTTCAGCACCGACCAGCTTTGATTCTGAAGTAATTCTTAGGTCCGAACGCAAACCGTCGATCTGTCTTTGCAGCGTTTCATACTCCTGAAGGTAGGATTGGACTTGAGTTGGAGTATCCCTATCTTGATAGAAATCGTTGATGGACATTAGTTCAACCAGTCGTCTGGAGCGAGACCGCTCCACAGTTTCCAGGGCCAAATCTAATCTTCCAGCATTGATGCAGGCTTGCACCATCTGTGCATATAAATCAACTGCCCCCGCTTGAATCTCCTGGCGACTAGTTTCATTAGTCGCCCAACTCCGACTACACTCAATCGCCTCTGTTGCTATTGCATAACCTTTGATCGCTACCTCCCAATCGCCCTCAGAAAATCCTAAATACCCCAGACTTCGACCAACTCGATAGGAATCATTTGGGAAATTGTCTGGGGTATAGACTTGCAGAGCCTGTCCGTACAGATCTATTGCCCGTTCTAGATTCTCCGCTCGCTCCCCCCTCAGGCGATCGGCGTAGGTACTGGCAAGATTATTCACCGTTGTTGCCCAATCGGTGGGAAACTGCTCGCGGGTCCATACTTGCAGCACCTGATGGTACAACTGTATCGCCTGCTCGAGATTCTCCGCCCGCTCCCCCCTCAGGCGATTGGAGTAGACAAAGGCAAGATTATTCACCGTCTGCGCCCACTCTTCGGGAAACTGCTCGCGGGTTCGTACCTGCAGCACCTGATGGTACAACTGTATCGCCTGCTCGAGATTCTCCGCCCGCTCCCCCCTCAGGCGATCGGCGTAGGTACTGGCAAGATTATTCACCGTCTGCGCCCACTCTAGGGGAAACTGCTCGCGGGTTCGTACCTGCAGGACCTGATGGCATAGGTCAATAGCCTGCTCAAGATTCTTTGCTCGCTTCCCACGAATGCGATTGGAGTAGACAAAGGCAAGAATATTCACCGTCGTTGCCCAATCGAGGGGAAACTGCTCGCGGGTTCGTACCTGCAGGGACTGATAGCATAGGTCAATAGCCTGCTCAAGATTCTCCGCCCGCTCCCCACGTATGCGATAAATGTAGGCAGCGGCAAGATTATGCACCGTCAGCGCCCACTTGTCGGGAAACTGCTCGCGGGTATAGACCTGCAAGACCTGTTGGTACAGGTCAATAGCCTGCTCGAGATTCTCCGCCCGCTCCCCACGTATGCGATAAATGTAGGCACGGGCAAGATGACTCACTGTGTTTGCCCAATCGGTGGGAAACTGCTCGCGGGTTCGTATCTGCAGGACCTGATAGCATAGGTCAATAGCCTGCTCAAGATTCTCCGCCCGCTCCCCACGAATGCGACCACAGTAGGCATTGGCAAGATTGAGCACCGTCGTTGCCCAATAGTCAGGAAACTGTTCGCGGGTCCATACTTGCAGGGACTGCTGGTACAGCTTTA
>MWWB01000028.1_pt1 | contig 24021 bp, 24 predicted proteins | sample 1047291 | NCBI WGS metagenome assembly MWWB01 (sample SAMN06349976, study PRJNA376086) | soil metagenome | isolation source: MS4-1 sample Antarctic (ecotone) soil | place: Antarctica | reverse complement strand
TTGCTATACCGCTATTGTCATCGAAGAAATAGATATAACCATCAATGCCGGTGTCCTTGCCCTTCTTCTTGTCCTGCGCCGGTCTGCCGTCAACCAAGCCGACCGCCCACCATTGGAATTGATAGCGGTCTTGTAAGGCTAAGGCTTCGGCGCTCGCCAAGTCTTTGGGCTCGCCTAATACCTCATAGGGCGCGAGTTCGTTTCCGAAGGTATCATGCAGTCGGTTCTTGATTAGGCTTATTGCGAGGTGAGTAATATCTATTCCTATCCAGTGACGATGAAGACGCTCGGCGACGTTGACCGTTGTTCCGCAGCCGCAGAATGGGTCTAAAACTGTGTCGCCTTCATTACTACTTGCTTTGATGATTCTTTCCAGAAGGACTTCGGGCTTTTGTGTAGGGTAGCCCAAACGTTCTGCGGCAGCGCCGGACAATGGCGAAATATCTATCCAAATAGAAGATGCTGGCGTGCCTTCTTGTTCATGAAGGTAACGCCTTAAGTATGGTCTGCCTGTCTTTGACCATTCAATACGTCCGTCCCGGTCTAGTGCTTCTACTTTTTCCCTGATCATTCGCCAACCCCATTCAGGCGTGTAACCTTTGTATTCATAGGCTAGATTAGGTCGCGCACCCATTGAGGCAGTACGAATAATTTCATGAAGCCGATAACGCCCCCGTTCGTCAGTGAAGCGATAAAAGTTCTTTACATATTCAGGGTCGTGTCCAAGATAAACTGGATTCCATGTAAAACCCTTTCCGGCGTAAAACAATATCGTGTCGTGAATATGCGCCCACTTGCGGCTATCGTTATGGCTACTTGTCCTCTTCCAGATGATTTCGTTGCGAAAGTTTTCAGGGCGAAATATGGCATCCATTATTAGCTTCAAGTAATGGCTGGCGGTCGAGTCACAATGTAAATAAATGCTCCCTGTGGGCTTTAGCACTCGACGTAACTCAACCAAGCGTGGTGACATCATCGTTAAATACGCCATCATGTCACTTGTCCCTAAAAACCCCCGCAGGGCCTGCATGATATTGACAACGCTTTCGGGTGCGCTTGTCAGTGTTTCATGAAATAAGTTTTCAGCTTCTTGCGTCCAGTGCCAGGTATCCTCAAAGGCGGTTATCTGTGCGGCGGATTGCTCTCCGCCTTTTTCTTGAAACAGCACGTTGTAGTTGACGCTGGAATTGAACGGCGGGTCCAAGTAGCACAAGTCTATACTCTGCGCCTCGACGTGCTCACGCAGGATGTTGAGGTTGTCTCCGAAGTAAAGTTTATTTTTCCACTGGCCGGTCATGTGTTGCTTACCCCAGCAATTCTTTCACTCCCAAATCGATTTTAAAATGCATCGTACCAAAAGAGCAGGTCTCCCCTGCTCTTAGTGGTCATAGAACCAATACCGATTATCAAACTTCACTGGCCGTAAATGCCAGCCAAAGTCAGGCTCTTTCCAGCCGCACTTTTTGCAGACCTTTGAATAGACCTTTGATTCATCAGGCATAACCAAAAAGCGATCCGGGCAAGGCTTATCTTTTTTCTGGGGTTGATCCATTAGGGTAGGTATACGAGCGTATACCTACCATTATAGCAACTGCTAAAAAATTAGCAGCCGGGCCACTACCCCCTCATTGACAGATCATGTGGGTTTGCTAGGCTATAGTTAGATCAATAACTATATGTCTATATGTTCAATCCGGAGCAGCGCCGGTGGATAGCTGATAAGCTGGGAGACCTTGGCAGCTATACCCTCGGGGCGGTACTCATTGGTCAACTCATCAGTGAACGCTTCAACGTTTACCTCACCATTGTTGGGTTGGTCGCTGCCGGGTTCTGTTTCATCTACGGCAATAATCTTCTTAAAAAATTAAGGTAACCTTACGCCTATGCTTTCTATCTACATTCTCTTAGTCGGTATCATCGTGATTGCAAGTATCCTTGCTCTCCCTGTACTCATTGACGACTACCGCAACAGCAAAAAATAGCTCATGCACAAAAAAAAGCCGGGTTCAATCCCCGGCTTTTTTTTATTGCCCAAGTGGATCAAAACATCCCCCATCCGAATTTAACCCTTACTTAAGCCAATAATAGTATTAGCGGGGATATATAAGCCATAAACGCTTTAGAATCAACAGCTTAGCCTTGACTAATATAACGTTATATGCTATTATATTGACGTAACGTTAAAGCTCAATTCGAGCGGAACTCACAAAGCCATGACAATCAAATACAGCGAGTTAGTAGAAACATTTTATGCCATTTTCGGATTAAAGGATGGTTGGGGAATTGTATATTCCGAGAATGACATCAACGAATGGATGAAACAAGACCAGCAAGAGGAAGGATACATAATTGAACCATTTAAACTCGTTAGATAGCTTGCTAGTAGAGCCTGTAACTAGCTTATAGGCTCAATCTAGGAAACTAAACCCCCTAGAGAAATCCCCACCTTTATGGAAACTATCATCTCATGCCTGTTATTTTTCTTTGTCAGCCTACTTTTGACCGACTACTGCGATAGGCGTTTTCGATCAAGCGATCCTTATGGCCCTTGCTGGTGTAAAGACCCCCGCTGCCTGTAGGAATACCGCCAAGTCCATAGCTAGAAGCTACAATAACTTGCTTGCTGGTCAAGCTCTCCTAAAAGATTAGGAGAGCAGAACTAGCGAACCAGTAACCCGCTAGAGAAAACATAAACCAATGCCCAAACAATATGAGCACACAGTGCTTGAGGTCGAAGTCAAGCAAGTGCTTGAAGCCACCCGAGACGAACTAGGCTTACCGTCACTGTCAGCCACCATCATCTATCTGGTTGACCATTTCAAAGCCACCAAAAGTGGGACTAACAAACGCAAGTAGCGATCATTCCTTATTATTAACCCTCACCTCAATGCAGCCAATCACCACCCAAGAGTGGAAAGAGCGCATAGCAAACTCCCTCCTCCTATTTGAATTCACCCATGATCAGTTAGGGAGAATTGACGAAATTATCAACGAATAAAAAAGCACAGGGAAAAAAGCAGGGCTCAATCCCCTGCTCTTTTTGTTTGCTCATCTCACCATTCCACATCGAGATCAGAGGCCCTTGACGGCAACAACCCTCCTGCTAGGCTTTAGGCAGTTAGTACCAACTTCCCTACCCCACACAAACACCGAGCACAATTGCATAAGGAGGTCTCTATGGAGCTGCTAACGCAAGAGCTGCGCGCGAGCTTGCCTAAACTCTACGCACAGGAGAAGAACAAAGATCCAACGGTACACGTCAAGTTTTTCACTCCGGATGCTGGCTGGACGTGGTTTGCGACCGAAGGCCAAGCAGAAGATGACGACTTCATTTTCTTTGGCTACGTCATCGGCCACGAACGGGAGTGGGGCTACTTCTCACTCAACGAGCTATCAAGCATACGTGGGCCGTACAACTTGCCTGTTGAGCGAGATCTGCACTTTCAGCCGGGACCGATGAGCGAAGTCTTGAAGCGTGAAGGCTACAAGCAGGGTTAACTACCCTGCTTTTTTGTGTATGAACAAGCCCCGAAAAACCTACTGCAACACCGTTCGGGGGTGCTTCAGACCTTCGGGGAAAGAGCAGCAGTCTTATTGACAGATCATACCTAGCTGCTATGCTTCAGACGTAAAAGTTATACTTTCTAACTTTATATCTTAATCCAGGAATCACGTATGTCTATTGTCAAAGTCAAAACCAAAGGGCAGGTGACACTTCCTTCCGCAATCCGCGAGAAGATCGGACTTAACATTGGTGATCTGCTCCTAGCCAAAGTCGAGCAGGGCAACATTGTGCTTTCACCTCAGACACTTGTTGACCGGCATATTGCCGAGAGCATGGAACAAATAAGGCAAGGGCAGTTTTACGGCCCTTTTGATACCGCCGAAGAGATGACCGCATCACTGCGCCAGAACGGAAAGAGGAGCAAAAAAACAAGTAAACGTACTCCGCGCAAATGAAGCTCCTTTACTCTCCGCGCTTTCAGAAGCAGTATGACGACGCGGCACTTGCCGTACAGAAAGCGTTTGACAAGCAAGCCAAGTTATTGCTCGACAACTTACGCCACCCCTCACTGCACGCGAAAAAGTACGACGAGGCACGAGACGTTTGGCAGGGCAGGATAAACCGCGATTGGCGGTTTTACTTCACTATCGAAGGTGACACCTATCACCTTCATACCATGATCCCCCACCCGAAATAACTCAGATTACAAGCTTAACTTAGAAAAGAGCAGGGAATTAACCCTGCTCTTTTCCATACCCCGAAAAACCTACTGCAACACCGTTCGGGGGTGCTTCAGACCTTCGGGGTTTATGTGGTATAACCGTGCCTCATGCCCAAGACCAAACAGGAAGCAGCAGAACTTTTAGGCGTCACGACGCGCGCCATTGAAAACTACGCCAACAAAGGCCGCCTGAGCGTCACCTACGCCAAAGGCAGACGCGGCCAGATCGCGGTCTTCGACGATGCCGAACTTCAAGCATTGAAAGATGAGTTACAGCAACCCATCTACCCGCAGCGGCCACAAGTCACCCCCGAACAACCTCACACTGGCTCAATCGTGCCTTTCGGGGCATTAGGCATGGTCGAGGCAGTCCAGGCCACGCCACGAGCCATTTTTGACGAATACCGCCGCTTTGTGCCGGTGGCAGACAAGCCACTCTTGAAACTTTCTGAGGCGCAAAGTCTAACCGGCCTTTCTCGCGCAACATTGCGAGAAGCTATCGAAGCAGGAGTGCTCACGGCGCAGATCATTGGCAGGAGCTTCCGCATTAAACGTAGTGACCTTGATGCCTATATAAAGAAGCTCTGATCTTGCGCCGCTTTTCCTTTTCGCCCTTCGTAAAAGCGCTACCACCCATCAACAGAAACACAAACCTTACCAGGCGCAGCATGGGATGACGATGTACAGCCAGGAGCGTGCATTGCCGTGTGTTCAGAGACCGCCGTGGAAGTAAGGCTGCAGCGGTTTCACTTTGAGCGTCAATGCGAGCCGCATTCTTTGTAAAGAAAAGAGGCGTTCTTTCGGAACGCCCCACTTGCATGCCAAGTCTATAACCCCACTACTCGCTGCAACTCAGCCAGCCGGTGCTGTTTGATCTCCATCTGGTGTGTGAGCTGTGCAATCTCACCTTCCAGCTCTTCAATCACAGATTGCAGCACGAGCTTTAATAACCAGTCCACCGGCGCATCAGCAACTGGCTCCTTTCCCCCTGTAGCTGACACTGGCTCTGGCTCCGCTACCGCGCCTTGATCAATAATCCTCAGCTTGATGTAGATGGCTGCCTCTTTAGTGTTGCCAGCGTTCCCCATTGCGATCACCAAATCAAGCTGGCTGCCACCCTTGCCGCACTTATGGCACTTCCACACGCCGCCAGTGCCTTTGGCTGTATTAACTGTCAGGCCCCGCGTGCTGCCGCAGCCAGGCAAGGGGCAGGCCCCGCGCATCTCATGATCCTTGCCGGTCAATTTCACCTTGTAGTGATCCACTAACAGCCGCTCCATACTGACTGCGCCCTTGATCGCCTTGAAATCAAGTTCATACTCGCTTGCCATAAACCCCCCTTTGAAATAAGAAAGGCGTACTCCCCCCAACTTGGTGGCAGTACGCCTATTCTTGTTGATACCCAGAACTCTAAAAGGTATTTGCAGTATACCTAACCGCTTTATTTTCAACAACTTAGCCGGTATGATGATTTTGGGCTTTTGGCCTCTTCCCTGTTGCTCCTGGCTAGCGGGTAACCACGCGAACCCAGGATCATCCATCAAGGCTAGTTTTTCTTTTTCTACCCACTGCCTTGAGGCAGCGTCGGCAAGCGCTGTGTAGCAAGAGAGAGTGTTGACGCGAAGATTTGGTTACTGAGTGTCAACCCGAAGATCAGCCAAAAGCCCACAACTTTGGCCGAAGCCACAGGCTTGCCCAAAGGCCAAAGATGTGAGCTAATTAATCCCCTGTTACGTCCGATAATTTTCTGTTAAACTGTTTGTATTCAGGACCTTACAAAGACAAAATTCGCTGGTGCTTGAGAAGCACTTGCGGCGCGTTTCAAATCCAATTACGGTCTGATCAAACAGTAGAGGAAAAGTTGCTGGTGCTAATGAGATGATGAAACATATGGAACCCTCAAAGTGCAAAAAATCGCTGGTGCTAATGAGATGAGTTAGTGGTGCTAGAGAGATGAGATGCTGGTGCTAATGAGATGAGTTAGTGGTGCTAGAGAGATGAGATGCTGGTGCTAATGAGATGAAGACTGATTCAGTAAGTGCCTGTGTCTATTGAGGTTTTGCGATTTTTATCGGACGGAATACTTCTTTAGATACTGTATTTAGATACTTCTTTAGATACACACGGGCAGAACCGACCCGAGTATCACATGAGCAGAGATGTAAGTGTGTAGCGAAACATAAAACTTAACCAAAAACCATGCAGCCAAACGTCACCAGCAGGCAGGAAAAAACAAAATTGGCAGATCAAACATCTGCCTCAACAGCCCTCGAAAAAATACGTCCTGAACTTAACCTCGAAAAGTGGTCAATCTGGAAACCCGCGAAGTCACAGAACGCTCCTAAAGCAAGAATTTTAGAAAGGGAAGTAACCTTGCCTGATGGCAGCAAAGTGACAGCTAAGGTAAAGGTGGGGTTTACGGATGAAGGGGAGCTTACGACCGAAGATCGGAAAACCTATTACGCGCTTGTTAAGCAGTGGGAGGACACTGGCCGGTCAGATAAATACACTTCCTTCTCGACACGGAAACTTGCCAAGCTGCTGAAAAAGAAGTGGGGAACTAACGTTATTGAATCAATCACTAAATCTCTGATTAGGCTTAGAGCAACACCATTCACTTGGGAAAATTCCTACTACGACAACACCACAAAAGAGACCTTTGAGCTGCTAGAAACTTTCAATATCCTCTCAGAGTTAAAGATTGTCAGAAGAAAAAAAGACGGTGTGGTGAACAAGGAAGTAGGGTACTTCAAATTTAACGACTCTACGCTAACAAACTTAATCACCAATCATACCAAACCGCTCTTGTTTGAAATGGTCATGAATCTCAGAAGCGAGATTGCACTGCTTCTGTACACGCATCTTGATTTGATACTTTTTGATAAATCGACTTACGAGCGCCGCACGAAAGAGCTATTCGATGATCTAGGGTTAGAAGGGAATTCTTACAAGAACCCATCGAATAGAAAACAAAAGCTCGAACCAGCACTTAAAGAACTACAAGGCGCACCACTTACCTCCGGCGCAATCATTTCAGCGGCCTTAGAGAGAACCAAAGATGATGAAGATTACAAAATCGTCATCCGCAAAGGAGCAAGAAAATCTGTCAAGTCAACCGTCCCGAATCTGGGAGCGGATGAGGAAGATGAGAAAGGTCAAGTAGCATCCTTATTGCCTCCACAAAGCCAATTGACACAGCAGGCAGAAACGTTGGTGAGCCTTTTTTACGAGCTATTTCACAGCAACGCCAATGTTCACATTCCTAGCAAAGCGGTAGGCCAAGCCATGAGCCTGATTGCTCAGTATGGTTTCGAGCAAGCTAAGCACATCGTAGATTTTAGTCACCGAGCAGCACCCGAAACTAACTACCACCCGCAAACATTTGGCGGCATCTTGCAATACACCACAAGAGCACTCGTTGCTTACGAGAGTTTCCAGAAAGAACAAAAGCAAGCTGAAGAACAACGGACAACGGAAATAGCTCGGCTCAGGGATGAGGAAGAACGAGAGCGCCAAGAAGCAGCAACGCGCGCAGAGGCCCAAGCCTTTTTTGAGCAACTTCCCGTTGAGGAACAACAACGGCTCATGCGGCATTACCGCGCGCAGGCCCTAGACCGTAACCCGATCCTTAATCGCTGCTCAGAAGAAGTTGTCGAGCGGGAAGTTTTAAGGGAACTTCTGAGAGCAATTAGCGCAGTTCCGGCAAATCCAACTCCGTCGCCACAACCCACCCAGGAGGGTTTATTTGACCAGGATCAATCTTTTCAAGCTGATTCGATCTATGAATCAGTCTCGCAAAAAACGCCGATCCTAGAAGCAATTTCGAGCGAATCAGCGGACGCCACAAACCCCACTCTACTGGATACTGTTTCACAACCTCACTACATGACGGAGCAGGAAAGTGAAGAACAATCATTACGTGCTCAGCAAACTTCAGCGCCCTCAACAAACCAACCAAATCAAGCACAGTCCGACCCTAACACTTTAACCTAAGACTGCAGCCGAAGATCCACCGGCGCACGCAGCAGAACAACCGCAGCCACACCACAACACCTTGCCATCCCACTTGCTCTAACTTTACCGCTCCAACTTTTAATTTTTATCTCATCAGAAACTGGTAGATTAAAGTATCTACCGGTTTTGCTTTTACCACCCCACCAACTAGCCCCTTTGCCGCTGCCTGCTCCGCAGGCTACCTTAAACCGCCCGGCTTCGGCTAAATGCTGCAGCTCGCTTCACTCGCTGCAAACGCCTATCGCCAGCTTCGCGTAACCCGCTCCGGTGTCTGTCATGTGACCCATGATCAGCCACTCGCTTTAAGGTAGCCTGCGGACCGTTCGGCTACGCCTCACTGCAGGCAGCGGCAAAGGACACCTCTAAAGAAACTAACACCAACACCAATGCAGCAGCGTCTCCCCAAATTTTACCGTGACGTGACAACCGCTCAAGCTGTGGAACGTCGCCGGATCACCGAGCGATCACTTTCCATCCTTGAAACCATCCACCGCTACCACATCATTCCAACTTCGCTTTTGGTGCGTCTGGTCGAGGGCAACGAGGACGTAACCCACCGGCACTTGCAGGCACTCTTTCACAAAGGCTTGATTAACCGCTTTGCCTTTCCCTCAATCTTCCGGCCCACGGAAAACTACCACTACCTTGATAACGTGGCTTCGCTCCATTTACTCGAAGAGGCAGGAGCGCACTTAGGTCCGGATGACTACGAGGAGGTACAGCGGAACCGCGAAAAGGCCTACTGCGATATTCTTGATCCGAAACTTTCCGCCGAAAGCCAGGGGAGGCTGTTATTCCTCCACCATGAGGCCATGCTGACCCGCATGCACGCCATGCTTGAACTGGCAGCGCGAGCCAGCAGGGGAGTACTAACCCTTGAAACTTGGGAGCAGGGAGCCAAGCTGTGGCAGGGCCTGCATGCGCCCAAATTTATCCGGCAAGGGTTTGATGAACAGGGTAACCCGGTATGGAGTGAAGCGGAGGAAACCGAATGGCTACCACACCGGCCAGATGGTTTTTTCACGCTCCGGATTAGGAGCGAAGCAGGGGAGTATCAAAACCATTTTCTTTATGAAGCCGACCGCAAAACAGCCTCGACCCCGAAGCATAACCGGAAACTCCGGGCGCATTTCCACTACATCTGCAAACAAAAAAAGCACCAGGCAGATTATGCACGCTACGGCGTTACAGCGATCCGGGCAGTCCTAGTTGAGACGCTTGATATGCAGTGGGGCGAAACACTTAGGCAGGCAGCACGAGAGCCGATAGTATCAGGGAACAAACCATCCAACCTGTTTTGGTTTTCTGCTTCAGAACTTTTGACCAAGCCAACCACGATCCAGCAAGGAAGCTATACCCGCCAGCTGCCAGCATATCTCACTGACCCCCACTTGATCTTTTCCAGGCTTTGGGCCACACCGTTAAGTCAGCCGGGCCAGCCGCTCTTTTCGCTGCTTGATCGCTAGTTTATCTTTTGTTTATAAAAAGTTTACCTAAGCCTTAACAAAGAAAATCATGTCTACGTTTTGCGAAGATCACGGCCAGTGGAGCTGCCCGAAGTACCACGATCCGAGAGGGGCAAAAGTTTGCCAGAAATGCGGGGAGCCAGGCGTGCACGCCGAGGGCCTCTGCTACGTCTGTTATACGTACTCACACTAAAAATAAAAAGGCTTCTCACGGAAGCCTAGAATCAATATACTGCCCGCCCTTTACAACCTACCTTGAAAGGACGGGCATTTTGCTATGTCGTGGTTCCGCAACCTCTTTAAAGAAAAACAGCAACCAGAACCAGCCCCATCACAACCAACACCACCACCAACTCATGAACGATCAGAAGCCCGCGAGAAACGCCTAGAACAAGCATATGGAGGCATACTTGATACGCTCTACGATAAATCAACCATCCTAAACTTTAGTAGTTACACACTCTCAGGACTTGAACCCCCCTGGCCTGAATTCCCCCGCTATCACGAAACTTTGAAGATAGTCCCACCACCAAATGTGACCCCTGATGTCATGACGCGCTTTTGGAATAACGTCCGGAAAGGTAAGGAGTCTATGGCCTTTGAAGTAGTCTCCACACCGGAAACGATGTTTTTCCAGCTAACCGCTTCCTCAGGTTCGATACAATTGGTAGAGAACCAGCTCTCGTTACATTTTCCTGATACCGTGGTCATACCGCAGGAAGATCCAGCGTCACCAGTAAAACCCAAGCACGCTCTTTGTTTTTTTCATAAAGAACCCACGCACTTTTTTGATACCAAAGACACTGCTCAAGATCCGTATGCCCAATTGTTTGCCATTCTCGACAACAATCATTACCAAGAAGATGTCTATATCCAATTCATATTTAGTCCCGTTCCTGATGATGACATTCTTCATTTGGTTAACCTTTTAAGCAAGGATCACCCTATTCCCAAAGAACGGTTTCGTAATGTTGCTAGTCCTTATTGGTACCAGTGTCTTACTAACATTGAAGCAAACTTCGGCGGCATTTCCCGCGAGAAAGCCTTAGAGCTTGCAAATGATCTTTCGCAACTCTGTTACCAACCTGGCGAGTTTGCCAACATAAAAGATCGGCCATTTGTCCAATCCCTTTTTGATGTTGTGCAAAGTTATGACCGAGCCGTACCGCTTGCCCGAGAGCAAGCCCCACGCTTGCGGAATAAACTTCCAGCATGGCTTGCTTGTGTCAACATGTTTTCATCCGAAAGCAGCACCCTATCCATCCTGTACAGGAACTTTTTAGATCAGTACGAAACACCATATCAGTCGTGGGATTATGAAGCGTACGATGACAAGTTTGGGCCGCGAGATTTTTACATTGAGAAGTGGAACCTTATTAATACCAATGAGCTGACAAGTCTCGCTCACTTCCCCACTGGCGCTGCCGCTTCAGAACGATTAGAGACAACCAGCAAAAAACAGGCAATGCCCCCGGACAGCTACATTATTGATTAGGTACGGACCATGACAGACGCAAGAGCCGCTGTTCTAATTGGCGAGGCCCAGATCAGGCGTGGCGTAATCAAGCAGATTGGTTTACCGGATGTTGTCCGTGATCGCCACCTCTACATTGTGGGCAAAACCCGCATGGGTAAATCCACCCTTATCACTAACATCGCTCTCGCAGACATCAAGCGGGGAGCTGGGGTTTGTGTGATTGATCCGCACGGAGATTTAGTTGAAGACCTTTTACACTCAATTCCCAAAGAGCGGATTCGCGACACCATTTATTTTGACGCTAATGACCGAGAATACCCGATAGCCTTAAATGTGCTGAGGGCAGAACGTGATGAAGAAGTAGCGCTACTTGCTGACAACTTACTGGTAACTTTCAGGCGGCTGTCAGATTCTTGGGGGCCGCGCATGGATGAGATTTTGCGCGCGACTTTGCAGACACTAGCGCAAACCCCGGGCTCAACCTTTATTGACATCAAGCGAATACTCCAAGATCAACACTTCCGCGAGCGCGTCACCAAACACATCACCCATCCCATGCTGCGGGATTTTTGGCAGATTGACTTTCCCGGCTACCCCAAAGACGCGGCCCAGCCGATTCATTCCCGCGTCAACCGTTTTCTATACGCTCCCCACTTCTACCAAATGTTTTCCACCCCGAAAACTACTCTCACTATTTCCAAAGTGATCGCAGAGCAAAAAGTATTACTGGTTAACCTTGCCAGCGGCGCTATCGGGGATGATAACGCTACGCTCTTAGGATCACTGTTTGTTAGTCAAATTCAGCAGGCCGTTATGCGCCGGGCAGCGCTTCCTAGAGAGGCCAGAATCCCCTACTACCTTTTTGTCGATGAGTTTCAAAACTTCACTAATTCTGCGTTCGATAAGATTCTAAGCGAAGCTGGCAAGTATAAACTTTGCCTGACGCTTGCTCACCAGTACATCAGCCAATTAGAAGAAAAACAGCGGGAGGCGATTTTCGGCAATGTCGGCACCATGATCATGTTTGGGGTGGGAGATAAAGACGCGCAGAGCTTAAAAAACCAGCTCGGTAATTTTGAGCCGGTTGATCTATTGAACCTTGCCCCCTATCACGCGCTTTGCCGGCCAACGACAGCAGCCCGCGACACCTTTTCATTTAAGACACTCCCACCGCCGGCAAAAGGGCAATCGAATGCAGCCGCCATAATTAAGCACACACGGCAAACCTATGGTGCTACCTTTAATGAACCTATACCGCACCCCATAGAAGCAGTCCCCACACAAGAAGCCCCACCACAGCCGCCAGTACAAACAACTGTTCCCGTTGTAGTAGCTCTGATACCGCAACCACTTGCGCCAGCTAAAGTGAAAACCCCTGCTGATGTAGTGCCACTAAACTTGCCGCGCAAAGAAAAAGTTATGCGCTACCTAACGCAAGCCAGCTACCTCTCTAGTCGCCAATTAGTGGAGCTGTGCTTTGCTGATTTATCCAGCGATGGAGCGAAAAAGAAAGCAGTATCTGCAACCACTTCCCAGCTCGAAACAAACAAGCAACTTGGCTCAATGATTTTTGAGCGGGAAAAGATTTGCTATGCCGGCAAGAAACCAAACCCTCGGAGCCACGATCTAGTAGTACGAGATTTGTTTACTTCCATTATCAGGTCCGGGTATGCGATTGGGGAGATAAAATTCTTCTCGCAGTTTTCAGACGCCGGTATGCTTAATCCTGATCTTGCCGTGTCATTTCTTGCAGACGACGGCACAGACATCCCAACATTTTGGGAAGTAGACATGGGCACCGAGGGAGACGCGGTATTGCTTTCCAAGATCAAACGCTATCAGCCTTATTTTTCCACGCACCGAATCATTTTTGTTTTTCCTGATCCGCAGAGAAGCAAGAAACTGGCAGGGAAATTCCCCACTCCCCTACCGCCGATCTTTCACACGACGCTAGATCAATTGAGGGAGAGCGGGGGGGCTTTGGGGGGGGTGAGGGAGCCGGTATTTGGTTTGTTTAGTAATGGAGATGTGAGCCGGAGGCTGGGTTTGTTTGAGTGAATAGTGTTTGTGGTTCGCGCCGGTGGAGTGATTAGTAGTATATGAACTTATAAAGCGAGTAGAGTAATACTTTTCATAAGTTACTATATACGGTAAGTTATTGTAAATAATAGGGTTACGGGGTAATAGTGGGGTAACGTGGTTACTCGCTAATTACCCCCAGAATTACCCCTCGATTACTTGGCCTGTTCCCCGCTGGCTGCTGCCTTTTTATTCGTCCGCTTCTGCGTATTCTTGCTGCCCTTTGGCCTGCCGCCTTTTTTAGCACTTCCCCTATTCTCACTGTACCCGAGTTTTTCTAACTGCTCATCAAGCGCCCGGCGCTGTTCGAGTATCTTTTCAATAATCCCTTGCTTTTGCTTTTCCAGGGTTTCCATTTGTTTTAAGTATTGATCAAATTCAGCAGACATGATGGGGTGCTCCTATGCGTAAAGTAGTAAAGCAGCTCAGAATTATATACCTTTTGGCGGACCAAAGTTTTTGCTACCATAGGGCATAGGGTTTAACGATAAACTCATAATCCTTTGGTCCTAGCTCTGTGAACACACGTAAAATAAATTCTCCTCTTTTCATCATTAGCGCGAAATTAATATCTTGCATTACGATATCAATGGAGTCCCAACCACCCGGGTAGAGTTTATAAAATCCTATTAGATTGTAGATGTATCGCTCATCATGAAGCTGAACTTTGGATCGGACAGGAGGATATTCAAAGCCCAATTCAACCGGAGAAATTATAGACAGACTAATCGCATCAGAATCTATTACTTTACCAGTAGGATTATAAATATCGACGGACACCCTTATACCTTTACCAGCAAAATTTATCTCAGGCTTATGTGTGAAATTTGCTTTAAGTATTCCTGCGTTCTTTTCGGAAGTATCTCGTATGAAGAACTGTAGATCTATCGCACTAGTCAAAGATGAATTTCTTTGGTTTTCTATGCACCAGCGAACTCTTTTTTCGAGTTCCATTTTTACTGTAATGATTTTCTCGCCATATATTACATGTGGGTAGTGTTTTAAATCGAAAGGGATATCATCTGAATTCTGCGTGAGCAGGATCACTCGCTTATTCAATGCATGTGCATAGCCAACTTCATAAAATACATTAGGATTGCGGCCTGTCATCACTGCAACGATTATGTCGGCCTTGGCAATTTGATTGTAAACTCTCTCTAAAATGCTCTCCATAAATATCTGTTTATCAACTCTCTCACAATAAGCTCCTGCATCTCTGCAAGCTGGCTCAATTCCGACATCATAAATATCGCTGAACTCGTCACTGAAAGGCATCATTACAAAAACAAATGTTTTGGGGCTGGTACTCTCCATGTTCTAATCCTCAGTATTTATATTGACTTAAACCAAACTCAGAATTATCTGGCAATATTTTATTACAAATTCCCACTCCAAAATCCCCGAACTAAACAAAAAAGTCTAAAACCCAATCCCTTACTCTTGACAAACTCTAGCAAAATCATACCAGATTGCTATACTAACTAAACAAAAAGGTTATTTTGAATAGCAATAAAAAGCGCCGTGTTTAGCCAGCGCATTTTGCTATCTAACCCTAAGCTGTCGCATTTCATCTGATATTCGAGTTGCCCCCATTCACCTACATTTAATACTCTACACCTTATCAGAACTGGAACGCGCACTTACACCCACCCCTCTTTCTTTACAAGTAATTTTTAACCTAATGCAATTTAAGAAAATAGTGCCTATTGGTATTGGCGCTGTAGTGGTAATAGTGTTCGTGGTAGGGTTGGCAACGAATAGAAAGGGTCAGGTTACACCTGAGCGTGAGCGCCTGAATACGCCTCTTGAAGAGGTCGCCAAGAATATTTCTTACCAAGATATAAAGATGGAATGGAAGAGATTTGATAGTCCAGAACTGGGATTATCAATTCAGTATCCAGGAATATTTGTTGATAACCAGTTTGGAATCGATAGCGGCGATACCGGAAAAATAGTTCATGGGTTTCTGTCTACAAGTAAATGCATGGATCCTCCGTGCTCAAGAGTTGGTATAACGTTCGGCGGAGTTACTTCTGATTACAGCGCCCCCAAAGAAGGAAGTGGTGTAGAGAAACTGGGATTCGTAAAGCGAGACGGCAAGTACTTCCTCAAGATGCTAGGAAATCAAGAAGCAGAGATTGATTATCCAGTAAGAGAGATTAAGGCAGCCAATATTACCGGTATCATAATATCCGGTGACAATCGGCCACCAGCCCCAGAGGTATTAGGGTCAAGTGACAGAATGGCGATATTCAATTTAAAGTCTTCCGCCTTTAAGGCCATAACGTTGATAGTTAATGTTAATGACATACCCGAGCAGGCATTTGAGACAATTCTTCAGACTATTGAAATCCGCTAGTCATCGCGGAATTGTTGAACAACAGAGACTACAGCCAGATAGATCTCGACAGAACTCGTATACCTCCCACAACTCTTGGAGAAACAGCATTGAACAATACGGAAATCAAAAGAGCACAGGTTGGATAGCCTGTGCTCTTTTGATTTCTTATAAGTAGAATTATCTTTCAATAGTAATTTCGCCGAAGTAATTTGGATCGTCACCAGTACTGCAGTATTCAGCGGGGTCAACGCGCAAGCCAGTGATAATCCCCCGCCAATATTGGTTCTGGGTCATGTAGATGTGCTCACTGTAGCGTCCTTGCGAATTAGGATAGTAAGGAACCATCCTTTGTTCGCTCCAATCTGGAAACTCCTTGGTGGTGAAGTAAATCTTGCCGGGATTGCTCAAACATACATTATAGAGATCTAGAAACACCCGCGGATAAAGGCTCGCTTCAGCAGCGAAATTGCTGCTGCAAAGCCTAGATCTCCCACAATTTGTGTTGCCACCTCTCCTGATGAATGTATCGCCAACCCCATCAATCCATAATGCACCGTTTGAGACTCCCCATCTTTGGCTTTGGATGTTGAACAAATCCCAAAGCTCTCGCTCTTGCGGCCCGTTGAAACTCCACCGATAACCGCCCGCCACAAACACAATGGGATTGTAAGTTTTGGCAGTTACCTGGAAATCCTTATCGGGGTAGTTGACGCTTCGCCCAATTGCAGAAGGAAACCACGGCTCGTTATTGCCGTCATTTTTGTCGATCTGGAAGTGCAGGTGAGCACCCGTTGAGTTCCCACGATAAGGATCTGAAAGAGCACCACCACTTTTACCAATGAGTTGCCCTGTGCTAACCCAGCCTCCAGTGACCAGCCGCTCTCTTAAATGAGCATAAGTAAAAAAAAGGGTCTCGCCTGTGTAGGGACTAATTGATTGGATCACAATTAGCCCACCCCAGCCATGAGTGTTGTTTTCAGATCGCACTACCGCTCCCTCAAGCGCCGCATATACTGTTGTGCCGCTTGGGATTGGTATGTCAACACCGGGATGACTACCACATCCCTCTCCTATGCAGCCGGACACCGATCCATTATCCTGATTATCCCTGTAAAGCGTAGAAGGTCCGCTGCTTCCAATGTAGTCCACGGTTCCTGATCCAATAGAACCCTCATAGGTTCCGTTGTAGTCTCGCAGATCGGCGAGGGGCTTTGCCATACCGGTTGGTTCAAGTGAAAGCAAGGTTGTAATTGGAGGCACTACCGCCGCCTGCGATGGAGAAATCATTGACACATCTTTGCTGATGTTTAGTCCTATTGCTAATACAGCAAAGAAAAAAAACAAACAAGTCTTCCTTAGTTTCCGATGCATGTATCTTCCTCCCATTTTTGAAGTACCTGAAGCCTATGTATTTGGCCTACGTAAATCTTAGAGAGCCAGCATCAATATTGTTGATTTTGGCTCACTACACGGCACACAATATCCTTAACGTGGATTAATAGAAGTCAAATAGTACTGATTGTTCTCAAATAGAGTTCTCAAAGCGGTGATCTGTATGCAAGCAAAGCACTTCTACGAATTTGGTCGTTTCTGCCTAGACCCTGACGATCGTCGTTTGCTGCGGGAGAATGAGGTTGTGTCACTCACGCCGAAAGCCTTCGAGATACTTGTTGTGCTCGTTCAGAAGGCCGGGCATCTGGTTGAGAAGGAAGAACTGATGAAGAAGGTCTGGGGCGATACGTTTGTCGAAGATAAGACCCTCACCCAGACCATCTACACGCTGAGAGGGGTGCTCGGTGATAATTCTACCGAACAGCGGTACATAGAAAATGTACCGAAACGTGGCTACCGCTTTGTCGCCGACGTGAGGGAGGGATGGAATGAAAAGGGAGAGACAAACTTTGAAAACAACACCGAGATAGCTTTAGAGCAGAAGACTCCTCAGATTAGCAGCAATACGGAGAAATCTAAGCAGTGGTTTTCAAGAACGCCAATACTAACATCGGGTGTAGCGCTGTTCTGCATCACGATTGGCATCGTAGTGGTGCGGCAAACAACAGAGACGCCAAAAAGGCTGCAAGTCGTTCCGGCAGAAGGAAGGGTGGAGATCCGCTCTCCTACTGATGAAGCAGAAGTGAGGCGCGTGGTGAAAGAGTCGCAATTTTATGAAACGCTCACTCTCTACGTGAACCCTAAAGATTTCAATAAAGATCAACTTAATAAATATTGGCTGCCATCCGAACAAGGTGGAAAGGAAATCAAAGAAGTCGAATCTGCGGTGCAGAGACTGCTGAGCAAGGGCATGCACTATGGCAAGGAGTCGAAGGCCGAACGTTACGAGTTCCGCTACGTTCGAATCTTTTCGCCACGAGACTACGCCGAGGTGGGAACGATAGAACGCTGGTATGTGCCAGCCTATCGTGAAGATGGCAGCAGAGTGTTAGGTCGCAATGAGTACCTCGGTCCTTACCCGGTGGACTTTACCCTCAGGAAGATCAATGGCGCATGGCTTATTGAAGAGGCTAGTAATCCCCGCCCTGCGAACAGGTGATTTCCAGAGTGCAACCTCAAACGTTACTTCTTTTCTTCAGTCCGAAAGCCGATCTGCTTTCGTGGTTGCTCCGTTGGGATCATTAACCATCGAATAGCGTCAGACACGACTTTGCTATACGTCTTGTGCATCCGTTGGTTGTCGCCTTCCGTGTGAAAAGCCGTCACGCCCCTGTTGTCCCTCTCACAAACCTCAATAAAACCAGGGTGCCGACTCTCACAAAAGCCGACACTTTGACGGCTTATTTGACAAAAGCCGTCAGCTTGCTATGCTGCAAGCAGAGATCATTAACCCTAAACTTCTATGCCTCTCCATTGCATAAAGTGCCGCGCCGAGATCAGTGGCGCCATCGAGTACGATTGCGGCGACTGGATTGTGCGCTGCGCCAACTGCCAGGCCAAAAACATCTTCGCCTTCACGCCGCTTGCCAGTTCTGACCTCAATGAGGTTGAGATCACCGGCTACGCTAACTAGCCATGCCTTATCAATACAAACGTGAGCCACTGACACAAGACGAAGCCACCCGGCTTGCCAATGCCTGCCAGACACCAGAAGAAAAATTAGTCATCTGGACCTTGCTTGATACCGGGCTTCGAGTTTCAGAGTTACAAAACCTCACGCAAGACAATATCGACTGGCAGACGCACCGCTTGATGATCTATGGCAAAGGCGGGCCATACGGCACAAAATCCAAGCGCCGCATTGTTCCCCTATCCTCACGTGTGCAGCCGCTTCTAGAAGCTCACTTTGCCCTCTACAACGAGTTCCAATTCAAAGAGCGAACCATGCAGCGGCTCGTAAAGCGCGTAGCCAATAGAGCTAAAATCTCGCGGCCAGTTAGTCCGCATGTCTTGCGCCACACCTTTGCCGTGACTGCCGTACAGAAAGGCGTGTCAACTACTGCCCTGCAAAAAATCATGGGCCACGATCGACTGACCACCACTGAAATCTATTTGAACCTTTCCCCTGAAGAAGCACTGAGGGAGTTTAAGAGCAAGTGGTGAACTACATGGCTTCTATCAACTTTGATCATACGATTAGACTCTTTAATCAGTATTGTAGTCGTCGCCAAGTCGCTGTTGATCAATCCTTCAATGGTGATTTGGCAGCGGAAGCGGGAAAGCGTCTTGAGCAGCTAAACTGGATATTGCGCAGGGTAGCCCTACTCGAAGCAAAGGACGAAGAACTTAGACAGCAGCTTCCGAGTCACGAAATTGTAGATGAGGAGTCTCGAACAATAAGGCAAGAAATCAACAAGCGCAGTAGAGAAATTTCAACAGAACTGGGGATATTAAGCGAAGCGTTCTACTACTTTGCATGGCGTGCTCGGGAAGTATTGAAGTTACTGCCCAATCTAAAACAATTTGACTGCGAAGGTGTTCGCAATGTACGGAACCATTTGCTTGAACATGCAGAGAAACATGGTCAGATATATATAAACGCTTTGTCTTACGGCGGAGAACAAGGCCCAACACTAAAGGCTTTTCGATTTGATGAACAAGGTAATTTCTCTGTGCGTGAAGAAAATAACCTTTCTCATGACAGAGGCTTATATGTCAATGCGGCTGAATTTAGAGACAACCTAAAGAAACGATTATCGAATATACTAACCCTATGTGCGGCAGATACAGTGCAACCATCAACATCAAAGAGCTAGAGCACAGGTTCAAGGCGGAATATGCAGGCCCGCCACTTGCGGCCAACAATGATGCGCGCCCAACCCAGCAGCTCTACACGATCCTGAACACGAACCCGGAAGAGATTCGCCTTGCCCGGTGGAGCTTCAGCCCGCCGTGGAAGGATGCCCGGCCCATCATCAACGCCCGCGCAGACAGCCTTGCAACCAAGCGCATGTACAAAGAGCCGCTAGAGCAACGCCGGTGCTTGATCCTTGCCAATGCGTTCTATGAATGGCAGGGCGAGCCGGGCAGGAAGACAAAGTACCGCTTTGAGCTGATGGACTCCGAGCCATTCGCCTTTGCCGGCATCTGGCAGGAAGGACCTAATGAGCAAGGGATAGTCGAGCCGCACTTCGTCATCATCACAACCGAGCCGAACGAGGTAGTTGCATTGGTCCATAACCGAATGCCGGCTATCCTCATTCCTGATGATGAAGCAAAATGGCTCTCCTCCGACCTCTTGCCGCGTGAAGCGCTTTCCATGCTTGAGCCGTACCCGTCCGATCAGATGCGTGCCATTCAAGAGCCAGCAACCAGACGGCAACCCGCTCAAAACTCTGTTTAGAATGTGCTCCGGGTAAGTGGGGTTAACCAGAGCTTGTTATAAGCAACACTAAACCCAAATGTTTTATGAACCAATCTTGGCAGTGGAAAGAAGAAGACATTTTCAGATTGATCGCTGATAAAGTCGAGGAGAACATAAACCTTGATTACAAAGCCTGTGACTCATTGGGTAAAACCGATGGTAAAAAGAATGACATTAGTAAGGATGTATCAGCGTTTGCCAACTCCGCCGGTGGAACTATCGTGTACGGGATTCTTGAAGATAAGCATGTACCTACAAGGGTAGATGTTGGTTACGATCCACGCGAGATTACTAAGGAGTGGTTGGAGCAGGTCATCAACTCTAAGATTCAACGGCGTATTGATGGAATCAGAATCAACCCTGTTGCCCTTAACGAGTCTCAACCCGGCAAAGTGCTTTACGTCGTCTCCATTCCCCAAAGTACCCGCTCGCCGCACATGGCTTCAGACCACCGCTTTTATAAACGGTATAACTTCGAGTCCATACCTATGGAGGAGTATGAGGTTAGAGATGTAACCCGCCGTCAAGAGACACCGGATCTACACCTTACCCCTTTTCTGGCGTTGGGGACGCGTGTTGCAGTGACCTTTGGTGAAGGAGAGGATTATTCTAATCCGATTGATTTAGACATGCGCGTTGAGAATAAAGCAGCTAAACCAGCCGAGTATATAGTCATAGAAGTATTCATTGATTCTCGGTTGAAAATAGTTAGCATGGCTGAATTTTCGAACAGGCATAAAAACTTGTCTATATTACATGAATTGGCAGACCCAAATACGCCGATCAATATTTTAATGATGAATTGGGCAGTACCAGGAAAAGTGCCAGTGTGGGAGGGAGTATCGTTTCGTCTTACAACCGAATCTCTTCAAATAGCATTTCCTAGAGAGCCTGGTGATTACTTGTTAGCATGGCAGCTTCGCTCACCGGGAATGGCAGAAAGGCAAAACTTTTACTCGCTTACCTCAACTGGCAGTTCCCTTTATATTGTTGATAAATCAAATCAACAAGTGGAATCCCCTCATTTTGAGGGTTAATACTATTTCACCGCCCCACCGATGACGGCTCTCTTGCCAGAGCTGTTTTTGTCTGCTTGAATGTATACTGTACGACCGTTCACCATCCCGCGCCTCATCTGTTCAAAAAATTTTCTTGCCTTTAACAACACCTTTTTGCAAAGATGCAGTAGTTTAGCGTCTCATCTAAGGGAGCACTTACCATGCCTGCAACACACCACGAGCTTCGTGCTCAAACAATCTATAAGCTCAAAGTTGGGAAGCGGCTTCCCATTACCGCCTACCTTTGCCGCGTTCCTGCCGGGTTCCCCTCCCCGGCTGATGACCACATCGAAAAATCCATCGACCTTAACGAGCGGCTGATAAGGAATAAGATTGCAACCTACATCCTGTGCGTCGAAGGCAATTCCATGATCGGTGCCGGTATTTATTCCGGCGACCACCTCATTGTTGATAGATCCATCGAAGCCAAGCCTAATGACATTGTGATTGCCAGCCTTGATAATGAGTTCACCGTTAAGCGGCTCGTGCTGCAGGATTCCCACCTCTTCCTCACTTCCGAAAACCCGGACTACTCCCCGATCCCGGTTAACGGCGCTGCCGAACTGATCATCTGGGGCGTTGTGACCTACACCATTCATAAAGCACGCTAGTATGCAGCCCCAGCTTTTCGCCCTCATCGACAGTAACAACTTTTACGTTTCCTGCGAACGTGTTTTCCAGCCGCGACTTGAAGGCAAACCTGTAGTAGTGCTCTCAAATAACGATGCCAACATAATTGCGAGATCGAATGAAGCGAAGGCCTTGGGCATAACAATGGGCATGCCGACCTTTAAGGCCCGGCCCATCATGGATGCTCACGGCGTCGAGTGGTTTAGTTCCAACTACAGCCTCTACGGAGATTTGTCGCGCCGCGTGATGGCAACTATTGACACGCTTGCCCCGGCGACCGAGACCTATTCCATTGATGAGGCGTTCGTGCATCTTGACTACGGAAGCCAGGAAGAAGACGCCCGAGCAATCAAGCAGACAGTGAAACGCTGGATTGGCATCCCGGTATCCATCGGCATTGGTCCAACAAAAGTGCTTGCCAAAGTCGCAAACCAGATTGCCAAAAAGCACCCAGAACATGGCGGCGTGGTTGACCTCTCCGGCCCGGACGTAGACCGCTACTTGAAAGATTTCGACGTATCAAACCTGTGGGGCATTGGTCCGGCCTACAGCAGATTTTTGAAGTCAGAAGACACCCAAGACACAAGCCAACCCGACCTCTGGGAAGCATCGGGACTTCCCCCCTTGCTGCGAAAGCAAAAGGTTGAAACAGCCTTTGAGCTAAAGCAGTGTTCGGATGCGTGGATCAGAAAGCATTTCACTATCCAGGGACTGCGTTTAGTTTATGAGCTGCGCGGTATTTCGTGCTTGCCACTAGAACTGTTCGAGAAGCCAAAAAAAGGCCTTTGCTGCTCGCGGAGTTTTGGCAAGCCAGTAACTACCATCGAAGACCTCAAAGAAGCCGTAGCCATGCACGCTGCACGCGGCGGTGAAAAACTGCGCCGGCAGCATTTGGCCGCAAACAACCTTACTGCTTTCATCTCGACCTCACGCTTTAAGGCCAACCCGGAAGAGATTTTTTCAGCGGCCACCAGCTTCCGACTTCCCTACCCTACTGCCTTTACCCCGGCGCTCGTTGCCGCAGCCCAAACCCTACTTGAGAAGATTTATAAGCCGGGGTTTGTCTACCACAAGTGCGGGATCTTCTTAACTGACATTGTGCCGGATACCGAGGTGCAGAAAAGCATTTTGCTTGACGTTGATCAGGCCCAGCAGATGCGGCTTATGGAGGCGGTTGACCACATCAACAAGCGCTACGGCCGGTACACGATCCGCCCGCTTGCGATGGGTTTTCAGCAGTCATGGCAGATGAAGCAGGAGCAATTATCACGCCGCTATACTACCCGTTGGGAAGAAGTGTTGCGGGTGAAGGCGGTATGACAAGTCCTTATATTACCTACACTTACATCTCGACTAAAACATTATTTTTGTGTACATTGTGAACATGATTTCACCCCGGGTCAGTGGTTACTGGACCGGCCCCAGCTTCCTCGTGGAGCTGGGTATTCTTTTATCAGCTAAACTCTACTGAAACAACTCTGACTGTTCTGTTTTGGTTTTGCTCTGTCGTTCTGCCCGCTTGAAGGTCGCCGTTCCCATCCGGGGATACTGTAACTTTGCCCCGTGCAACAGCTCTTCTATCGTGAGTATTTGTAGCTTGGGAAAATTACTATGGTGAGGCGATTGATAGAAGCCAGCAGACACGGCTTCCTTAATCATGTCTTTGGTCGCAGGCTTCAAGGTAATGAAAGCACCTAACTGTGCTTTCTCGCGTTCCAACACGCCTTTGAGGTCGCGGATGTCACGGGATGATACGTTGCCACTCTTGACTTGGATGATTATCCTCTTTGCTATACCGCTATTGTCATCGAAGAAATAGATATAACCATCAATGCCGGTGTCCTTGCCCTTCTTCTTGTCCTGCGCCGGTCTGCCGTCAACCAAGCCGACCGCCCACCATTGGAATTGATAGCG
>MWWB01000027.1_pt1 | contig 24182 bp, 18 predicted proteins | sample 1047291 | NCBI WGS metagenome assembly MWWB01 (sample SAMN06349976, study PRJNA376086) | soil metagenome | isolation source: MS4-1 sample Antarctic (ecotone) soil | place: Antarctica | reverse complement strand
ATGCTATAAGGAGCAAACCCTGCAAGCCCGGTAAAATACTGAAGAGCAGATTTCGAATCACGGGAAAAATATCTCTTGTTAATATGAGAATATCCTGCAAGCACTATCCATTTATGCTCCGGATCTTTTGAATATAAATCATATAAATTTTTAGCCTGTCCATACTCTCTTTCCTGAATAGACGATACTGAAGTATCATAACCATATACATTAAAACCAATCTCTTTTGCCTTTCGAACCACACCTGCCATGAAAGGTTCTAATACATAAAAACCATCTTTTTTACTAGGAAAGGTATCATTCAGGGGTTTTCTGCTCCTGTCCTCGATGCAAAGATTCTTATATCCTTGTTGGTAAAGACTATCTAACAGGAGGTAAACAAATAATCTATGCCTGAAATCATAATGAGATTCGTTGATCATCAGCATTTTTTGGGTTTTGGCTATTTCAAACACCTTGCTTATTGCATCTCCATCTATTCCGAACTTATTATTAGGATTTACAGTAGTGGAAGGACTTCTGTATTGTTCGTAGCTTTCGTGTATGCTATCTAAATTATCGAAAAAGCTAACTCTTGTTACTAAATCCTGGTGGTAATAATTATCTGCATTATAATGTTCAATTGTGTCTATCGGTATGGCTTTTAATGCATTAACTGCTGTTATATAATTCTTCAAAGAAAAACTACTGTCTATTGCATTGGTAAGTTTCTTTCTTCTGGCCAGATAATTAATAGTGTTTTCTCCTTTCAATAAAGAGGATAATTGGCCTTTTGTATTAATTAACTGCCATTTGTTATCCCAAAATTCTGAAGCTGCATCACTTTGACTTTCAATAAGAAGAAAGTATTTGTTTTTTATTTCAGTACCACCTACCAAACTTGTTTGGTCATCTTTTTTAAATACACGGTTTAGTGTAAAAAACTCATCCCCTTTTTTTGTTTTACTGAATGTTGCTAAAGTGGTATCTATAGCTAAATCCCTTTTATCAACCATATAACTATAAGTTGCCTGGCCATATCTTTTTATACCTGGTTTAAGATATAGTAAAATTTTTGCTTTATTTCTAATACCCAGATTTTTTAAAATAGCAATATGACTTTTTGGAATTACGTATTTAGTGTTATTTCCAAAGGGTGTAAACTTATTCCTGCCAAAAAAATCAATTGAAAATTTTAAAGAGTCATTTATAAATGTTTGATACCAATTATTATCAATCCTGTTGTATTTGCTGTATTCTGAAATACGGATTTTATTGCTGCAACTTGTAAGCAGAATTGCGTTTAAAAAAAAGATTAAAAGCAATAATTTCTTATTGAAAACTATTGCTTGTTTTTCTACTGTTGGCAATAAGGATTGTAATTGCATTATTCTAAAAGCTAACGAGGTTTATAAATATAGGACAATTCATTATCTAACATCAAACTTCTAAAATCCGATGCCATTACCTACTTTTGCCGCCTGAAAAACAAGTGGCAGGTTGTAAGATTATATTAAAGCCGGGATTATCCGACCCATCTCTAACGCAACCCGTCTCTTAAAACTTAAAACTTATCAAATGGGTCTTCAAGCTGGTATAGTCGGATTGCCAAACGTAGGAAAATCAACTTTGTTTAATGCATTAAGCAATGCAAAAGCAGTTGCTGCCAACTTTCCGTTTTGTACAATCGAACCAAATATCGGCGTTATAACCGTTCCGGATGAGCGCTTGATAGCTTTGGAGAAAATCGTAAACCCGCAACGGGTAGTTCCTGCAACTGTTGAAATTGTTGACATTGCCGGCCTGGTAAAAGGCGCCAGCAAGGGTGAAGGTTTAGGCAACCAGTTTTTGGGAAACATTCGTAACACTGATGCGATCATACATGTGCTTCGCTGCTTTGAAGATGATAATGTAATCCATGTGGATGGTAGCGTAAATCCTGTAAGAGATAAAGAGATTATTGATACAGAGCTTCAGTTGAAGGATTTGGATAGCGTTGATAAAAAAATTTCGAAGAATGAAAAGATGGTAAAAACAGGTGATAAAGAACTTCTTAGAGGACTTGAACTTATAAAAGACTTGAAGAGCTTTATGGAGAAAGGTAATAATGCGAGAGGTTTTGTAGTATCTGCAGAAGATAAAGAAAAGCATTTGAGCGATCTATTTTTGCTAACCCTCAAACCAGTTATTTATGTTTGTAATGTTGACGATAAAAGTGTTGTAAACGGGAACAATCATACAGGAGCCGTTACTGAAGCAGTTAAAAATGAGAACGCGGAAATATTGTTTGTAAGCGCCCAAATTGAAAGCGAGATTGCTGTAATGGAAAGTTATGACGACCGCCAAATGTTTCTGGAGGATATGGGCTTAAGTGAAAGTGGTGTTGCGCGTCTAATTAAATCTACCTATCGTTTACTCAATCTGGCAACTTACTTTACTGCCGGTGTTCAGGAAGTACGTGCGTGGACAATTACCAAAGGAATGATTGCCCCACAAGCTGCTGGTGTTATTCATACAGACTTCGAAAAAGGTTTTATTCGCGCAGAGGTTATTAAATACACTGACTTCATTAAATATGGTTCGGAAGCTGCCTGTCGCGATAACGGAAAACTTGCGGTGCAGGGTAAAGATTATGTAGTGGAAGACGGGGATATTATGCACTTTAGGTTCAATGTGTAACCTTGTTTATACCAGCCATAAAACTTTATTATTGAATTCCGGATATAAAACAATTTTCCCTTCCTTTTTCCTTGATACGCTCATCTAAATTTAGCTTACCTCCTAAGAAAGAATACATCCATATTAGTGTAAGGCCGGTACTGCAATTAATATTCAATTTCCCTATTCCTAAATTTCCTGCTTGCTCTAATGTCCTCAACAATTTCTTCGGCTGATTTTTTAGATGGCTCCGAAAAATTTATAAAAATTTGACTGTATATCTTTCTTATCGGTCTTCAGGGATTCCGAGAGATTTTTAATAAGAGCCATCTTGGCCAATGAACTAGTCCCTTAAATAAAGCAAAAAGGGATTCAACAAAATGTTTATCCGGATAGTTTATGTTTCCGTTTTCAATAAAATTATATTATTTGACAATAGAAGAAAAATAGAAACTGATGGCATATTTTTTTCAAGTGTAGGTCTTTTAGAAGTCTTCGAAAAAACCAATTTTTACTTCATATTCACTACTTAAATCTTATTAAATGAAAGCAGCAGTATTCCACAAACCAAAGCACATTAGTGTAGATAATGTACCAGATCCTGAAATTAAGCAACCAGGTGATGCCATCATCAGGGTTACTTCAACTGCCATATGCGGCTCCGATCTTCATATTTATAATGCAATGTTTGCGCAACCAAGAGATATGGTATTAGGCCATGAGTTTATGGGTATTGTAGAAGATGTGGGAAGCAATGTCACCAAATTAAAAAAGGGTGACCGTGTAGTTGTTCCGTTTCCCGTTGCTTGCGGTGCCTGTTATTTTTGCACGCACAGTATGTCTACCCACTGCGAAAATTCGAACGAAAAGAATTATGGGCCTGAAGGTGGGATATTAACAGAAAAAGGTGCAGGACTTTATGGTTATACAGATTTGTATGGAGGTTATGAGGGGGGGCAAGCCGAATATGTGCGCGTTCCTTACGCTGATTTTGGCCCACGAAAAGTACCGGATGCTATGACGGATGAGCAGGTTTTGTTTCTTACCGACATCTTTCCCACAGGATATGCTGCCATCGATTGGGCAGGCGTAAAAGGTGGAGAAACCGTAGCAGTTTTTGGTTGCGGCCCTGTGGGGTTAATGGCAATGAAATCGGCATGGCTGCGGGGCGCTAAAAGAGTTATCGGTCTTGATATAGAAGATTACCGGCTTGCAAAAGCGAAGCTGGTGTGCAGCGCCGAAACAATAAATGTAAAAGATAACAAAGATGCCATTGAAGAAATACGTTCTATGACAAATGGCCGTGGCGCTGATGTTGTAGTAGATGCCGTTGGTATGGAAGCGGACCGCAGTTTTCTTGACCGGGTTGCTTCTGTTATCCGCTTAGAAAAAGGTACTATCAATGCTTTAAGAATGTGTTTATCTGCTGTTAGGCGTGGTGGCTTTGTTTCTGTGGTAGGCGTGTATGGATACCCCTACGATAATTTTCCATGGTATCAAATATTTGAGAAAGGGTTGACTGTCCGTGCAGGGCAAGTACCTGTTCAGGCTTATATAGATGAGTTGGAAAGTTACGTGCTCGATGGAAAAATAAGGTTGGACGACGTGATAACGCACAGGCTGCCATTAAGTGAGGCTGCGCATGCTTATGAAATATTTAATGATAAAAAAGATGATTGTGTTAAGTGTGTACTAAAGCCATAATCAAACAAAAATCAGTGACACCCGTTTCCTACTTATTATTGATACAAGGTTTATACTGGCTGATAACGGGTGTGTGGGCTCTAATAGATATTCGTTCTTTCATGATTGTAACAGGCCCCAAAACAGATATATGACTCGTAAAAACAGTGAGTGTACTTATTGTTGTAATTTCTTTAAGCTTACTGTTCGCCGTTAAGAGTAAAGAACAATCAAAGCCTGTCATTCTTCTTGCAATCGCGGTTGCATGGGTTTGGCAGGCATTGATTTTTATTCCCTGAACAACGTAATTTCAAAAATTTATTTGCTGGATGGCTTCTGGAAATCGGTTTTATAATAGCATGGGTTAGTGTGTAATAATAACCAGAAATAAAAAGCACACTTCTTCCCAATCTTACCGCTCAACTTAACAGCTCTTTATTTTTTAATTCAGCATCCTTTACTAAAGCGTAAAATTCTTTTTTCGTGGCTAAATCCTTAAGCATATTCAAATGCCTCTCGTGATGCATGTCTGTGCCAAGAAAATCAACCATTTCGTTTTTAAATAATTTCTCTGCTGTTTTCTTCACGCCTGGTCCATAACCGCCGGAAAGTGATAATAAATTTACCTGCAGCTTGCACCCAAGATCTTTAAACCGCTCGTATCGCTCGAAGTTTGAATGATAATAACTATAGCGTTCGGGATGTGCTAATATAGGCCGTAACCCAAGCATTGTTAAGTTGAAAATGGTTTGCTCAAATACTGGCGTCGGTGCCAGGTACGACATTTCTACAAGAATATAATCCCCGGGAAAAGTTAAGAAGTCTTCTTTTTTAGCCTTGCCTACAATGTCTGCAAACTCAGGGTCAATCATATATTCAGCAGCAGCATCTATTTTAATATTTACTCCGGCATCAGCTAAAGCTTGTTTTACCAAAGCTAATTTTGGCAGGATAGTCTCGCGGTTATTGGCATAGAGATCTGATAGAATATGTGGCGTGCAGATCAACTTTTGGTAACCAAGTTTCTGCAACTCTTTAATAAATTCAACTGACTTCTCCACCTCTTTAAGTCCGTCATCGAGGCCTGGTAAAAGATGCGAATGCATATCAACGGCTAAAAAAGATAAATCAGGTTCTACTTTCGCCGTCTTAAATAAAAAATCAAACATGTAGTAATTATATTCCGCCGTGTAAGTTAATCCAACTATTTGTGCCTTGAAAAAGTTGCGACCGATATTTCTTTAATAGCAGTATCACGAATAAAAAGCCCTGATGGCGGCGCAAACAAAATCCATCATTTCTTCAGTTAGTTCGGGATACATAGGTAAGGATAAAATTTGAAGAGAATAACGATGGGATACAGGAAAGTCCCCGGGTTGATGACCAAGATATTTGTATGCCTCCAAAAAAGGCAAAGGAATTGGATAATGAACCGAAGTTTCTATCCCTTTTAATTTTAAAAATTCAGCAAGTTCATCCCGCCTCTCCGCTCTCAATATATACAAATGATAGGTATGATTAGTCTCAGGCCGTACTAAAGGAATGGTAATTTGTGGAATGGAAGACAATATCTTATTATAGTATTGTGCATTGGCTTGCCGCTTTTCTGTCCACTGCATTATATATGGAAGTTTGGCAGAAAGAATTGCTGCTTGCAATCCATCCATCCTGCTGTTTATACCTTCTATTGTGTGAAGGTGTTTTACCAATGCCCCATGCCGTGCGAAGCGTTTACATTGTTCTGCAAGTGCATCATCATTGGTTATGATGCAACCTGCATCGCCGTACGCGCCGAGGTTTTTACTTGGATAAAAACTAAAGGAACCTGCTATTCCCATTATGCCTGCACGTTTGCCTTTATAAGCAGAAAAATGAGATTGTGCACAATCTTCAATTACAGCAATATTATACTTTGAAGCCATTCCAAGAATAGTATCCATCTCAGCCATCTGCCCGTGTAAGTGAACAGGAATAATAGCCTTGGTGCGGGAAGTTATTTTATTCGTTAAAAGGCTTTCATCAAGGGTGTGATATGACGGATCAATGTCAACAAATACAGGGGTTGCACCTGTTTGACTAATTGTTTCAGAAGCTGATATCCAGGTGTTAGCAGGAGTAATGACTTCGTCACCTGTTCCAATTCCCAGCATCTTCATTACTATGTATAAGCTGTCTGTTCCATTGGCGCAACTAATGCAATGTTTCACTTCGTAGAGTTCGGCAAATCTTCTTTCAAAATCATTTACGTGTTTGCCCCCAATGAAAGCTGTTTCGCTAATTACAGTTGCAATTGCACTATCTATCTCATCTTTAATGGATTTATATTGAGCTTGAAGATCAACAAATGGCACAATCATACAATCTTATTTCTTTAGGTCGAACACTCTTAAAAGCCTTGCCGGGTTTCCTGCATATATCCCTGGTTCGTCAATATTTTTTGTTACCACCGCACCGGCGCCAATTACTACATCGTCGCATATATTAACCGGCAAAATAGTAGCACTGCTTCCAATTGAAACGTTGTTACCTATATTAGTTGACCTCCATAATTCTTTGTTTTCCATGGCAGGGCCACCTGTAGCAAAAAGGTCGTTTACAAACATAACTCCATGGCCAACAAAACAATTATTGCCAATAGTTACTAATTCGCAAATAAAAGAATGACTTTGAATTTTGCATTTTTTTCCTATGACTACACCCTTTTGAATTTCTACAAACGGACCAATAAATGTATTACTCCCAATCTTGCATCCATAAATATTAGAAGGTTCAATAACGGTAACATTTTCTCCAAAATCAACGTTTCTAATACTTATGTGCAACGTAATATGTTTCATTAGTTAATGTTTTTGTTGATCCCGACAGAACCTGATATAGCTACTTGTTTCATCTTACCTGGTTACATTTTTTCACGGAGCTGTTTTGAAGATTCATATATTCTGCTGATTATTTCCACTGTTTTCAATCCCTGGAAGGCATTAGTGGAAATAGAACTACCATTCACTAAAACATCGATAACGTTTTCATATACTTTATTGTGGTTTGACATTGAACCTTCGTAATTACCATAATTATTCGCTTTATTCCCCGGTGGCAAATCTTTAAACTCAAAGCCTTCTATGTTTTGGTATTCTAACTCATTTAAGTATTGACCCCCGATTTTTACTGTTCCTTTTTCGCAAAACAGCGTTAAAGAACCTTCCATGTTTTTATTATAACTGTTAACCGTATAATTAATGGTTCCTATAGCGCCATTCAAAAATTCTAAGATAACTGTTCCTGTATCTTCAAAATCAATGATCCCTTTATGAGCAAAATTTCCCATTAACGCATAAACCCTTTTTACATCGCCAATCATCCAATATAAAAGATCGATAAAATGACTAAACTGGGTAAATAAAGTTCCTCCATCAAGATCGGCCGTTCCTTTCCACGAATTTTCGTAATAGTCAGGGTTACGGTTCCAAAAACAGTTTAGCTGAATGCTATATACTTTTCCTAATATCCCTTTTTCTAAAGCATCCTTAACTGCAGCAACCGGTGGATTAAAACGATTTTGCTTTATGGTAAATAATCTTTTGTTTCCCTTTTCAGCTTCCCTGATCATTTCGTGGCAATCTGATACATTTATAGCCAGAGGTTTTTCGCAAAGTACATGGCAACCTGCTCTTAATGACTGTATAGTATGCACAGCATGTAAGCCGTTTGGTGAACAAATAGAAACAACATCTATCTCATTTTCATTTTTAAGAAGATCAGCAATACTTTGGTATGCCCTTGCGGTATACCGGGCAGCTAAAGCTTCCGCCTTTTCCCAAACAGTGTCGCAGACAGCCAGCAGCAATCCATTGTTATTAATATGTTCAGCATGCCTTTGAGCAATTCGACCACACCCAATTATGGCAAACTTTATTTTTTGCATAGCAGGTTGCTGATCTTTTCCGAAGATTTATATTGAACCTGTAAATATTTTCTCATGCTCGAAAGATGGATAACGGGAAAAATAAGTACTCAAACCTATTTACGGAAAGTTAGAAGATAAGTTGCCTTTCATTTACAAATTATTCGTTCCGTAAGTTAAAGCATCTCCTAACATTTGTGCAAGAGCCGGGAGATGCAAGATATTAATAAAGCGGAGTTACATGTTCGAGGGGAAATTCTACGATCATTACCTGGTCAAGACTTTGCAATTTTACGTAAACTTTTTTCTTTCCTCCTTTTACAACAGTACCAGTGGAGTCCATGAAAATACCATGATTTACTTTTATCCTGGTATTCTCATCTAAAGAGTTTAAAGACTGTATGGAAATGGTGGCTTGTTCCTCAGATAAATACTTTTTTATCACTTCAATTTCCTCGTCACGAATAATAGCCGGTTTACCCACATAATAAACAAAGTTTAATACACCATCCGTCATTAGAACATTTGTTCGCTCTGTATTATTAATACGTACAAATACATATGATTTAAACAACGGCTCCTCAACTATCTTTTTTCTGTCGCTCCACTGTTTTCGCACCTTTTGAAGCGGACACCATACCTCAACACCTTTTCGTTCTAAAACCATGTTCACTTTTTTTTCCCAGCGCGGTTTTGTATAGATAGCATACCAATATTTTGCGGTTGACATAGTTAGATTTTAGTGCAAATTTACGAACTCGTTATTTCACTCCAATTTCAGCAATAGGTTAGAAGGAAGTATTTAGGCGCTACAAATAAAAAAGCATCCCGTAACAGAATGCCTTTCTATATTATTATCGAGCTTAATTAATTCAACTGCCTCGCTAATGCCGGACTTTTCTCAATCATATCTTTAACAACGTTTGTTGCTTCGCCAACATAAATATCCTTGCGCAAATTTTTTAGCCAGGTTTTATATCGCTCTCCTTTCTCCTTATCAACATTGTTATATTTAGCTTCATCTGCCTTTAATCCTTCGAAGGCTGTTTCAACAGGTGCCTTTTCAAGACTATCTGTTTGTTTAACAGTTGCCCGTATTATTTTTTGTTCCTGTTTAAATTTCTCGAGATTTAAGCTATACGTTTTATCATTTTGCTGACCAAGCCATTTTGCATTATTAAGTATGGTACTAAAATTCTGGTTGTTCTTAATTCTTTGCTCGCTCGCTGCTTTTATTTCATTCAAATTGTACTCAGTTTTCCATTTGGTAAAGTCGGATTTTTGTATCTCATCCCAAGGCATAGCATTCTCACTATCTTTCTCCCTAAACTTCAGGAATTCATATTCATCAGGTATAATTACATCCGGAGTAACGCCTCTTAGTTGTGTTGATCCACCGTTAATTCTGTAAAATTTTTGAAGAGTTAATTTGATTGCTCCAAACTCGGTACGACCACTAAAAAGATCGAGTGGCCGGCCAAAAGGAATAGCCCGCTGAACAGTGCCTTTACCATAAGTAGAAGAACTACCGAGAATAATACCCCGGCCATAATCCTGGATAGCAGCAGCGAAAATTTCAGATGCTGAAGCACTGAACTCATTGATCATTACGGCTAAAGGACCTGTATATAAAACGGACTTGTCGTCATCCCGTAAAACTGTTGGCCTACCTTCTTTATCTTTAACCTGTACAATTGGCCCATCAGGAATAAATAAACCCACCATTTGAACTACCTCCGATAAATATCCACCTCCATTATTTCTTAAGTCGATAACAATTCCATCTACCCCTTCAGCTTTTAACTTTTGAACTTCTCTTGCAACATCTACTGCACTTCGGGCACCATTCGACTTTTCATAGTCAGCGTAAAAATCAGGTAAATATATATATCCTATCTTTTCTTTATTGTTGACAATAGCACTTCTTACATACACTTCATCCTGCACAATTTCGTCGCGTATCAGGGACACCACTTTAAGTGTACCATCCTGTTTTTTCATTGTGAGCCTTACCTCTGTTCCCTTCGTTCCGCGGATGATCTTTACTGCATCTTCTACATCCAAACCTGTTAATTCTACCGGCTCAGCTTTGCCCTGAGCTACTTTCACAACAATATCACCTGCTTGAATTTCCCCGCTCTTCCAGGCAGGACTACCTGTAAGCAATGTTCCAATCTTTATACTTCCTTCTTCGTCTTTAAGTGATGCGCCAATTCCATAAAACCTTCCACTCATCTGTTCATCAAAAGAACGCTTTTCTACCGGTGGAAAATAATCTGAATGCGGATCCATATAAGCAGTAATGGTGTTGATAAAAAGATTAAATCGTTCATCATCAGTAAACCTATACTTTAACTTCTCAAAGTTTTTGTCCATTATTTTACCCACCTTTTCCCTCGCTTCTTTTTCAAGCTCTGCATTCGTTTTAGTTACAAAATCCTTTTTGTCTTTATTCTTATCACGCTGATCAAGCAGATCACTGTACCTTTCAAGAGCGAGATATTTCAATTTTTTCTTCCACATCTCTTTACGCCCCACTTCGGTTGCAGAAAAATTAAGTTTCTTAGAGTCTGTAACGATTTCTTCGTCAGTAGAATAGTCAAATGGTTTAGATAAGATGTCTTTATACAGCAATGCGACTTCCTGTGTACGCTGGGCATATACCTGGTTTACCGCAGGAAGAAATTGAATCGGCGCTCCATGAATTTCATCGTCTAAAGCCGTTTCATATTTCTTTAAAGCGCTAATATCTGATTGTAAAAAAATATTCTTATCGGGGTCGACTGATCCTAAGAACTTTTTAAAAATATCTTTGGAAAAATTGTCATTAATCGGCTTAGGGCTATAATGATTTTGTTCGATAATACCTCCTAAACTTGTTAATATCCTTTGCTGGTTTGTTAGTGATTTACCGTCCTCTCCATGCGATTGAAAGGCCCAAAATACACTTAGGATTAAAACAACCAGTACTATGGGAAGCACCCTTTTATTTAGCATAAATTGAAATATTTTTTTCATTCGATTCAAAAATAAAGCAAAAACAATACTCAAATAGTTTACGGGTTCATCTTAACAAAGGTTTTATCCCAATGTATTTTATTTACCCAAATCTTTTATGTGTAGAAATTACAACTAAAAATTAAAGCGGAAGAAAAAGTAATTATAGCAGGCTTATTCTTAAAAAATATTTTTTAAACCCTATCCTATAAAACCGGTAAACAAATTACTTTAATGCAATTACATAATGTACTTATACGCGTTTTTTTTTCTATTTTTACCGCCGTCGAAAACGGAGATCGTAGCTCAGTTGGTTAGAGCGTCAGATTGTGATTCTGAAGGCCGTGGGTTCGAAACCCATCGGTCTCCCAAAAAAATTCTCAACCTTGTTGCAACTGTAACAGGGTTTTTTTATTTAAAAAGATAATGTACATGAACTGGTGGTTGGTCTTCATTCCTCTTATATCTGCATTTATCGGTTGGGTCGTTAACCTGACCGCCCTAAAAATTCTGTTTCATCCCCGCCACCCAATAAAAATTTTAGGCATTACTTTTCAAGGCATCTTTCCTAAGCGACAACAGCAATTTGCAAGTAAATTGGGTAAAGTTGTAAGCAGTGAATTGTTATCGTTTGAGGAAATTGAACAAAAACTTGTCAGCCCTGACATTTTTCAAAAATTACTGCCACTACTCGAAACCCACATAGACACTTTTTTACGCGAGAAACTAACTGCAAAAATCCCAATGTTAGGTATGCTGATTGGAGATAAAACAATTGGCCAGGTAAAAGAAGTGTTTTTGAAAGAACTGGAAGAGTTATTGCCTGAAATGATGAAGCAATATTTAAACACCTTACAACATGAACTTAATCTTGAAAACATTGTTGTTGCTAAGCTATCTGCTTTTTCCTTGAACAGGCTGGAAGAGATTTTCAATAATATTATGTGGGCAGAGTTTAGATTTATAAAAATTCTCGGGGCTGTCGCAGGGTTTATTATTGGTGTGATACAAGTTCTTATTACTCTTGTCACACGTTGAATAAATGCTTCAATTTCTTTTACTTCACCCAACGGAATAGAAGGTATTACCGTTCATCATTATTATTTACCAAAGTTGAAATAGCTAAATCACCTTTGAACATTATAAATGCACACAAATGAGATTATTTTTATTGGCTTTATTAGCCGTGTCCTCAGTACAATTATTTGCTCAAATGCCGGGCGGAAGACCTGGCGGAGGACAAAGAGGCACGGGCGGGAATATGAACGTGGGACATTTTTATGGTAAGGTAATAGACAGCAAAACTAACAGGGGAATTGATGGAGCGTCAGTACAAATTCTCGTAACCCAAAGGGATACAACACAAACAGGTGCAACACGTCAGGGTTTAAGCCGCCCCACTGAAACACTTAATGATACAGCAAATGCCAATACAAATTCTGCTGCAACAAGCCGCCGGGATACAACTTCTTTTAATACAAATAACACAAGTATCCTCACTGCTGATACAGCCCCGAATAATATAAATCCTTCAAACACAACTCCAATTTCTTCAATTACAACTCCTAAGGATACAACTTCTGTAAATTCGGCTGGCACAAGTACAGCAACCACAAACACTAATCCTGCGAGTGTTGCTTCCGTAACCACTATATCACGTGATACTTCCCCCGGTAATGCAACCGATACAAACACAACCTCTGCAAATACATCAGGTACTACTACAACCTCTTCAAATACAACAGGTACAAATACGATCCCGTCCGATTCAAGCCGTGCCATTTCTGGTAGTATGAATACTGCTAACCAAAACACTACCCCAACTGATACAACCCGTGCAAATCCTACAGCACAAACAAAAATTTCCACGGACACCGCTCGTATAAAAGCTACCCAAAACACAACCGGTACAACCAGACGTTCTCAAAGAACTGCTGCACAGAAAGTACTAAAAACAGTAATATCTGAAACAAACGGAGACTTTAGTTTAGAGAGCATGCCTGTTTTTGGCCAGTTAACATTAAAGATATCGGCCATAGGTTTTAAAACGTATGAACAACCTGTATCATTTAATATAAAAAGACCAGCCGAAGGTGGATCTGCAGGAATGAATATGATGAGCATGGTTGATAAAGACCTTGGAAATATCAGACTTGAGGTGGAAAGTGCAAACCTCGGTAATGTGACAGTAACCACTACAAGGCAATTGTTTGAAATGGGTGTTGACCGCAAAATCTTTAATGTTGACAGAAACCTGACAAGCGCCGGTCAAACTGCAACTGAAGTAATGAAAAGCATTCCATCGCTTAGTGTAGATATTGATGGAAACGTAACAATGCGAAATTCGACACCGCAGCTTTTTGTGGATGGCAGACCAACTACCTTAACAATGGACCAAATTCCTGCAGACATCATCGACAGGGTTGAATTAATTACAAACCCTTCGGCTAAATTTGATGCATCGGGTGGTAATGCAGGTATCTTAAATATTGTTTTAAAGAAAAATAAAAAAACCGGTTATAACGGCTCTGTTCGTACAGGAGTAGATACACGTGGAGCAGTAAATGCGGGAGTTGATTTCAATTTGCGGCAGAACAAAATAAACTTTTTTGGAAGTGCCAGTTTCAATCAACGAAAATCAAGATCGACTTCAACTACTGACCGTACTTTTCTAAATAGTCCATTAAAAATTTTACAGAGCAGCAGGCCTTATTCTAATGGACACTTTTCTTTTATAAGAGGTGGTTTTGATTACTTTATTGACATTAGAAATACACTTACTGTTGCCCTTAACTATCACAAGGGAAATTTTAAGAATGAAGATCAGCAACGTATAGACTCTATTAAAACGGAACCTACATTTAACAAGCTTAATAATAATTCAAATTCAAACTTTGAAAACGTTGGTTCACAATTAAGTTTCAGACACAACTTTGCAAAAAGTGGTCATGATATAAGTGCTGATGTAAATTATAACGCAAGTAAAAACGATAACATTTCATTCATTAATACAAACACTTTCTTAAGCGCTACAAGCAGTCCGAAGTATTCACCGGTTTCTCAACAATCTTTAGGGTTGGGCAATTCTAAAAACCTGACTATTCAAACAGATTATGAAAACCCTATTACTGAAAACACAAAATTTGAAGCAGGATTAAGAGCGTCCATCCGTGACGTAAAGTCAGAGAACAATCAATTTTTCGCAACTAATTCCGGTACGTATGTTTTTAGCCCGCGTATAAGCAGTAATTATAAGTATACTGATAAAGTTTATGCAGCTTACGGTACTTATAGCTTAAAGGTTAACAAGTGGAGTTACCAGTTTGGTTTAAGGTTAGAAAGTTCTGATTATACAGGCACTATATTAAAAAACAATGTTACCTTAAGAAACGATTCTTCTTTCAGTGTAAAATATCCGTTATCACTTTTCCCAAGTATTTTCACTACTTATAAATTATCTGACAAACAGGACATCCAGGTAAATTATTCACGAAGGATTAACCGGCCGAACTTCTTCCAGTTATTACCGTTTTACGATTACTCCGACCCACAAAACGTGAGTATTGGAAATGCAGGCTTAAAGCCCGAATTCACGAATTCTTTTGAACTTTCGTACAACAATAGCTATAAACAGGCAGCCAACTTTCTGGCAAGCACTTTCTTTAAATACAATACCAACCTTATTACCCGGTTTCAATATTTAGGGCTAAACCCCGATCCATCCAAGGTATATTCAAATACCGACAGCATTCCTATTAATACATACATAAATGCTAACAACAGCATGACTTATGGTATTGAATTAACTAACAGAATGCCCATAGCTAAATGGTGGGATATGACATTGAATGTGAATTTATTTAATTCAACTATTAATGTTACAGACCCTACAGGTAAAACAGCCGATTACAAAAACCAAAGAACAAGCTGGTTTGCCAAGTGGAATAACACTATTAAAATAGTAAAGAATTTATCCCTGCAAATATCAGGAGACTATTTTGCACGAACAGTGCTGCCTTCTGAAGGTGGCCGTGGAGGCGGAAGCCGTGGGGGTCATAGCGGCGGATCGTGGGGTGGCGGTTTTGTAGGTACTGCTCAGGGATACATCAATCCACGTTATTCGCTTGATGCCGGGTTGAGAAAAGACTTTACATTAAAAGGCGGTAACACAATTTCGACTACACTCAGCATAAACGACATTTTTAGAACGCAGTTCTATAGCACTTATTCTGTAACGCCTATTCTTATTCAGAATTCCAGGCGCCAACGCGATCCCCAAATTGTTCGTTTTAACTTGAACTGGCGTTTCGGTAAATTTGATCCAAACCTATTTAAGAGAAAAAGCACCAGAGGAGGCGAAGAATCTAATGATATGATAGCCCAATAAATTTTTAAGTTTTGAATTAAGAAGAGCCGTCCCGATACTACATTGGGGCGGCTTTTGTTTTCACAATTTCAAATAGAAACAATTGTCCGCGCAATAAACCTGCAGCATAGTAAAGCAAGTATATCAGCTTATTGTTACGCTACCTTTAAAACAGGTACTACAACTTACCAATAGAATAGACGTTGCTCATATTTATTGCTAAGTTTCTTACAGCAGCGTTTAATAAACGATTAGTAGGTTTTGAATAAATAAAACTTATCATAATGGACGAAGAACTACAATTAATGAGCAAAGACCAGCTTATAGAAGAAATAAAAAAACTACGAATGGGAATACGTGAACACCGGGACAGTACGGGTCAGGATTTATGTTGGCATCATCCCAAACTTTGGTCACTTCTTCCTGAAAAAACAAATCCAAAAATTTCTGTTCCTGAGTGGTCAGAATTCATGAAAGGTTGTATTCAATATCGTCAGTCTCTCGAAGATCAAAACAGTAAAACGCTTGAATAGGAATCACCTCTTTAACTTAATCATTCTCTAATGCCCGTTCTTCCCTTCGAGCATGGGTACAAAAGAGAAGTTGTCGAATCTTTCTTCCGCGTAAGTTCCGTCTGCAAGTTTAGTTATTCTTAGCATTTGTTGAACAGGGCCCAAATCAAGAGGAACAACCATTTTGCCCCCTATCTTTAATTGTTCAATAAGTTTGGGGGGAATGTATGGAGCAGCAGCCGTAATAATTACTTTATCGAAAGGGGCATAAGTAGGCAAACCTTCAAATCCATCACCATAAAAAAATTTAATGTTCGGGTACCTGCCTTTAAATACAAAATTCCTATTGATCTCGAACAATTTTTTTTGTCGTTCAATAGTGTAAACCTTTGCTTTCATTTCGGCAAGAACCGATGCCTGGTAAACGCTGCCCGTACCTATTTCCAATATTTTTTCGTATGGCTTAACTTCCAGCAATTCGGTTTGATATGCAACTGTATAAGGTTGCGAGATGGTCTGACCTTCTTCGATAGGAAAGGCCCGGTCTTCATAAGCTATTTTATCAAAAGCAGAATCAAGAAAAAAGTGCCTCGGTATATTATTGATAGCAGTTAAAATATTTTCATCTGTTATGCCTTTGTCGCGAAGCTTGTTTACCAGCTGTTTACGCAAACCTTTGTGTTGGTATGTATCAACCGAACCTTTCATTGACTGCAAATTAATCAATGGTAGTGACAGGCATAAGCTTTACATTTCATTTTTGTAAAGTGTGAACAATAAAGATATTTTAGTTGCAGAATTAACGAAGGATAGCACTTTACTTGTATTAACAAAAAAAGGGGTTGTAAATACAACACCCTTTCTAAGCATTCATTAGAAACTATTACTTCAGTTTCATATCTGTAATAATTGCCTTAATCTTTTCATCTAAAATTCTTTCAGCTTCTTCGAACTTATCTGCGCTTGCCAAAGTTGTATTTACGCTAAAATAAAATTTGATTTTAGGTTCGGTGCCACTTGGCCTTGCTGAAATTTTTGAACCATCTTCCAATACAAATTGCAACACATTGCTTTTGGGTAATTTAATATCCCAAACATTTCCTTCCTGCAGGTTTTTGCCAACCTGCGTTTGGTAATCAAGCAAACGCACAACAGCCGAACCATTAATGGTTGCAGGAGGATTTTCGCGATAGCCCTGCATCATTTCAGCAATCTCGTCCTGGCCCCGCATTCCTTTTTTTGTGATCGAGATGAGGTTTTCTTTATAGAATCCGTATTGCGCATAAAGGTCTATCAGCTTCTCATATAAACTTCTGCCCTTATTTTTTTCGAATGCAGCCATTTCGCACAGCAGTGCTACTGCCGAAATCGCATCTTTATCTCTCACCTTATCCCCTATCATTAAACCATAACTTTCCTCACCTCCTACTGTATAATTTTCGACACCTTCTTTCTCTTTTATCAATTCGGCAATCCATTTAAAGCCTGTAAGCACACTGTAACAGTTAACACCATTTGTCGCAGCAATCTTATCAATCATTTCTGTGGTAACGATGGTTTTAACTACCATATCGTTAGGTTGTGCTATCCCCTTTGTTTTACGTGCTTCGATCACATAATTAAAAGCCAGAACAGCGGTTTGATTGCCATTCATTAAAATCCAGTTGCCGTTAATATCCTTAATGCCTATGCCCACCCTGTCGCTGTCGGGATCGGTGCCGAGCAGAATATCAGCATCAAGCTCTTTTGCTTTGCGTAAACCAATGCTCATGGCCTCACTCTCTTCAGGGTTTGGATATACAACCGTGGGAAAATTTCCATCAGGGGTTGCCTGCTCTTCTACTATCGTCACGTTGGTAAACCCGAAACGTTCTAAAACCTGTGGCACCAGTGTAATACCTGTACCGTGAATAGAAGTATAGACAATCTTCAGATCTTTTTGTTGCTCAATCACTTCGGGGTAAACGCTCAGGCTTTTAACCATATCAATGTAAGCTTCGTCCATACCCTTACCCAGCATTGAAATATTCTTTTCTCCCCCGCTCCACAAAACTTCATCTATACCCGTAATTGCTTCAACTTCGGCGATCACGTTCTTATCATGTGGTGGTACAAGTTGCCCCCCATCATTCCAGTAAGCTTTATACCCATTGTATTCTTTTGGGTTGTGCGATGCAGTGCAAACTACGCCCCCCTGGCAACCTAAACGACGAATAGTAAAAGACAGTTCAGGCGTAGGGCGAAGTTCTTCGAAGAGGTACACTTTAATGCCGTTTGCAGCGAAAACATTTGCAACTGTTTCAGCAAAGAAACGACTGTTATTGCGGCAGTCATGTGCTATTGCCACTTTTATTTCAGCCTCGCCATATACTTTTTTCAGGTAGTTAGCAAACCCTTGCGTTGCCATACCTACTGTGTATTTATTCATACGATTGGTGCCTACACCCATAATACCTCTAAGGCCTCCGGTCCCAAATTCAAGATTACGGTAAAAGGCTTCAGCAAGCTCGTCAGATGTGCCACCCTGCAAGCGTTTTACTTCATCTTTTGTAGTCTCGTCGTAATTTCCGTGCAACCATACATTTACTTTTTCTACAATCTGAATATCCATATTATAAGCTTTGTGTTTTAGTTTCCTGAAATTATAATACCAACCGTTTTTCACCTCATCCTTAGTTCCTCTCCAAAGGAGAGGTATGCTACACGGCAACAATAGCATCTGATGTGTATCCGCGGAAGGGGGAGCGAGGTTACTGCAACAAAGCAGCCAACCCCTTATTTTTGCGAAGGCAAGTTTAAGAATATTTAATGATTAAAAGGAAGTAAAAAACAACCGTCCCTGTTTTAATCACGTACGTTTGATTATCTGATCATGAAAAAAATTTCGCAGGCTTTACTCTTTGTATTATTTTCTGTTGCTTCCTTTTCTCAGCAGGCAACCGACAGTATAAAAACTGAGGTTGCAGATACCACCTTTTCCCTCAAAGACACAATAAATCAAAACAGGAAGTTTAGCCGCGATGAGACTGGTTATCGTTTTTCAGGTAAAGCTTATGCTTATAATAAAAAGAGGGTAACACTGGTTGCAGCAGGAAATATTGCAGGCTACGGAGGATCAATGGCGGCTTTATATAAAAGCTGGTACAGCCAATATCCGCAAAGCAACTTTCATACTTTTGATGATAACAGAGAATGGAAGCAGATAGACAAATTTGGACATGCCTACGCCGCTTATATTGAAAGTTATGGCAGTATGGAAATGTGGAGATGGGCAGGCTTAAGCCGCAAACAACGGATTTGGATTGGCGGAATGAGCGGAGCAGCTTACCAAACACTTATTGAAGTACTCGACGGTTTTAGTGAACAATGGGGCTGGAGTTGGGGCGACTTTGCTGCTAATATGGTTGGAAGCAGCCTGTTGGTTTCGCAGGAATTGGCGTGGAATGAACAACGTATCCGCTATAAGTTTTCGTTTCACCGTAAAGAATATGGCAACCAGCAGTTAGACCAAAGAGCTAATGTTATTTATGGCAATAGTACAATGGAAAGAATGCTGAAAGATTATAACGGCCAGACTTACTGGCTTAGTGCTAACCTAAAATCTTTTTTGCCCCAAAGCAATTTACCGGCATGGTTAAATATAGCAGGAGGTTATGGTGCAGAAGGAATGTTTGGCGCAAGGGTGAATGTGTGGAAGGATGAACATGGCAATGTAACTTTAGACCGACGGGATATTAAAAGGTATCGCCAGTTTTATATTGCGCCTGATATTGATCTAAGTAAAATACGCACTAAAAGCAAATTTCTAAGGTTGACTTTTGGTGTGTTGAATTCGTTCAAGTTCCCCGCCCCGTCTCTTGAATTATCGAATAACAAGTTGAGATGGAACTGGATTCATTTTTAAAGTGTAGTTTATAATTAAAGATAAAAATACTACCAAAATTTGCTTTTCATTTGCCTGGCGAAGTGAAGTAAGCTTTCCATGTTCGTTACTACTGGTTACCAATGTTATATTCGCCGACGGCATATGGAATAATTTATTTTTCGTTTCTGCTTCAAAGTTTTAAAATGAGCACTTATATAATTTGCATTACTATCATTGGGATTGCTTCGCTTGGTATGGCATGGATGCCTTCACTTACAGAGAAGACCAAAATCTCCTATGCAATTATATATGTACTGTTAGGTGCTTTATTGTTTTCAGCTATTCCTTTACTACCTGCCGCCAATCCAATAGAAAACCCTGAATTTACCCTTCGTCTTACTGAGATGGTGGTAATAGTTTCTATTATGGGTACAGGACTAAAAATTGATGAACCATTTTCTTTAAAAACATGGTTGGTACCTTTCCGGCTTGTCACAATCACCATGTTACTTTCCATAGCTGCTGTTGCCGTGGCTACATGGTACTTTTTTAATTTAAACCCGGCTACTGCAATATTACTGGGGGCTGCTTTAGCACCAACCGATCCTGTTTTGGCTTCTGATGTGCAGGTAGGTCCACCTTTAGATGATGATAAAGATAATACGAGGTTCACTTTAACAGCTGAAGCAGGTATGAATGATGGCATGGCGTTCCCTTTTACATGGTTGGCTGTAATGCTTGCGGCAGCAACCGGCCCGATTCAGGAAAGGTTACTTTCATGGGTCTGGATGGACTTAATATACCGTATTGCTGCAGGTGTTCTTATCGGATATGCTATGGGCAAACTTCTTGCCTACCTGGTTATATATCTTCCTGAAAAGAAAAACTTTGTAGTGATACGCGATGGCTTTGTAGGCATTGCAACTACGTTACTGGTTTATGGAGTAACGGAATTGTTACATGGCTACGGTTTCATTGCGGTCTTTGTAACTGCCATCACACTTCGCAATTCAGAAATGGACCATAAATACCATAAAAAGCTTCACAGCTTTACAGACCAGATAGAAAAGATACTTGTTGCTATAGTCCTCCTTTTATTAGGAGGTGCCGTAGTGTCAGGTATTTTGAAGCCGCTTACATTAAACTGGGCACTGTTTGGTTTGGTTTTTTTATTCATTATCCGACCCTTAACTGCGTTGCTGTCTATGATCAAAATTCCATATCATACAAACGAAAAAATGGCTATCAGCTTCTTTGGTATTCGCGGAATAGGTTCATTCTTTTATCTCGCATTTGCGCTCAGCGAAACAAAATTTAATAATGAAGCCGAACTATGGGCAGTTGTTTCTTTTATTGTTCTTGCTTCAATTTTCATTCATGGTATTTCAGCAACAACGGTAATAAAAAGACTTTCGGGAAAGTATCCTCATATTGAGGAGATACATCAGCAAGAAAAGGAAGCTGAATAATAAAACGACTCGGTATCGTACGCCTGCTATACTAATTATAATTTGAGAACTATTCATTGGAATTTGAATTATAAATTAAACTTATAAATAGGAAACAACGATGGAAAGGACAATGAAATGAAGGATAAATTGATAGTTTTACATTTACATAAGTCAACCGATTACTTCCACTTCTTCATAAAAATCTATTTGAAAACTTTTCTAACCTGCTTATTAAAAAAAATATGGTTATTGTTTCCTCTTGCTATATGCTGTTTTACAGCCAACGCTCAAAAAAAGAATGAAGAAGTTCAACTACATATTCATAAAACATCGGCTAACATTAAAGTAGATGGTGTGATGGATGAGCCTGTGTGGAATGAAGCCGAAGTGGCAACGCATTTTTTTATGGTGCTGCCCATGGATACCAGTTATGCAAAGGTTCGAACTGAAGTTCGTATGACTTATGATGATCGTAATCTTTATCTTATTGCTACTTGTTATCAGGGTTTGCCCGGGCCGTATTATGTTGAGTCATTACGCCGCGATTTCAATTTTGGAAAGAATGATAATTTCCTTCTGTTTATGGATCCTTTTGATGACCAGACCAATGGATTTACTTTTGGCGCTAATGCTGCAGGAGCCCAATGGGATGGTACGCTGTTCGAAGGTGGCAGGGCAGATTTGAACTGGGATAACAAATGGGTTTCGGAAGTAAAGAATTACAGCGATAAATGGATACTCGAAATGGCTATCCCCTTTAAAAGCATTCGTTATAAAAAAGGCATAAGCCGATGGGGAATAAATTTTAGCAGGCTTGATTTAAAGACAACTGAAAAGAGTTCCTGGGCGCCGGTGCCGCGCCAGTTTCCAACAGCTTCGCTCGCTTATACAGGCATTCTTGTTTGGGATCAGCCGCCGCCTTTGGCGGGAGCTAACGTTTCAATTATTCCCTATGCATTAGGTGGGCTGTCAAAAAATTACGAGAATAATAAGCCCGCAGATTACCGTAAAGACATAGGTGTAGATGCCAAGATTGCACTCACTTCCTCGCTTAATTTAGACCTTACAGTTAACCCCGATTTTTCGCAGGTTGAAGTGGACAGGCAAGTGACCAACCTCGACAGGTTCGAATTATTCTTTCCTGAAAGGCGGCAATTCTTTTTAGAGAACGGCGACTTGTTTGCCAACTTCGGTTATCAATCTATCAGGCCTTTTTTTTCACGGCGTATTGGCCTGGGAGTGCCTATAAATTTTGGAGCAAGAGTTAGCGGTAAGCCCAATAAAGACTGGCGCATTGGGGCAATGAATATGCAGACACGCAAAATAGATGAAAGTGGTTTGCCTGCGCAAAATTTCACAGTAGCTTCAGTGCAGCGGCGTGTATTTTCACGGTCTAACATCGGGATGATCTTCATCAATAAACAATCTTTAAATTATCATCCTGATATTAACTCCACCAAACCTCTTTATTCGGATTATAACCGCAACATTGGTATGGAATATAACCTCGCATCATCTAATAATTTATGGACGGGTAAATCTATGTTCCTAAAATCTTTTACTCCCGGCAAGTCGGGAAAGGATTATGTTCATGCAGGTCACCTTCAATATGCAAGTCGTAGTTGGCTTCTTTTATGGCAGCATGAATATGTTGGTAAGAACTACAATGCCGAGGTAGGATACGTGCCGAGACAGGGATATATAAGGATTAACCCACAAGTTGGTCATACATTTTTTCCAAAAGGCGGTAAGGTATTAAGTCATGGCCCCAGGTTTATGTATTCAGCCTATTTCAACGAGCGTTTAAAGCGGACAGATGACCTTAGTTTTATAGGCTATTCTGCTGCTTTCCGTAACCAAAGTACCTTTTTTGTATGGACTGCTCACGACTATGTAAAACTCCTCCAGCCTTTTGATCCTACCAATTTTAAGAAAGACACTTTAGCGCGTGGAACAGAACATACATGGAACTCATTTGGAACAGAGTTTGTTTCAAAGCCCCAAAGTGTACTTACTTATGGGTTCTCTACGCGTTATGGTGGTTATTATGCAAATGGTACACGGCTTAATCTTACTGCAGATGTTGGCTATCGTTTTCAACCTTATGTAAATCTCGCCTTAAGCACGAGTTATAATAATATTGATTTACCTGCTCCATGGAACAGAACAACCTTTTTGCTTATAGGCCCACGGATAGATGTAACCATGACAAATAAATTATTCTTTACCACTTTTGTACAATACAACGAACAGCAAAAAAATATTAACCTGAACACAAGATTTCAATGGCGGTATAAGCCTGCTTCAGATCTTTTTATTGTTTATACCGATAATTATTTACCGGCGCCTTTATCGGTAAGAAACCGTGCCCTGGTACTAAAGCTGACTTATTGGTGGAATATGTAAAACAGGAATGATAGGTGATACTACATGATAAGAGATAGCGATCTGTAGACTTTAGTTTTCCGAATTATAAGCCTTGGTTATATGCCTAAATAAAAAAAGTTTGGGTTGAGATAGAGTTTTAGAAGGTTGCCCTTGCAGCACTTTTATTGTTGTTGGGGTCGGTGTTGTAATTCTCTAACTCATCCATATTGCCAAGATAAAAGCGAACCTTTATTAATTTTTTACCATTTGTAGCCGTAACAATCCAAGCTATGGAAAGTAACATGGTGATTGTGACAAGCCGGAAAGGTACCAACCATGTTTTTAAAGAAAATGGTTCATCAATTTTTAGTCCTGTACCCATAATAGAAACTATTACCACCAT
>MWWB01000026.1_pt1 | contig 24508 bp, 20 predicted proteins | sample 1047291 | NCBI WGS metagenome assembly MWWB01 (sample SAMN06349976, study PRJNA376086) | soil metagenome | isolation source: MS4-1 sample Antarctic (ecotone) soil | place: Antarctica | reverse complement strand
TCTTGGAGGCGAAAAAAATATAGTTTTGCAGTTCTTTCACGTTGAGAATTTTATTAAACGAGGTCGGGTGCAAGCAGACGGAAGGATTTTGCTCGGAACAATGGGAGAAAATGGTGGTTTTCCTTATCCTGGTAAAAAAAAAGGGGTTATCACTATCATATTAACGCTTGGAAATAGGTGTGGAGGATTAGATGATAGGGGAAATCCAGTTTTCAGAAAAAATGGGAAACCTGTAGGTCCTGCTCCAGATACCTCACCAATCAAACAAGGTGGATTTAGAAGCCGACAAATACATTTAATAAAATGAAAGAAATTTTTCGTTTGAATTATGATAAATGATGAAATTTTATTGAAAATAAAATTTTTGTCATAAATTTTGCATCGGTGGTGTTTTAACTTTAGAAAGTAGTTATCTAAATGACCGAAAGCGTAACAATGATAATGGACGCGACGTCGCGAGGTGAAGCAGCAGCGGCGAGAGCAGAAACAATCGTTTTCGACGAAGCATTTGCGCTTCACCATCGAACCGTATTTCGCACGGCGCGCTCGGTCGTGCGCGATGAAGGTCTTGCCGAAGACGTAACTCAGGAAGTTTTCTTGCGTCTTTACAGCAATTTAAGCGCAATCGAAACGGATGAAATGCTGCGCCCGTGGCTCATTCGAGTTGCGCTTAACGTTGCGCGAAACACTTTGCGCGGAAATATTAGAGCAAACACTCGCGAAGAAAACTACGTCAAAGAAACAGACGAAGCAACTGATTTTACGGCAGAAACCGATTATGAACAGCGCCAGCGAGCAAAAGAAGTTCACCGGTCTTTGAGCTTGATCAAGGAGCCTCTGCGAAGTTGTTTAGTATTGAGGCAACAAGGTTTGTCTTATAGAGAAATTGCCGAGAGTCTCTCGCTGAACGAAACCAGCATCGGGACTTTTATTGCTCGTGCCCGACAGGAATTTGTACGGCATTACGGAAAGATTGGAAAGGAAACATTATGAACGATAAATGTTTTGACATTGGAACGATTCAGGCATTTTTGGATGGCGAGCTCGCTGCCGATGTATTGGAAGGCGTCTCGCTCCACGTTGCTTCGTGCGATGACTGCGCAGTTTTTCTGGCAGAGGCAGAAGAAGAAAGCGCAATTGCCTTTTCAGCCCTCGACCGGGAATTTAACACACTCGTTCCGACGCAGCGTCTATGGACAAAAATCAATGATTCGATTCAAAAAGAAGAAAAGACCTTTTGGCAAACAGTCGCGGCTTTCTTTTCAAATCAAACAACTGTCGCTTTTGCCGGTATGCTGATCGTGTTTAGTATTTTTTTGGCAATGATAAATCTAGAAAGCAGTGACAATGCGGTGGATGTGACAAAAAATATTCCAAGTGACCAAAGTTTAGCTGTTCCGACTGTTGATTTAGGCATTCCTGTGTTGCCGATCAAGCAAGATTCGCTGCTCGCGCAAAATAATAAAAAAACGGATATTGAGAAAGCTGCGCTAATTGCAAGTAATAAAACTGATTATAGCATCATAAAAACCACTTTCGTTAAAAAAGAGATTTCACCGCCGCGCATTGTTAATTCACCAAAAGCAAAACCGGAAGTTTCTAGTCCCGCGCCAAGCGAAAATGTTCCGGGCGAAGACAGTTATATCAGAACAATCGCAACTTTAGAGAAAACGGTTGACAGCCGAAAAGATGAAGTGTTGAATTATTCGGCGCGATTCGCTTTTGAAAGAGATTTAGCAGTGAATGACGATGCGATTAAAAAAATGAAGGCGGAAGTTCGAAAGAATCCGAAAGACGAAGCAGCAAAAGAAATTCTTCGCGCCTCGTACCAAAACAAAATTGATTTGCTCAATTCAGTAGCTGATAAAACAGAGTTGATGGCAAGCTTGAAATAAGAAATGAAACTGCACACACAAACACACAAAGCCGTATCGAAGAGCAAAACGTTTTTAGTTTTGTTTACTTTGACATTGCTTTTTTCGGTTAATAATACTTTTGCGCAAACTGTGAAAGTTTCCAGAAGTGCCAGTAGAATTCCGGCTGAAAAATCAATTTCGGTGGACGCGAAAATATATATCTCAATGTGTGTTGCTGAAGGTAAAGTTAAGATTAACGGTTGGGAACGCAATGAAATTCGCGCTTTTGTCAGAGAAGGCAGTGCGGTTGGGTTTGAGGTAAGGAAAAGAAACGAACAAACAAAAAATCCTTTATGGGTGGAAGTTGTCGGTTATGAAACGACAAATAACAAAAGTAACGACGCTGATGAGTGTCTTTCCGGTAGAGAGATTGAACTTGACGTTCCACGCAACTCTACCGTCGATATCAAAGGTAGCGCTAGCGAGACAGCTATCAACTCGGTAAACAAAGCACGAATTAAATATGAAAGCGGCGACATTTTTTTGAATAATGTCGCGCGGGGAATCGAGGCTTTAACTTTTGAAGGCGACGTAACGGTTGAAAATTCAAGCGGAGCGATGAATTTAACAACCACAACAGGAAATATTGTCGCGTTTAATGTTAATCCGAAAGAAATCGGAGATATCTTCAAATCAAAAACGACCAGCGGCGCGATTACGCTTCAACAACTTGAATACGGACAAACCGAAGCAAATTCAAGTTCCGGCTCAATCAGATTTACCGGCAAAGTTCAAAACGGCGGACAATATAATTTCCGCACCTCAAACGGTTCGATTACACTTTCCATTCCACAAAATTCGTCGGGTAAATTAGATGCTTCATTCGGTTTTGGCGCGTTTGATTCCGAGTTACCTCTGAAAAACCAAGTTAGAACAAACATTTCAAAATCTCAAAGCCTGACGGCACTGTTTGGTAGCGGTGATGCGACACTTAAATTAGAAACTTTTAGCGGCGCGATCCGTATAAAAAGACAATAAGCTTCCTTAGTTATTTTGAAAAATATCAGCGTATCGATTCTCCTTTTGCTCTACTTAAAACTAATATTCCATCCTGCTAATTTATAAAACCACTGCTAATGTTTATAATAAAAATTTCAGCAAAGTTTTGCCGGTAAAATTCTATTTGTCAAACTTATTTGCTTCTCAAACGTAGAAACTCATATTAGCCAAAAAGAAGCGGATAAATTTTGCAAAATTATATGAACGTTGGAAACGTAATCGGGCAAATTCTCGATAACAAGTACAAAATTGAAAGAGAATTAGGCAAAGGCGGAATGGGAACCGTCTACCTGGCGACACACGTCGGCACGGAACGCCCGGTTGCCGTCAAAGTTATTGCGCCGGAATTTATGCAGCGCGCCGAATTTGTTGAAAGATTCAGGCGGGAAGCACGTGCGGCGGGACGGCTCCGGCATCCGAATGTCGTTAACGTTACGGACTTCGGCTTTTCCAGAACCGACCGGGGGGAAGTTGCTTATCTGGTAATGGAATACCTGGACGGCTGCACGCTTGGAGAAGTGCTCGAAGAAGAAAAACGATTGCCTCTGTCGTGGTCGATAGACATTCTTGAACAAGTTTGCTCGGCAGTTCAGGAAGCGCACGAACAGGGAATTATTCACCGTGACTTAAAGCCCGACAATATTTGGCTGGAACCGAATCAGCGCGGCGGTCATACGGTCAAGGTTTTGGATTTTGGGATTGCCAAACTTGAGGAATCTCAAAATTTAGGCTCAGAAAATATAGGCACGCAATTGCCTGTCCTAGCCAACACCGCGCAAACTCACCAAACTGACGGAAGAAAAACATTTTTCGACGATGCCCAAATTATAACTTTTGCGGAGAAACAACCTAAAACCGTCATTTCTGAATCGGCGACCGTCGCGCAGATTTTTGAACCTAAAAGTGTAAATTCCGAAGCCGGAACGCTCGTGCAGCCGGTTGAAATTGATTTGGAAAAAGGCACGGCAATCTTGCCCGCTGGTAAAATGCAAATTTCTTCCGAAATTGAAAATGCCGGAACAAAACTTATATCCGAGCCGGTTGATACGAACGAACGCCGACAAAAGTCTGCATTGACAAGTGAACTGACGCATGTCGGAGCGGTTCTGGGAACACCGCTTTATATGTCGCCCGAACAGTGTCGCGGTGAACGACTCAACGCGCGTTCGGACATTTACTCTCTCGGAGTGATTGCTTACCAATTGCTTTCGGGGAAAACACCGTTTATCGGTAATTTCACCGATGTGATGACGGCGCACAAGGAAACTGAACCACCGCCGCTCGAAGCCAAGAAAATTCCAAAGAAAGTAAAACAGGTGATCAGTTCTGCTCTTGCCAAGGGTGCGGAAGACCGCCCGCAAACGGCACAGATTTTTGCAAGTAAGATTCGCGCTCAATCCGAAGGCATCGGCGTTCTGTTGCAGCGCGCTTTGGTGATTTACAGCCAACATTTGCCAAAATTTTTAGGTTTGGCGATTCTGCTTTATTTACCCCTTATCGTTTTTACGATTCTAAAAGTAACGGTTACTTCTCTGTATGCCGGCGAAGCGATTAGCCGTAATACTAGTTCGTGGCTGAGCGGTATTTTGACCCTGGGCGGGATGTTTGTCGGAGTTATTTGCGGACATTTCATTATCGGAACGACGACCTGGATTGTAACTCAAATTCTGGCGATGCCGCTGCGTCCGGTTAAATTGCGTCCGGCTCTGAATGCGGCGCGAAAAAAATGGAAAACCTTTGCCGGAACGGGACTGTTAAGCACGATTCTAGTTTTTCTCGGCTTGATAGTTTGTTTAATCGGCTTTCCGATTCTTTACGTTTGGTTCGCTTTGGTCTCGTCCGTCGTGATGATGGAAAATTTGCGCGGGCGAGCGGCTTTGGAACGCTCGAAAAAACTTGTGATGCGCTCGCTCGGCACAACCGTCGCGGCAATGTCTATAATGCTTTTAGTTCCTATGATTGTCGGTGGTTTAATCAGCTTTTTCGCCGCCACGACCGTCAAATCCTTTTCCGATACGAAGGAAAAAATAATGGCTGTCCGCCAGGAAATCGAGCAACCCGGGGAAACGGAAAACGTTGAAGAAAAAGACAAAGCCACTAATGGAATACAAGTTACAATGGGAAACGAGAATGTTGTAAAAATCAATGAAAATGTTGATGAAAAACCGAAACTCGGCGGTATAAACGGTTTGATTCAAAAAACGGCAACGGAAATTTTAATGCTGCCGTTTCAAATATTGGTCTCATCGCTCACCTCAATCATTATCGCACTGCTTTATATAAAAACCCGGCTCATCGGCGGTGAATCAATGAAGGATTTGCTCGCGCAATTTGAAGAAGCCGATCAGCCGCAAAGCAATTGGCAAAAACGTATCAGGGAGCGTATCGAACAGACAGGCAAACTTACCAGCAAATCCTGAATCGAAAAACAGTACCGGAAATTATTGTCTTCGGCTCGCATTCTGTCTATTTGCGATTTTTTTAATATGAAATTATACGGCGTATTTCTGACGATCTTTTTTGCATTCACGGTTCAGGGGCAAAGCATTCAACGCGAATTTCCGCTCGCCGCGAGTGGCACCGTTAATATTAAAAATCTTTACGGACGAGTCAGCGTTTCGGTCGAAGACACGGAGGCGTCAGAAGAATCTGAAGAAACAGAATCGACTGCTGAAGCCGAAGTTAAAGATAAAAAAAATTCAATCCTTCTTACGGCAAACAACGCCGGTGAAAGTGATTTGACGATTGTCGCTGAAATTTCGCGTCTCGACATTCAAGTTAATCCGAAAAATCCGCAATCAACCGTCGATTTAATTTTAAAAATTCCGGCGCGTCTCAAAGTGCGGATTGAAACTTCCAAAGGTGAAGTTCTTGTTTCCGGCGACGTGGAAAATGCTGAGGTCAAAACTGATACAGGCACGATTGCGGCTGATGTTCCGCTCGATAATTTGAAATATGATTTTGTCTGGACGGCTTCGCGCCCCAGATATTTGAGCGATGTCGAGCTGGAAAAAGTCAAAGAAAAGGCAGGCGGAAAGTTTGTGCTGAACGGTAAAATTACTGAAGAAGGAAAAAGTAAAAAGGAAAAAGTAAAAAGTGAAGACGAAGCGGAAAATTCGGATGATACCGAAGAGCCATCTGATGACAATTCAGATGTAAACAAATCAAACGGCAAAAAACAAAAATCAAAGCCGAAAGAGACAAAAGCAAACATTGTTAAATTAAATTTTACGACCGAGCGCGGGATTATTCTGCTCAACGTCAACCCGAACGAAGTTCCGTCGAATTTGCGAGAACGCCCTTTGACAGAGGCGGCAAAAGCCATTGTCAGAAGCGGCGATTCGCTTTTAACCGAAGCAATCAGGCGCGCCAGCCCGAAGTATTTCGGTGAATACGCTGCCACGTTACCGCCGCGCAGAGCGACGCCGCTGCTGACTGAAGCGAAGAAATCGCAAGTTCTGGCGAGTTCGCCAATAAAAAAAGTTCTCGTCAAAGTTACCAATATCAACAACCGCGCCATCGGCGATTTGAGCAAAAATGATTTTGAAGTTTCCGAAGCCGGGCAGACGCGCGAGGTTTTATCGGTTGAACCGACAACGGCGCCGTTTAATTTGGTTCTGCTGCTCGATGTGTCGGGAAGCGTTGATAATTACGTTGACTATCTGCGCAAAACTGCCAGAAATTTTGTCAATACGGTAAATCCAAACGATAAAATCTCGATTATAATTTTTAATGAAGACATCAAGGTTTTATCGAAATTTACGACGAATAAAACCAGGCTTTCCCAAAGTCTCGACACATTTGATGCGGGCGGCGGAACAGCATTTTATGATTCTCTGGCTTATACTCTGGCGGAAACTCTGCGACCTCTGAAAGGAGAACGCACAGCGATTGTTGTTCTTTCAGACGGCGATGACAACCGTTCATTTCTACCGTTTGACGCGCTTCTCGGCTCTATTCAGGAAAGCGGCGCGCTCATTTATCCGCTTTATGTTCCCTCAGGTTTAATTGCCGCATCGGCAATCAACGACGCGAACAAAACGATTGACCCACTACGAAGCAGATATTTGGCTTTAACTTCAAAAGCGGAAAGCGAAGGCGAAAAATTAGCCCAGGTTTCGGGAGGCGTTTATTATCCGGTAACGCAAATCGGAGATTTGCAAAAGGCTTACGACGATATTGTCCTCCAACTTCGCACGGCTTATACCTTAACATTTCGCTCGGAAACAGCCGAAATAAAGGGAAATGGTGTTTCACCACGTTTGAAGGTGAAAGTTAAAAGGGAAAATTCATTTGTTAAACTCGGTTCAGTTACAGAGGTTAAACCGCCTGAAAAATCAGAATTAAAATAAGGAAAATTCCTGATTCGCTAAAAGCCCACAAAAAAGAACAATCTGCCTTCTGATTTGCCGTATGAAATCCCCACTTTTACAATCCCTTTTTGATGAACAGGAAAGCCGACCGCTAACAATTTCTGAGCTCAATGAACAGGTTAAGGGCGAACTTGAAAAACGCTTTAGGTCTGTTTGGGTCGAAGCGGAAATTGTCAATTTTGTCGCAGCGAATTCCGGTCATTGGTATTTCACGCTGCACGACGGCGATTCGCAACTCAAAGCGGCGTGTTATGTCAGAAATAATTTAAGAATCCGGTTTCAACCGTTTGATGGACTGCAGGTTCGCGTCCGCGGAAAACTCAGCGTTTACGAGCCGAAAGGCGAGTATCAAATGCTCGTCGAATCGCTCGAACCGGTCGGCGAGGGCGCGCTCAAAGTAGCTTTTGAACAAATCAAGATAAAACTCGCTCGCGAAGGTTTGTTTAGCGAGGAATTAAAACGAGAACTGCCTTTTTTCCCCAGAAGAATCGGCGTGGTAACTTCACCGAACGGAGCGGCTTTTCACGATATTCTAAATGTTTTATCGCGCCGCACACGCACCGTCAATATTGTTTTGATTCCGACGCGTGTGCAGGGCGAAACGGCGGGCGAAGAAATTACAAAGGCGATTGAATCAGCCAACAGGTTTAACGCGGGAGCAGAAACAGACGACAAAATAGATGTTCTGATTGTCGGGCGCGGCGGCGGTTCTTCAGAAGATTTGTGGGCATTTAACGAAGAGAGAGTGGCGCGAGCGATTCGCCTCTCAGAGATTCCGATAATTTCCGCCGTCGGACACGAAATTGATTTTACGATTGCCGATTTTGTTTCCGACCGGCGCGCGCCGACACCTTCCGCCGCCGCCGAAATTGTTGCCGAAAGTGAATATCAAATTGGAGCATTTATCACTCAAAAAGTTCAGGATTTATTTCAATTCATTGATTATAAACTTCTGCGCTTACGTTCCGATTTGCAGGAATTCGCGTTATCGCCTGTTTTTACCGAATTTCCCCTCGATGTAAAAGATTTGCGTTATGAAGTTGAAGATTTCGAGGCTCAACTCCGCGATGCCGCGCTCGACAAATTAAAAATCGAAAAGCAAGTTTTAGAGACACTGACCAATCGTCTGTCGCCGCTGAAACTTGCTTCAAAGCTCAACGAAAAGAAAATCCGGCTGGCGCTACTCGAACAAAAACAGATTTCCGCCATCAAAGATGTCGCCTACAAAAAGAACGAACGGTTGAAAATCGAAATGGCATCGCTCGACGCGCTTTCGCCATTGTCAGTTTTGAAAAGAGGTTTTTCGATTGTTCAAACGCAAGAGGGGAAAATTTTGCGCGATGCGGAAAAGATAAAGCAAAACGAGCGGGTGAAAATTCGCCTGTCGCGTGGCAGAATAGAAGCGGAAGTTAAATTGGTAGAAAAGTAACGGAAAAATTTAATGCAGAGCCGCAGAAATTTTGATAACACCAATAAATATTGACGAATATAAATGCGATTTCAAAAAATTGAAGTAGATTTTATAGCTTTTGTTTTGCGTATTCACGCCTTTAAACTAAAAAACGATGTCGAAATTTGTGGTAGATTTTAATGAACAAAAAGCAAACGCCGTCAACTCCGGTGTATTGACACCGCAATTCGGTGAGTATCAGCAGCCGAAAAAACAAAGCGTATTCGTAAAAATTCTGAAAGTATTAAGTGTTGTAATTTTGTTTGTTTTCGCAATCACAGCCATTGGCAGCTATTTCTATTGGCAAAATCTAAAAAAAACTCCGCAGTATTCGCTTGCCCTTCTGGTTGATGCGGCACGGCGCGATGACCAGGCGGCAATTGATGATTTGGTTGATACGAATGCCGTTATCGAGGATTTTGTTCCGCAAATAACCGACAAAGCAATTGAGCTTTACGGACGCAATGTTCCGCCGCAGACAATTGCCAGAGTTGCTCAGGTCGCCGCACCGATTATGCCTGCAATAAAAGTACGTGCGAGAGCGGAAATTCCGGGTTTAATCCGTGAAAAAACCAAAAAATTTGAAAGCGTCCCGTTTTGGGCGATTGCCCTTGGCGCAGGAAGAGTTCTGGACGTTTCGCAGGAAGACGATAAGTCTTTTATTAAAAGCAAATTGCAAGACCGCCCGCTTGAATTAACCTTAAAACGTAACGATGACAGGTGGCAGGTCGTCGGAATTAAAGACGAAGAATTATCACGCCGCGTGGCAGAGAAAATCGGTCAGCAGTTAATTGTTCTGGCAAAAAACAACGGAATTAATAAAACCGGTGAAAATTTCGGAATAGAAAATCTAGGCGATTTTTTAAAAGAGGTCGAAGGTATTTTTAAATAATTTATGGCTGAAAAAAAGCAAACATTTGAAAATTCTCTCCAGGAATTGGAAAAAATCGTGCGAAAACTCGAAGACGGAGATTTGTCGCTGGAAGAAAGCCTCAAACATTTTGAAGACGGCGTAAAGCTTTCGCGGGAATGCCAGGAACGCTTAAATCAAGCCGAGCGGCGCATCGAAGTTTTGCTCAAAGACGAAAACGGTAATCCGGTTTTGAATGTCATTAAAGCCGAAGATTTACGCGAAGAAAAACAGCCGAAAATCAAACGTCGGATTGTATTTGATGATAATGAAGATGACGATGAAGACGTATCCCCTTTCTGAGAAAACGATTCGGTTTTTAACCTGAAAAACAAATTGAATTTTTTGTTTAAGAAAAAAGAAAATCCAAATTAAAGATAAAATCACTGTAAAAGTGTTTTAATCTGAAGTTTGGATTTTCTTTTTGAAAAGATAAAACAACAAATTTACTTGCTGCTTTTAGCGGATACTTTTACCGAAGCAGTTTTACTTTTAACCGGAGCTTTTTTAGCGGCAGTTTTGCCTTTAGCCGGAGTAGTTTTACTTTTAGAAGCGCTTTTTTTGCTCGCCGTTTTGGTTTCTTGACCGCCGCCGATAACTTCGCCGCCGGCTTCAATTGCACCCGTCACAGCACCTGCTACCGCGCTAACCGCAGCTCCTTTAACAATTTCGGTAACCGCACCTGCTACTTTACTCAGAATACCTGGTTTTGATGAACTTCTTGCCGGTGACTTCTTATTAGAACCGGCGCTTTTTTTAGGAGAACTTGTGGTTTTTTTAGCCGAAGATCCGGTGCTTTTGCTTGCCGTAGTTTTCTTATCAGTTGCTGTTTTTGCTGCGGTTGAAGATTTTTTTGAATTTGTGGCGGTAGCCGATTTTGATGAAGTTGATTTTTTAGTTGTTGGGACAGAACTTTTAGCCGGCGCAGATTTTTTGTTTATAGTTGATGATTTTGAAGAAGGTTTGTTTGTTTTTGAAGTTGCCATCTCTTTCTCCTTAAATGTTTTAAATAACTAACGTCAAACTTTTACTCTTTTATTTAACCCGTGTCAAGATATTTTTTTACCTGACCGCTTATCACTTTGGAAAAGAGAGATGGAAAAGAGTTCATCAATTGCGCCAGAGCAGCCGTACCGTCGCCAACGACAATGATAAGGTCGAAGTTTGTCTTTATAAAAAAGGGCTTGTCATATTGATAACCAAGCCCTTTTTTCTTCTTTTGATAATTATTCATCCGTATCTTAACGGATAAACGCATTCGGAATCGGTCGATCTTCGCTGCTGCCAAACTGTACGCCTGTGAATCCTTCGCGAGAGCGCAGCATGTACCACGAACCGTTTGACGATCGGAACACCGCGACATCCGCCCGTCCGTCGCCATCGTAATCCGCCGGAACCGGCAAATCGCCGTTTGCCCCAAACTGCACCGCTCCAAAGTTTGTCGCCGGATTCGTCGAGGTGTACCACGTTCCGTTCGACGGGCGGAACACTGCGATATTCGTTATGCCGTCGCCGTCGAAATCTGCCGGTGTCGGAATATCGGTTGATAATCCAAACGGCTGCTGAATCACTTGATTGTTTGACGACCTTAAAATGTACCACGTCGCATTTGACGAACGAAACACTGCCGCGTCCAATTTGCGGTCACCGTCGAAATCTCCGACCAGCGGTTTGTCACCTGCACCGCCCCACGCGATTGCGCGGAAATCAACGCCCGGTTGCGATGTCGGGCGGTATAAAAACAAGCTTTGTCCGCCAGTTAAAGAGCCATCTCGATAAACAGCCAAATCAGCTCGCCCGTCCGCGTCCCAATCCCCTGACACCGGAACGTCGCCGGTTGCGCCGAACTGTTCCGGGCGGAATGAATTGTCAGAACTGTTGGTGATGTAAAAATAAGCCGAGTTGCCTGCGCCGGGCACGACATCGCGAAAGACTGCGACATCGGTACGCCCGTCGCCGTCGTAATCAGCAGGCGCGATGCGGTCGCTGGCTTGCCCGAACTGCATCGCAAAAAAGGAATTATTCTGGCTGCGCAGTTCGTACCAGAAGCCGTTTGAAGGTCGGAAGACAGCAACATCGGCGCGTCCGTCGCCGTCAAAATCAAACGGCGTGAACGGTGCGCGAACCGGACTGACGTTTAAGCGGGCGATGCTCAATCGGGTTACGCCTCCGATAATTGAAAAATCACCGCCGACTAAAATTTGTCCGTCCGATTGCCTGACAATCGTTCTGACCGCGCCGTTCGCGCCGCTTGGTAAGAAACCGATGTCTAAAGCTCCGTTCGGTTGAAGCCGCGCAATGTTTGAGCGCGAAACGTTATTGATAGCGGTAAACCTTCCGCCGACCAAAATGCTTCCGTCGGGCTGCACGAGAAATTGATTAAGTGTGTCGTTAAAAGTCGGCGAAACGAAAGTTGAGTCCGTCGCGCCGTTGTTGTTCAACCGAACGATTGTGTTGGTTAAAATTAAATATCTTCCGTCCGTTTGAACTTCGATTTGACGAACCTCTGAAATGTTTCCCGTGTTGAAAGAACTGTCGAGACTTCCGTCTGCGTTCAGCCGAACCAAATTTGTGCGGCTAAACCCGTTCACGCCGCTGAAAAAGCCGCCGACCAAAATTTTCCCGTCCGATTGCACGACAATACTTCTAATCGTCGCATTTCCGAATGTCGGATTGAAACTTGTGTCTAAACTGCCGTCCTCATTAAGCCGGGCAATGCTGGTGCGCGTTTGCCCGCCTACACTGCCGAAAGCTCCACCGATGAGAATTTTACCGTCCGCCTGCAAAGCAATCGTATTAACCGATCCCGAACCGAGATTCGGATTAAACGCGCTGTCCAGGCTGCCGTCCGCATTGAGCCGCGCGATAGCCCGGCGCGGCGTGCCGTTATAACTAAAAATATCTCCGCCGACTAAAATTTTCCCATCGGATTGAACGACTATCTTCGATATTGTGCCGTTGAATCCTGTTCCTGGATTGAGTGTCGTATCCAGACTACCATCGGCATTGACGCGCGCAATTGAAACGCGCGGCACGCCGCCCACGCGATTGAAATCTCCGGCAAATATCACTTTGCCGTCAGTCTGCACTCCGATTGCCGTTACTGAACCGACGAATCCGAAATTTACCGTGAAAGAACTCTCGAGGCTTCCGTCCTGATTGAGTCGCGCAAATCGGTTGACGTTTACGCCGTTTTCGAAGAACGAGCCGGATAAAACAATTCTTCCCGCCGAATCGACCATCCAATTGTTAATTAGCGTGATATTTGTCGGCGAAGCGAATGAATTATCCAAGCTGCCATCAGTATTCAATCTGTAAAATCGGTTGCTCGTGCTAACTAAAACTTTGCCGTCCGACAAAATTTTAACTCTAGTAAGTTCACCGAGATCAGAACTGTTAAATGACAAATCCACGTTGCCGCCGGGAAGCAGTCGGACAATGTTTTGGCGGCTGACCCCGTTGACGGTCACGAACCTGCCGGCAATTACGACGCTTCCGTCGGATTGAATATCAAAGTCGTTAATAAAACTTCTTCTAAAACCCGAATCTCCACCGGCGCCAACTAGAACGGGCGGTTCAAAGGTCGAGTCGACAGTTCCGTCCGCGTTGTAGCGTCGAAGATCGCCGGTAGAATTGCCGACATTCGTGGTGTTGGCGGCGACGAAAATTTTTCCGTCCGGCGCAACCGATATTTTTCGCGGAATCGTGCGAACAAGCCGCCCGCTGCCCACGCTGATTCTTGTAAATGTCGTGTCAAATGTTCCATCCGAATTGAGTCGATAAAGATCATCAACGGAGAAACCAGCGATAGAACCGCTTTGGGTGACCAAAATTTTCCCGTCCGGTTGAATCGCATTGACAAACGCGGAATTATTACCGTTTCCCACAGAGAAAGGCGAAGTAAAACTTGCGTCGCGGCTGCCGTCCGAATTTAAGCGATAAACGACACCGGGCGAAGGAAAGTCTATCGAGCCGGACACAACGATTTTCCCGTCAGACTGCAGCAGGGCATTTGAAATGTTAAAATCGCAGGTCGCGCAATTAAACGTCGCGTCCAAACTGCCATCAGCGTTAAAACGCGCGATTTGACTTCTGACCGCGCCGTTGACGACTTGAAAATTACCGAAAACGATAATTTTGTTGTCGGGCTGAAGTATAAAATTCGTTGTCGGAGTCACAATCGAATTTTTTTCGGGAACTGCGTTAAAAGACAAATCAACGCTGCTCGTTTGAGCCTGAAGGCTTACGCTTACAATTATCGTCAATAAAAATAGTTTTGTTACAGCCGAGAAGTGTCTCGCAATTGTTTGATATAAATTCATCATAGATTGTCCTGGTTTTGTAATTCGGTTAAAAAGTTTATTTTTGTGAGATAAGAGGAGAGTCTTTATCTCGGATGTTATGAATACATCTTAGGTTTATCGTCTTTATTTTGTCAACGTATTTACTTGTCAGACTCTCGCTGATTAGAATCGGCATTCTGTTTCGGCGCAAAAGTAAAAAGTTGAAAACAAACGACCAAAATCGGCAAACGAAATTTGCCGTTGCCAAAGATTAGAATCTTTATTTGGCTGCAAGGTGAGCAAAAGTGATAAGCGGTTAAATATTTGATGCAGCGAAGCTGACAATCTGAAAATCACCTTCAACATTTATAAATTTCAATGACCGGTTCGCCGTCTGAAGTAATAAATGCGCGGTACATTCCTTCGCAATTAAAGGGCATCGCAACGTTGCCGAAAGCATCGACGGCAACGAGTCCCCCTTCACCGCCAAGATCACGAAGATTTTCAATCGTCGCTGTTGCCGCTTCATTTAAGGTTAAATTTCCGTATTTCATACGGCAGGCAACATCGTATGCAGCGACTGTTTTGATAAAAAACTCACCGTGTCCGGTGCAGGAAACAGCGCAGGTTTGGTTGTCGGCATAAGTTCCCGCGCCAATGATTGGCGTATCGCCGATCCGTCCAAATTTCTTGTTGGTCATTCCGCCCGTTGAAGTCGCCGCCGCAACGTTTCCCAAAAAATCACAAGCTGCCGCGCCGACCGTTCCGATTTTGGATTTTGGATTTTGGATTTTGGATTTTGGATTGGATAGACTTTTGGTTTGAGACTTGAGACTTGAGACTTGAGACTTGAGACTTTCATTTTCATCCGGAGCGTGGTCAAGTTCGACGATTCCTTTGGCGCGCGCGCTCAAAAATTGCTCGTAACGAAAATCGGTAAAAAAGTACTCGTCTGGTTCAAACTCAACTCGCATCTGTTTCGCAAATTCGCCTGCGCCGATTCCGGCAAGCAAAATATGTTCGGTTTTTTCCATCACCAGACGCGCGAGCTTTATCGGATTTTTGACATTTCTTACAAAAGCGATTGCGCCCGCATTCAAGTTTTTACCGTCCATAATTGCCGCGTCCATTTCATTTTTTTCGTCGTGCGTAAAAACGGCGCCCTTGCCGGCATTGAAAAGCGGCGCGTTTTCAAGCGAAACGACTGTAGCTTCGACCGAGTCGAGCGAATTGCCGCCGTTCTTCAAAATTTCCCAGCCTATTTCGAGAGCGGTTTGTAGGCTTTTACGATATTTGTTTTCCAGCGCCGGCGTCATCGAAGACTTGAGAATAGTTCCCGCGCCGCCGTGGATTGCCAGTGCGATTTTTTTCATTTTTTATAAATATGATTTTTTAAAATCGAGAAAATATTATTTTAATTTACCGAGATTTTCCATAATGTTTTTTGCAATGCCTGGAATTACGGCGCGTTCGTTCGCTATATTTTCCGTGAAAACGACCAAAACAAATTTTAACCCGCCCGGTGTTTCAACGTATGCGGCATCGTGGCGAGTTTTGCTCGTCCACCCGGCTTTTGACCAGAGACGCGCGCCCTCTAAATTTAATTCATTGAGCGCAAGAGCCGTAAAACCGTGCCCTTGGTCGTCCGCGTCATTGGATTTTCCGCTAAAATCACGTTTCATCAAATCAAGCATTTGCTTGCTTCTGGCAGGTGTTACAGTTTTGCCGAGAGCGATCTCCGCAAGAAGTCGCGCCGTTGCATTGGTGGTCAGCATATTCCGATTTTTGCCGCCGTCCCGGAACTGCCGCTCGCGTCCGTATGCGTCTTCGCAGTAAGTTTTTTGATTGACGTTGATGTTTATATAACCGAGCGAGGCGAAATAACGATTGACGGCGTTTCGTTTGTATGCGAAGGCTTGCAATTCTTTTGGCGACAGCTCGCTTCCGCTCGAAGTTTCGGTCAAAACGTCCAAAATATAATGTGTCGCGTCGTTTGACGAATCAACAATCATATCCTTTAACCCTCGTTCGAGTTCCGGTGTCATTTTTACTTTTCCGTCTTCGAGCCATCGGTGCAGCGCCCCCATGTAAAACATTTTGACGACGCTCGCCGGGTAAATTCGTTCGTTGCCGCGAAAATTGGCGCTTTTCAAATTGGAGGAGTCGCGCAAATCAATTAAAGTTGCGGCAATATACTCGGATTTTATATTTTTTGATTGAAAGGCGGTAATCGTTTCGCCGACGGCTTTTGCAAGAAGCGCCTGCAATTCGGGCGAATCGTTTAAGATAATCGGTTCGTATCGCTCGGTAAACAATTTCGCGTTTTTCAGTCCATTTGTTTTAAGTTGAGCATTTGCGGTCACAAACGATGAACAGACAAAAAGGGTTAAAATCAAAGCAAGATATAATTTTTTCATTGAAAACTCCTTTGCAAGTCTTTACGGTAAGTTGCTAATCAGAGTATAAACAAAGAGATTTTCTTTGTCATCAAAAGGCAAAAAAATTACAAACCGAAGACTTTTAGTTTAAGACAATTTCATAACTTATAGAATCAGAAGTATAAATCAATGGAAAACGATTCAAAATTGGTGCGCGGCATCAGCCGTTGGGATTTGCTGGCGATCACGATCAACACGATTATCGGTGCGGGAATTTTCGGGCTGCCATCAAAAGTTACGGCTCTGATTGGTGGTTACAGCCTCGTCGCCTTTGTCGTCTGCGCGGCGATTGTCGCGTTTATCGTGCTGTGTTTTGCCGAAGTCAGCAGTCGATTTACGGAGACGGGAGGAATGTATCTTTATGCGCGCGAGGCGTTCGGCTCGGTCGTCGGTTTTGAAGTCGGCTGGCTTTACTGGATTGTGCGCGTCACGACTTTTGCGGCAAATTGCAATTTGCTTTTGAGCTATCTGGGATTTTTTGTCCCCTCCGCAAACACGGGCGCGCTGCGTATTGTACTAATCCTGGCTGTGGTAGTGATTTTAACGGTGGTAAATTTTCTCGGCGTACGCGAATCGGCAATGCTAACAAATATTTTCACCGTCGGAAAAATTGTTCCTCTGATTATTTTTGCCGTCGTCGGATTGTTTTTTATTCAACCGGAAAACTTCAATTTTACTCCTATGCCTGAAACCGGTGCTTTCTCAGGCGCGGTACTGCTTTTAATTTACGCTTACGTTGGCTTTGAAGCGGCGGCAATTCCGGCGGGCGAAACCCGCGACCCGCAGCGCAGCGTGCCGTTTGCACTGCTGACGGCACTCGGAGTCGTCGCCGTTCTCTACATTTTGATTCAGGTTGTGGCAATCGGAACTTTGCCCGAACTCGCCACTTCAGAACGTCCTCTTGCCGATGCTGCCAGTAAATTTTTAGGCGGTTTCGGCGCGGCGTTTATCACTATCGGTGCGCTCGTCTCGATTTTCGGAAACTTAAACGGCGGGTTTTTAACCGCTTCGCGGATGCCATTTGCAATAGCGGAACAAGGCGAATTGCCGAAAATTTTGGGGAAAACTCACGATAAATATAAAACGCCGTATGTTTCACTCATTCTTACTGCCGTCGTGATGCTCTTTTTTACAATTCAAAGTTCATTCCTGACGGCTTTGACAATCAGCACTATCACACGCCTGATTGTTTATGCCACGACTTGCGCGGCTTTGCCCGTGTTCAGATATCGAACAAACGCGCCGAAAGCCGAATTTCTCGCTCCCTTGGGCATTGCCGCTTCAATTTTATCTTTGATTTTAACCGTTTGGCTTTTGACCAATGTTGACTTTAGAAAAGAAGGTTTGGCGATTTTGGCGGTCGCGATTTTAGGCTTAATTTTGTTTTTTGTATTTCGGATTTATGGCAAGGTTTTAAATCGTAATTCATTGTAGACTCGGAATTTCAGGTTGTTAAAAGCATCGATTTTCATCTTCAGTTTCGGGTGGTTTCAGGTTTATTAGTAGCTAATTCTTTACCTTTTCATAAATAAGGCGCAAACCTTCGAGCGTTAGCGTATCATCAACCGTATCTATCAGTTCCGACGCTGGCGAGATCAGCGGCGCGAGTCCGCCGGTGGCGACGACCCGAGTTTGTTCGCCGAGTTCTTCAATCATTCTTCGCAAGATTCCGTCAACGAGACCGGCGTAACCGTAGTACAAACCGGACTGAATTGAACCGACAGTTGAAGCGCCGATAACCTTTTCAGGCTTTTTTATTTCTACACGCGGAAGCTTAGCGGCTCTCGCAAAAAGTGCGTCAGAGGAAATTGTAATACCGGGCGTAATCACGCCGCCGAGATATTCACCTCTTGAGTTTATTGCGTCAAAAGTCGTTGCCGTGCCGAAATCCACGACAATACACGGCGCTCCGTAACGCGCGATTGCCGCGACCGCGTCCACGATCCGGTCTGCGCCGACATCGGTTGGTGGATTGTAGAGAATCTTTAAGCCTAAATCTAATTTGCTGTCAACGAAAATTGCCGTTTGTCCGAAATAGTTTTCCGACATTTTTTGAAATGTAAAATTGAGCGGTGGGACGACTGAGGCGACAACGACAGCGGAAATCTTTCGGTAATCAATTTCGGCGAGCGAAAACATCTGCCGCGCTAATACGCCGACTTCATCAACCGTGCGATCGCGCACTGTGTTCATACGCCAGTGAGCAGTTAAGCTGTCCTGCTGATAAACGCCGAGTGAGGTGTTTATATTGCCGATGTCAATGACGAGGAGCATAGCGAAAAAGTGAAAAAGTGAAAAAGTAGAAAAGCGAAAAAGCGACAAACCATTGCCTTACTTTTTCACCCTTTGAATTTCCCAGCTTTTACCCTTGCAAAGGCAAGCCGTCATAGACGACCAGCCAGCCGTTCTTTTTGCTTGTGCGGAGACTTTTTGTAAACCAGGCAATCGCTTTTTCAGGGTCGTCATAAATCTGGACGGACGGATTGACTTCGCGCGGATCGACGCGGCAAATCGCGCCGCCTTTTTCAGCTGTTTTCACGCACAACAAAGCCACCATATTGTTTTTTGATAAGACGGCTGTTCGCATCACTACTTCTTCCGGTTCAAATTCGTCAAAATCGTCGAAATCCTCAAAATCTTCGTCGAAGTCTTCATTGAAATCTTCAAATTCCAAACCTTCGGGTTCTAAATCAAATTCATTATTCATAAAATTCCTTATAAAATGCTTATATAGAAGTTACACTTTTGAACCTCAAAGTTCAATTCGTATTTCATTCGCGTGAATTTTTGGAGTTAATACATTATCTGTAGTTAAATTTTTCTGACCATTTCAACGTCACCTGCCTGAATAATTCTTAGCTCGCCGATTTTAGTTTTAACTCGCAGCGCGCCATTATCTTCTAGTCCGCAGGTCGTGCCGAGAATTGTCTCATTTGCTAACACTGCCCGCACTTTTTTTCCAAAGAAATAGGACGACCTTTTTGCCCATTCTTCTAAAATTTGGGTTGTCCCGTTTTCTCCGTATAGTATAGCGCAATATTTTGACAGATAGCAGGTCAAAGTTTGCAGTACAGAATCGGCGTCAGCCGGTTTTTGTGTTTCCGATTCGATGGAAGTTGCGCTTTCATTTAATTCAGGCGAAAAGTTTGCCTGTTTCAAATTTATTCCGATGCCGACAATAATAGCTAAACCTTTGTTCGTTTCAGCCGTTTCCGCCAGGATTCCGCAAATCTTTTTTCCGTTAATATGAATGTCATTAACCCATTTGATGTCGGGATTTAAGTCGAATTCTTGAAGAGTTTCAAAAACGGCAACCGCGCTCGTCAATGTAATCAGCGGCAAAAACTTTGTTTCGATTTTCGGTCTCAGAATTAAACTAAAATAGATTCCCGCATCTTTTGCTGAAACCCAGGTTCTGCCGTGCCTTCCGCGCCCGGAGGTTTGTTGTCTTGCAACAACGCACACGCCTTCGTCCGCTCCCAGATGGGCTTGTCTGATTGCTTCCAAATTGGTTGAATCTATCGAATCGAAACGTAGAATGGTGAAATTCATCGGTATTTATACAGGTTTCCAGACTGAATTTGCATAAAACTTTTTACTGTCGAACAGATTTTTTTCAACTCGAAAACCGCTTGAATGGGCTAACGCATCAATCATTGCGAGACTATATTTTTGCGAAATTTCCATAAAGATTGGTTCCCAAATGGTAAACTCAAAATTTTTACTTAATGAATCAACGAAAACTGTTTGATTTTTTCGGCTGACGAGAAACGAACGCGCCGCACCGTCAGTCGGATGGTAACTGGCGTAGTGCAGGAAGTTTTCCGTGTTAAAATCGGCGCCCAGCTCACGATTGATGCGCGTTAGAAGATTGAGATTAAACGCGGCGGTAACTCCTTCAGCGTCATCGTAAGCCCGGAGAATCGTGTGTGGATTTTTTTGTAAATCAAAACCGATAAACAATACGTCGTCCTCGTTCATTACTGCCCGCAATTGGCGAAAAAATTCCTCTGCCTGAGTTTGGCTGAAATTTCCGATATTTGAACCGAGAAATAAAATTACCTTTCTTTTATTTGATTTAATTTTAAAAGTTTCGAGCGTGCGAAAATAATCGCCTTGTTCGGTTCGGATCGAAAGATTTGGAAACTGAACGGAGAATTTGTCGGTTAAAAATTCTAACGCTTCACTTGAAATATCAATCGGAACATAAGTGAATTGCGCTTTTTGTTTGATAAAATAATCAACCAGCAGAGAAGTTTTCGTGCCGTCGCCCGCGCCGAGTTCGATTAAATCAAAAGATTCACCATCAGCTGCAAAAAAAGAAAAAATTTCGTCGGTTTGAGTAGAAAAGATTTCATTCTCAGCCCGCGTCGGGTAATACTCGGGCAGCTTCATAATTTCCTGAAACAAACGGCTGCCTTCATCGTCATAGAAATATTTTGACGAAAGAAACTTCGGTGTCGCGGACAAACCCCGCCGCACGTCTTCGGCAAAAGTGCTTTGTATTGTTGCGCTGGAGCTTTGCATTATTTGGCTAGACGAATTCCCGTAAATTGCCAGCGAAGCGGCGGATGAAAAAAGTTTCGATACGTCTTGCGGCTGTGCCCGGGCGAAGTCGCTACGCTTGCGCCGCGCAAAACCATCTGATTAACCATAAATTTACCGTTGTATTCGCCGACCGCGCCTGCCGGTTTTGTGAAATTCGGATACGGCAGATACGCGCTTGCCGTCCATTCCCAGCGAAAGCCCCAATCAAATTGATCACTTGCCGTTTCCCATTCAAATTCCGTCGGAAGGCGCGCGCCTTTCCATTCGGCAAACGCTGCCGCTTCGTAAAACGAAACGTGGGAAACTGCCTTTTCAGGATTTAGTTTTCGCAAGCCGCCAAGGGTAAAATGAAACCATGCGCCATCTTTTTTGTGCCAGTAAAGCGGGCTTTTTATCTGATTCTGATTAACCCAATCCCAGCCTTCCGCATGCCAGAACCGAAAGTTTTCGTAACCGCCGTCTTCGATAAATTCCAAAAATTCAGCGTTATTTACAAGCTGATTGCCTATCTCAAAATCGTGCAGATAAACTTTGTGTCGTCCGAGTTCGTTATCGAAATAAAAGTCTTCGCCTTGAAATCCAATCTCATAAATTCCTGCCGGTACGGAAATATGTTCGTCTTTGTGAGCAGTTTGGGCTTCACCTTTTTCACATATTATATTTTCTGTATTGTAAACCGGGAAAAGCGGATTGCAGCTGAGCGTAAATTTCAAATCGGTAATCAGCAGTTCCTGATGCTGCTGTTCGTGATGAAGACCCAGTATAATTAATTCGCGGACTTCTTCTGACAAATCCTGTCTGAGAAATTCGCTCATTTTTTCGTCAACATATTTTCGATATTGATAAACTTCCTTCACGGTCGGACGGCTCAAATCGCCGCGATTATTGCGCACGGTGCGCTCCCCGATTGAATTGTAATAACTATTGAAAAGAAAGCTGAAATTTGGATTAAATTCCTGATAACCCGCGGCAAAATGCTTTAAAATCATTTCCTCAAAAAACCAGGTTGTGTGAGCAATGTTCCATTTCGGCGGCGAAACATCAACGGAAGGCTGCGGAATGTAATCTTCAATTTCGAGCGGCGCGCAGATTTCTTCGGTGTATTTGCGCACTGAAAGATAAAAAGATTCCAAATCTTTTTCTTGAGCAAATTTTTTCTTAGCGTGTATTGCTTGCATATTTTTATTAAAACAGAATACTGATAAAAAAAGAAAATAGAGTAAAGAGAATTGTTTGAATGAAGCTTTTTTGTTTACTATTTTTTTAATAATGTTTGGCGTAAGTCTATTTTCTCCAGTGCTTCGGCGCAAATTTTCGCCAGATAATAATCTTTTGCATTGAGATTCACCTGCAAGACGGGAATTGCTGATGCATCGCCGATTGCACCCAATGCGAATGCCACTTCACGTCTTACGTCATCAAATTCTTTCGAGTTTTGCAAAGTCTGAATCAAAACATTTGTTGCGTCACGAAAAACAGGGAAAGTTTCAACAAACTTTGGATATTTCGCTTTCTCAATTGAGTTGTACTTGTCAGGCAAAAAATTTTCAGGCGTGAGAACTTTTATTTCATTCGTTTGAATTATTTGCGCAATTTGACCAATTGAACGCGCCGCGCTTCGACGAAGAAATTCTTCTTTTGTCGCAGGTTTTCTTTGTAAAATTTTTATGAGTTCGCTCACCGCCGAAGCATCGCCGATTTCACCGAGCGCAACGGCGGTTGCGGCGCGGACTTCTAAAATTTTGTCTTTTTGCAAAATCTTCAAAAGTGGAGTGACGGCGCTTGCACTTCCGACTTTGCCAAGTGCATAAGCCGTTTCACGCCTGACGAGTTCCTTTTTATCCGTCAGAAGTGGAAGCAACGTGCTTAATGCTTCATCTTTAGGAAGAAAAATAACGGAAGATGCGGCGGTGGCGCGAACAATTTCAGATTTATCATTTAATGCGGGAATGGCGATGCGGGATGGTTCTTCGGATTTGAGATTTCTAATTTGAAAAAGTGCGTCGCGTTTTTGTTCGATGCTACCAGACCGGATAGCTTCTTGAAGCGAGATTCTGAGCGGTAAAAAGTCAATCGAATCCTGGTTGAATACATTATTCTGTGAAAAGGAATTTCCCGCAAAGGCGCAAAGCACGCAAAGAAAGGAAAAGTTTTTGATTGCGTGCCTTAAACTTGTAATTCGTATTTTGTAATTCGTCATTAAACTTTTCAGGCTGTGCGCTGCACGTTTTGCCGCCTGACTTTTTCCCACTCGAAAACTTGACGGGCGCGTTTGTTTTCGTATGCGTTTGACAACGATAAAATTAAATCGTCATTCGGTTGTGGTTCTTTCGGTTTAGAAAGACGTGCGGAAATAAGCCGGGAAATATATGTAATGACGTCTCTGGTTTCTGCTTCGTTTAATTTATTAAATTCGCCGACAATATTTTGGTTTGCTCGGTTGACCATCTTTTTTGCCTCCAATTTTTCGGGCAGACAGTCAAACAACAAACTAAAATTTCAAGTTTTGGCTGTCCGCAAATTAATTTGTTTCATCTTTAAAACTTTCGTTTGAGTTAAATCTCCTACAGATTATTTTTGAAAAGCGTCTTTTAAAATAACACAAAGCTGCCTTTTGAATCAATAAATTAGTTTGTGAAACTGGACAATTTTTGATTTAATAATTAAAATTCGATTATGATTTTGTTTACTCAATTCAGCAAACTCCTCCTTAGATAGCCGCGCCCCCGGATTAGTCGGCGTCGCGGCGTAACCTTCGTAATTAAATATTACAAATTAAATGCATAAACAAGTGTGTGGTGGATAAATTTATATTTATTCGCTAAGCTGAATTTTTTATTAATGTTCAATAGGCATTGGACTTTAGACATTGGACTTAGGACTGAAAACGTATGGACGAAAAATATTTTGCGCAAAAAATAGAGCAGAAATGGCAGAAGCGTTGGGAGGAAAATAAAACATTTGAAGCAGAAATAGACAACACACGACTGAAGTTTTACGCACTGGAAATGCTTCCCTATCCGTCGGGCAGACTGCATATGGGACACGTCCGCAATTATTCAATCGGGGACGCGTTGGCGTGGTATAAACGGCTGCAAAATTTTAATGTTCTGCATCCGATTGGCTGGGATTCGTTCGGACAGCCGGCTGAACAAGCCGCCATTAAAAAAGGCGTCAATCCGCGCGATTGGACGGAAGATAACATCAAACAGATGCGCGAGCAGCTTCAGCGGCTCGGCATCAGCTACGATTGGAGCCGGGAAATCGCCGCGCATCGTCCGGAATATTACAAATTTGACCAGTGGTTTTTCCTGAAAATGTTCGAGCGAGGGCTTGCTTATCAGAAAGATTCGCAAGTTAATTGGTGTCCGAAATGCGAAACGACGCTTTCCAACGAACAGGCTTCCGGCGGAACGTGCTGGCGCTGCGGAACTCAAGTCGAAAAGCAGACGCGCCGACAGTGGTTTCTGAAAATTACCGCTTATGCCGAAGAACTCCTTCAGGGAATGCCGGAAATCGAAACGGGTTGGGCAGAGCGCGTTTTAACGATGCAGAGAAATTGGATTGGCAAAAGCGAAGGGGCTTTTGTGG
>MWWB01000025.1_pt1 | contig 24643 bp, 29 predicted proteins | sample 1047291 | NCBI WGS metagenome assembly MWWB01 (sample SAMN06349976, study PRJNA376086) | soil metagenome | isolation source: MS4-1 sample Antarctic (ecotone) soil | place: Antarctica | reverse complement strand
TCAAATGTGGAAGCATTGTAACACCTAGCTAACTATCTCATTTCGTCTTCTGCACACTAAAGCGAGTCGGATGTCTCGTGCTGTCTAGGCTAAGGAAGCTTTAAGCCTATCAATAGACCTCGCCCTATTGATGGGACGAGGGTCTTCGCTAAAAGCCTATCAATAGAATCTGTTTTTTAATATGATAGGGTTTCTATCATAACCTCTAGAGTCTAGTGATTGAAAATGAACGTTGGTTACGCCCGCACTTCAACAGTCGATCAGCTAGCCGGATTTGAAGCCCAGTTAAGAGAACTCACCGCGGCAGGCTGTGAGAAAATTTTTAAAGAGCAAGTATCCTCTGTTGCCGTGCGTGCCCAACTTCAAGCAACTATTGATTTTTTACGAGAAGGCGATGTTTTAGTAATCACTAAAATTGATCGATTGGCGAGATCCGTTTCGGATTTACTTGCTATTATACAAACCCTGGAGCAAAAAAATGTCAGTGTGCGTATTCTTAATTTGGGGATGGATACGCAGACACCTACCGGAAAACTGATGTTGACCGTGTTAGGAGGAATCGCCCAATTTGAACGGGAAATCATGTTAGAACGTCAACGGGAGGGCGTTGCCAAAGCAAAGGCTCAGGGCAAATACAAAGGTCGAAAACCTATTTCGTCTACTCGTAAAAAAGAAGTGATGCGCCTTACAATTGAAGGCCTGTCTAAAGCCAATATTGCCAAGCAGCTTAAAATGGGAGAAGCCACAATATATAGAATCCTAAGAGAGGCGATTTATGATCAGCAAGAAAAAATCTGTTTTTAATCTAGATAAAGATGAGAAATCCTTATCTATTTCTTTTGAGCACGGAGAGTGGAAAAGCGTCAAAAATTTAAATAGAGAGAAAGTTAAAGCACAAAAAGCTGCCCAAGAAGGGTTACCCTATCAAACATCCATTGTTAGTTTTTTACATAAATATGCATCAGGTCATGCAATAGGCACCTAGGTGAAATAAGGGCTAACGTAATATTCGATATCTTTGTTTGCTTACATAAAAATGGTACGTAGGCAATTTTTAATATACATTTTACTTGCACGATAAAATTCTGATAGAATTTGCCTGAAGTTTTACTTTAGGTAGTTTATTTAGGAAAAATTGAAATGCATAAACACAACATAGAGCAACACAATAGTGTTTTTTACAAGGCCGGAAGTGGCTCAAAAGAGATGGTCTATATTGGTTCTCAAGGTAGTATTTTAAAATTCTCAGAGGAAAATAACGCCCTTAATCTAGGTGGGAAAGACTACAGAGTTGAACGTAATCAAGCCTTTATAGCAGGGGTGATAGACTCATCGAGGCCTGTAACCTTACTTGAAAGAATAGATAAATATAGTGGGCAATATTTAACAGGAGTTTTGCTAGAACTTTGTTGGTTGAGTGATAACGGTTACAAGTTTTCGATGGAAGAAGGGAAAATAGTTGGACGAAGACTAGCAAGTGCGAAAATCGCGAAACTTGACTATGCTAACCAACTATATGAAACAATTGAACAGCCATCGGGTTTGTTTAATAAATGCTCAAATATTATTCGAGAAATTCAAAGTCTTAATATAAGTGAAAATGAATCAGAGGGGAATACCAGCTTAGATAAACACGAAAAAAAATCAGAAATTTCTACCAAAAAACTGATAGATGCCGATGGTTTTGAAACAGTTAAAAATAACAAGAAGTCGCGTAAATTTAAACCTAGTATCCCAGATGCTCAAAGAGAAGCGACCCCAATTATTGCAAGCCAGTTTACTCAATTCGTTACTTCTCAAACCAGTTTAAGCAATCCTCCTTCAGATAACCCCAGTCCTGCTCAAAGTACTCCTAAAGCCCAGTTCAAGGGTACAGGCAAAAAAGGATAGAAATTACTTGGTAACCCTAGGTGCATCGGCGCGTTTCCATGATAAGCTACTTTTTATTTGATTATCTCAATTGTTTTTAGCCGGCATTAAAATATTTATTTACAAAATATCAATTTATTAAAAAGTCAACTTTATTTTGATAGCTTTTAAATTCTTTGCAAGTGTGATTTTGGTGTATACTTCAACGTTACACGATCGAACATTCGTTTTTAACCAACGTATTTTTCACAATGCCTTTTTATAGAAAAAAATAATTTATTCGTCTTTAGGCTTTCAGTTTATAAACATCTTTTCTATGCCCAACAGTAATAACCAACACAATTAAATTCGTGTCTTCAATCTTGCAAATAATACGATAGTCGCCAACCCTATAACGCCACAAACCGCATAAGGTATTTTGTAAAGCGGAGCCAGTAGCTCTTGGATTTCTTTTTTTTAGTACGCGATCCTCTAATAATTTGATAATACGCTTTTGTACTTGCTTATCTAAACGTAACAGCTCTTTTTTTGCTTTAACATCAAATTCAATCTTCCAGATCAAGCAATCGCCTCACTTCTTCAAATGGGATCCGAGTGTTTTTTTCTTCCAGGCGAGCCATGGCTAACAGATAATCTTCTTTGTCCTCTAAAAAGCCTTCAACCGCCTTTCGAATGTAGTAGCTCTTGGAATGCCCCGTCCGTTCAGATAACAGCATAAGCCGTTCTTCTATTTCATCAGATAGCCTAACTGCACGCATATACACCTCGAATTAATCTTTACTATGTATTACATTGTAATACAAAATTAATGAGAGGTCAAAATTTTTGTAGGGTCGAAGTGCATTATCAATGAATTGCTAAAATTAAATTTTAACATTCTTTGCTATGAATTAGTGATCTAGAGCTAAAACTCCAGATCACTAATTCTCTGTTATTTACTCTTTATTTTCTTTAAAGGTCTCAACACCTAATTGATCTAACATTCGCTCTGTTATCCCAATAAGCTCACATAACATTTTTTGCGTATTATATTTAGTTTTCTTATAAATTAGGCTGATATACTTTAAATGGTAGTCAATCCGACTATAATCGTTTAGGATCTCCGTGTTGATGCTGATGTGTTCATTCAATAATGCTAAGCATTCTGATAAGTTAGCTTTAACCATGGCTTAATCTCCCGTTAGGTTAGGTTGTGATTCTGCTGCATGGGTTCTCTAAAAACTCATGCAGCAAGATTTGTTTGCTATAGAGAAATATTCATTGTGAATTTCCCCTATGACAGATTTATAGTAGCGGATATGTTCATATAAGTAAAGACTTATTTACTCATATGAACATTTAATGTTATTAGGTTTAAGTTAACATTATAAAAATAATTATGACCAATCACTTTACTTATATACGCATATGATTATAATCACACATGCTCAAAGGAGTATATACTTATGATAGTGTCTGTTGTTAATCAAAAAGGCGGGGTTGGTAAAACAACTATTTCTGTAAATTTAGCTAGAGCTTTACAAGAAGACGGTTCTAAGGTGTTGCTTGTTGACTCAGATCCACAGGGTAGTGCTAGAGATTGGCATGCCATGGGAGATGGTAACATCTTAACTGTCATTGGACTTGATAGGGCGACGCTTGATAAAGATGTTAAAGCAGTTATGCATGGTTACGACTGGGTTATTATAGATGGAGCACCTCAATTAGAAAAGATGCTTATAGCAGCTTTAAAATGTTCTGACATTGTTTTGGTTCCAGTTCAACCATCGCCATATGACATCTGGGCATCAGAAGATTTGGTAGAAATAATTAAAACACGGCAGAATATAGCTAGTGGACAACCTAAAGCTGCTTTTGTAATTAGTAGGCAAATTGCAACCACCACTCTTGGCAATGAAGTTAGAGAGGCATTAGAAGGCTATGGATTTCCAATCTTTAAACAAGGAACTTTTCAGAGAATAATTTATGCAAAGACCGCTGCAATTGGAACCACGGTTTTAGATAATGAATCAAATAGCACTGCTGCAAACGAAATACGATTAATGGCACAAGAGTTAAAGGAATTTTCTTTATGAAAAACATTTTGAAAACGGGTAGACCAAGTAGGAAAGAAAAGGCTATAGCAGCTATACAAAGTTCAGAAGAAGAAACAATAAGAATGAACGTCAATATCCCTCGTAGTTTTCACAAAAAAATTAAACAGAGAGCGTTAGATGAAAATATAACGGTGACAGAGTTGGTATGTAAATCAATAAATAAGTACATGGAAAAGTAAGTATTTACTTATATGAGCTATATTACATGTTAGAAAAATGAACAAAAATTTCAACAAATTATTTCAAACAGCTTTAGAAATTGAAGCCGAAGAAGCTAAACAAGCCGGTGCATTAGGTTATATGGCAAGGGCACTTGTACAGGCAACAATGCCTCATAAAAAACAAACTGCAAATGAATTTATTCGAAAAAATGGAGCTTTTACTTTGTCTATTTTAGCTCCTTCGAAAATCGGACTTCCTTATGGGGTGATTCCACGTTTATTAATGGCATGGGTTACTACAGATGCTATTCGTAACAAGTGTAGAGTATTAAGTTTAGGCGACTCCTTATCTGGTTTTATGCAAGAGCTTGGGCTTGTTCCAACAGGCGGGAGATGGGGCACTATTACGAGGCTTAAAGATCAAATTAGAAGGCTTTTTACATCATCAATATCATGCTCTTATACAGATAATGTACACGAGAGTGAACTTGGCTTTAGAATAGCTGATTGTCATGATTTGTGGTGGGATCCTAAATCTCCTGATCAATGCTCCTTGTTTGAATCCACGGTTACTCTTTCCGCAGCCTTTTATCAAGAAGTGATTTCTAGACCCGTACCAATTGATGTGCGAGTGTTAAAAGTACTGTCTCGTTCGCCCTTGGCAATTGATATTTATTGCTGGCTAACGTATAGAATGAGCTATTTAAATAAGAAAATACAAATACCGTGGCAAACTTTACAGATTCAATTTGGTTCAGATTACGCTGGCAATGTTCAAGGAACAAGAGATTTTAAGAGAGCGTTCCTGCGGGAACTAAAAAAAATTGATGTTTTGTATAGGGATGCTAATCTTGAAACTAACGATGGGTGTTTAGTATTACTACCAAGCAAACCCCACATTTTAAAAAAGTAATTTAAATAACAATTTTGTTAATAAACGTGTGGATCTAGGAAGTTATCCACGCATTAACTGTCTTGCATTTACAATATAGGTCGCGCATTAACTGTCTTGTAATCGCGCATTAACTGTCTTGTTCTCCTTATACCTGTATATACCTATATTTATCCTATAGTTAAGGGCACCCCATCTGTGGATAACTCGGCGGTTAGAGGTTTCGCTACGCCCCTAGGGCTTTGCCCCAGACCCCACCAAGGGGAAAAATCCCCTTGGAACCCCTGGGAACGGGAACCGCTGACAGGGTAAAGTAATGGAGAACAAACCGACATTGCTAAAAAAAACTGTTGTAGCCTTTCAAAGCGTATATAAAACGAAAGCCACGGTTGCAAGTGAGGTTTTAATAAAAAACACAACCCAAAACAAACCCAACCAAAAAAACGTCTAGAATCGCAAATTCTTAGCCTTTTAGTTAATTGAAAAACTTCTTTGTTTAGTGTGGTGTTTTCGGGGTGCGGTTGCCCAATGATACGCAGCGTATACGTAATCGCCCAAAGCGGAAGTCAGCTTTATGAGGTATTAATTTGCGATACGATGGCTTGTCCGTCATAATCTTTTGTCGATATAGCCGTTAGTGAAAACTAAACCAACAACCGACTGCGTTGACAAGTCACCGTACCGCAAGCGGGAAACATACCATGCCGTATCCAAATGCCCTAGAGACAGGGGCGCATATTTTAGAATCCACGGCCGCACGGTTAAGAAATCAAGATATCACCCATCAAAAAACCGAGTATTGTTACAATAGGTTGTTCAGACGAGAGCGAAAACAGATGACCCCGTGGCTACAATCCGCCTTAGCGGCATCTAAGCCATTCAGCATCAAAAAAACCGCCCTGGCGCATTTATTACTCCGTGATTATCATTGTCCTGCCGCTTTGGCTGATAAGACATACCTTGGACGCATTAGGGTTATGGGTACGCTAGGGCTATCAATTTTTAAGCTTATACCGTACTTCGTATTTGCCGTTTTTCATATCCACTTAAGAGCAAGCCATGTTAAGTGCCTCTGGAGCGATTGAAGGCTTCGGTATTCCCTCTTCTTCTGGGTTGCAAAACGAATAAACCGCATAGATAACACATAACGCTAAGGCAACATGAACTAAGATTTCCCAAACACCTCTGGAGCTTCCCCAAGTGACTTTATAATCATTTTGTTTCTTGTCGTTCATCATCATTTTTTACACCCGCACGATATCCGCGCTCATCCTAATCTAAACAATCCGTGTGACACAATCCTCATTCCGTGTTTTCCAAATCGTGCAGATTCTCATTCAAGACTATTGAATGACGCTTCCCCATTTTTTCAATGCTTCATATTTTTATTTTGATTAAATTAACCCGCCAGTCCTGAGAAACCAAAAGCCGAAGCGGTCATAAAATAATTGCAGGGTTCAAGCACACGTTGAACCATCAACGGTTACTGTGCGCCCTTATGGGTCTTTGGCTTTTGTGTTTTAGCGATTCCTCTGCAGCAGTGCTGTATTTTGGGCTTATGATTTTAACAGGTCTTTATCTCAACGCGAGGATTGCTGCAGCAGATTATTTTTAGCGGCTATAAAAAATCAACGCGGGTATTTTCTCTTCGATTTTATGGGCTGCTCGTCATTTACCGCCGCTGGCCTAACAAGCATAAATTTTACAGTCGCAGCTTTAGTTTTAAAAAGCAACCGCGCTCAGTCTCTTTACCATCAGGCCACCCAGCCACAAAAGTTATTCCAAAAAGCGTTAGGGTAACCCGAGGAATTTGGACGAAGTGTCCAGCATCGAACGATAGTAAGAGCGCACTTATGCGTTGACTATCGTCAACGCTATTCATTAGGTGTCTTACTTAAATGAGAGGCTCAGGAATTTTTAATCGAAAACTGCCGCCCGCCAAGGGAAACGCCACTTTTCGCCTCATCTTTGCTAAAGCTTTCGTTGGGCAATAGGGAGGGAAGGGTTGCCCTGGTTGCCAATCTTAGCTAAATACCAGCTGCGGTACAAAACTCGCACGTTCAAAGCCCAGAGGGGCACATAAGACTGATGCGTCACTCTCTCCGCGCCTCTTTTGTCACCTGGGTGATTTTGTGAGCGATGTCTCGCACTGTTCGATGATAGCCTGCTTAAAACGCCAGGACACATCAACATGAATTGGTAAGCAGTCGGTGCAAAATTGGTAGGCACTGGCAATGACCTTTTAAAAAGCGGGGTTGAGATTTTGGTTGTCCTTAAACAGGGGTGGTCATTTTGAATGTTAAATTTTAGGTGGTAACCTTTACGCGTGTAGACTATCGTCAACTGCTTGAATTATGATAGGGCTATGGATAATGAATCTAAACCCTACGGCGATTTATCGCTACTTTCGATTGCTGATTTAAAAGAACGGTGGTGCTATACCAAGGCGGGTATCCACAAGCTGGCGAGCGGAAAAGACTTTCCAAAACCGATAGCCAAGGTTAACAAAGGCAGGCTGAGTATTTTTACTAAAGACGATATCCTGGCTTACGAAAAAGATAAACCCTGGCTGTTTAACCAAAGCTTAAAATTATCCAAGCAGCGCGGTTATTTTTACCGTCAGAATAATCAATAAAGTAAACTCCCCATCGGAGGTTGGCACCATCTTGAGGCCGCTATACTGCGGTATTCATAACCTGTTTTCTGTTGCATTCTTAGGAGAACCTCGGCATTAAACCCACCCTCTATTATGCTTAAAAAGCCAAACTAGACCAATAATTGAGTGAAGTAACCCACGAAAAGAAAAGTACCTACTCATAAATTTATCGCAAACGCACACCGGACGCATGCGTCCATTGTGTGTAAAAAACTCTATAAAAATAGTGGTTTTATAAATTTTTGCCTTGTTCAAAAATAAAAAGCATTTATAGCGCATGAGAAAGGACATTCAGTGACATTTCAGTGCCAAAATATGACAAATCAATGACAAGAAATGCCATTTTAATTTTTAAAAAATTAACCCTTTGAAAATATTTATGTTTTTATTTTCGGCGCAAAGTAGAAATGTCATTTTTTGTCATTGGTATGTCACTGATTATCATTGGAATGTCATTTTTTGTCACCGAACGTCTCTTTCCATCCTTAAATGCCACTGATTGTCTCTTGTTCTTTAAAAAAATTTGCCACCGATTGTCACCGAAATGCCACTGATCTTTTGAGTGTTTTTAGTTGCACGAATAAAAATAATGCCCTTATTAATCTGCGGAGCTCCCGATGATGAACAGGATAAGCTTGCTATAAACATAAGTGTTTAAGCTATTATTCCAAAAAGAGAAAAATCTAAAAATAAGCTAAAAAGCTTGTTCTATGCCATCAGTCAATTTTCGTAATGGAAATTGATTCCGTATTTCAAAACCAAACTGGTAATAGTTGCTTTACTCATTTCGCAAAAAGCATTTGATACCGCGCCTATTTTCGGATGAGTTATTGATAATAAAATAGACGAAACACAGATCTCGTTTCGACGGCTTTGTTTGTGAACTTATGCACAATAAACATTCCCTAAAAGCCAGGATGCTTTATCTGTTTTTGCTTTTATCCTTACGTTGAGAGTAATGGCATTATTCGATTTAGTTGAAAATTTTTTTTGCATATTCCGGCTAAAACCAAAGCGGTTAGTCTAAAACCTTAAATTCATTTTTTAATAAAATTTGGCGGAAATTTTAAAAACAAAATGGCAGCTTTTTTTTGGTTAAAAATATAAAGTTAGCTGGCAAGGCGTTTACGCTTGTATACAAACGTGTTACGTCGTCACACGCCTGTATTACAATTGTATTACAAATATTGTTCTCCAATGCATTGATTTTTAAGATGTTTACAAATGTAATACAAGTTGTATACCATTTGTATTACAGTGTATTTTTTTTGTATACAAAGCCTCTTAAAAAATTAGAGCGAAAATATCAAAAAAGCCACTAAAAATAGATGTATACCTAATGTAATACAGCGGTGCGTCCGGTGTGCGACGCGATTTATTGATATGCTTTAGTGCTTTCTTTTTTTAAATCGTTTTACGCAATTATTCGGCTAATGCGGTCTTTTAAGCATAATAGTAGGGTGGGTTTAATGCCGAGGTTCCCCTAAGAATGCAACAGAAAACAGGGGTCTTTTTTATTAAAATTTTTCAACTTTCGAAGAACAATGACCTACAATATTAAAAATCTAAAATGTCAGAATAGAATTTTTTAATTAATCGCCGGAATGAATTCTGTTATAATCGAGACAATTTAGGCATTAGACGAGAGAGAATTACTATGGGCTTGATAGAAGCAATTAAGCAAAACAATCAACCAGAATTTTTTAGAATTTTAAATTTAAAGATAGACCACCTTGGAAAAAGGTTCATTGATGAAGTCGATACGGAATATAACGGAAGCCCTTTATATTGGGCAGTTGCTTTTGGCTATGTCCATTTTATAGATCCTTTGCTTAAAGCAGGAGCAGATGTTAACAAGCAGGACAAGGATGGTAGAACATCCGTTTATAAAGCTGCTTACAATGGACATGCAGCAGCAATAGTCGCACTAAAGGCCGCAGGTGCAAATGTAGATACGCCAAAAAATGGTGAGTATACGCCCGTTATTTCTGCTGCTTTCCAAGGACATATTGCAGTAATAGATGCGTTGATAGTCACAGGCGCAAACGTGAATACGCCTAATCATGATAGTGAAACAGCAGTTTGGGCTGCTGCTGAAAATGGGCATGTAGAAATAATATACGCCCTTAAGGCCGCGGGTGCCAATGTGGATACGTCGGATAAACACGGCAGAACGCCTGTTTTTATTGCTGCTCAAAAAGGGCAGGCGTTAGCCATAGCTACCCTCAAAGCGGCAGGCGCGGATGTGAATACGCCAATGTCGAACGGCACAACGCCTATTTATATTGCCGCTTTAGTAGGGCATGCGTCAGCCATAACTGCGCTGTATACCGCAGGTGCAAACGTGAATGCATCAATGCCGAATGGTTCAACGCCGGTTCATGCCGCCGCCGTAGCGGGGCATGCGTCAGCCATAGCTGCGCTGTATACCGCAGGTGCAAACGTAAATGCATCAATGCCGGATGGTTCAACGCCGGTTCATATCGCTGCTGAAATGGGGCATGCGTCAGCCGTAGCCTCGCTGCATGCCGCAGGCGCGAATATGAATACACCCGATAATGATGGGCGAACGCCTGTTTTTGTCGCCGCTCTAGCAGGGCATGCAGCAGCAATAATCGCGCTACATGCCGCAGGTGCAAACGTGAATGCATCAATGCCGAATGGTTCAACGCCGGTTCATGCCGCGGCTGCACTGGGGTATACGTCAGCAATAGCCGCGCTGCATACCGTAGGCACAAATGTGAATACGCCAGATAAAAAGGGCAGAACGCCTATTTTTATCGCTGCTCGAAAGGGCCAATCATCAGCCATATCTGCTCTCAAGGCCGCAGGTGCAAATGTGAATACGCCGATGCCAGATGGCACAACGCCAATTTATATCGCCGCTGTAGCGGGGCATGCGGCAACAATAACCGCTTTGCTGGAAGCTGGAGCAAGTGCAAATATCAAAGCACGGGGAACTACTACAGCATTAGACTCTGCCAAACAAGGAAAAGAACCCGGGCATAAAGAAGTGGTTACCCTATTGGAAGCGCATTTAAAACAAGATCCTAAAGAGGTTAAACCTGTAAGGCGTATGAATCAAGCGGTCTCCATTTCGCTTAAGCCGTCTAGTTCTTTTGAACAAAAGAACCCGCCTGTTATGCTAACCCAATTTAACCACTCTGCTGCCAACTCTGTACCTAAAAAGGAAAATACCAGAAAAAATAGCAAAAAGTCCGAAGCTAGCTGTAAGGTTAGTTGAAGGAAGTGTAAAGGAGATCACGTCAAAAAATGGAGCCGTTTTAATATGAGAGTCGAAATGGATTTAGGCGGAGGGTGGATAGCAATGACTCAATCAGCGCTAATGGCTTTAGCAAAAGGAAATTTTGGCGCGGAAGCTTACCGAGTATTATGCTATGTGATGGCGGTGCTAGATTTTGAAAACTGGATTTACTTAAACCAATCTGAATTGTCAGAGAAGTTAAAAATGAAAAGGCAAAATTTTAATCGCGCACTTCTAAAACTTGAAAATGAAAAAATTTTACTACGCGGGCCTCGTATTGGTGGAAGTAAAACTTTTAGATTAAACCCAAACTACGGGAAAGCATCAAATGTGGAAGCATTGTAACACCTAGCTAACTATCTCATTTCGTCTTCTGCACACTAAAGCGAGTCGGATGTCTCGTGCTGTCTAGGCTAAGGAAGCTTTAAGCCTATCAATAGACCTCGCCCTAATTAGCGGTCAAAAACTTTGTGAAAAGCCTATCAATAGAATCGGTTTTTTAATATGATAGGGGTTCTATCATAGCCTCTAAGCTCTTGTGATGGAGAATTGCTATCATTTCCTCTGATTCATGATCAGTTCCTCTGAAAGACTCGTCACTTCCCAAATAGTTGCTAACGGAATACCACGCTTGGGCATAAACATAGGAGAGCATAAAAATTTGTGGGGTCTTTCGTTGAAAAATGTCTAAAATAATATTTTTGAAATACACTTTCGCTCAAGTTACGGGTTTTTGAGGCTTTATACAAAAACTTTGCCAATAAAACAGACCCCACACATTTTTATGCTTTACTTTTAACGTCACCATTCTGGCGTTTTAGTAAAAGCTATTCTTAGAATCCTTCGCTGTTTCGTCCATTTGTTTTTCATGAATTTTGTTGATAGCTTTTTGAAGTTCTTTAACATCCTTAGGTTCTCGCTTTAATTCTGCTATACCTGCCTTTATATCAACTTCATCTGCTAAAACTTTACCTTTCCATTTCTTCCAACCCTCATCTGACTTATGTACAGCCTGAATACCAATAGGAGCACCAACATCAGAGCTAATAAAACCTTTAGTTAGCCGGTTATAATATTGCCTTAGCATATCGAAAACCTCAAAATTTAAAAAAGTAGAGATCTAGTTTAACATGAATAAAACTACTTAACAAGGGATGGCGTGGAGCAATGCCGTAACCCCATGAAAATGTCCCCTTGATGGAATGGATGTTGAGCATTGTTACGTTATGGTTATTGACTGATATTCATTTTGGGCTTTTCATCCGTTTCGATCGCATATAGGCTGGTATTGCTAGTTTATCTTGTTTTTTATCCATTAACTCATTGATAACTTTTTCAAAATTTTGAACTTCACTGTCGCTAGGTTTTTGTTGCGTCTTTTTAAATATTTCGACCAAAATTTTCGTTGCATCCTTAGGAGTCCTTGGGCCATGATCCATTTGTTGAATACGGTCTTTCAATGTATCAAAAAAATCTGGAGGAAGTGTCTGTAATTCCGAATATTTTTTTAAATAATCAGTAAAAATTTTTGCATGTGCGTTAGCCAGAGGGTGATCTTTTACACGAAGAAATAACCTTTCTAGTGGCATTAGAATCATTTTGTCTTCAAGAGACCAGGGCATGCCTCTTTTTTCGAAAAAATCAGCTAATAACATGCGTTGAAAATCCAAATTGTGCATAACACTGCCCTGTATCGTTTTTGGCGAAATAGAAAGATCCCTTACTTCTTCAGGAAGAATATGTAAATTCAAAACCTTTTCGGGAGGTAGTTCTTTCGTAATATCTAGATTTGCCTCATATCCTATAGCATTTATTCCTTCTCCTATCATAATGCATTCTTTATTATCATCGATAACCAAGGCAATATTTTCCGGTTCTAATTGTAAATGTTTGTATTCTTCCGCGAATTTTTTATAACGAGATTTAAGATTTATATGCCAAGATTCAGAATCATCTAATTCCAACGCTAGCCGACCGTTTGTAATAATAAATCTTGAATCAATTTGATGATCTGATGTTATTGAGTCTATAACCTTTTTATTTCGAGGATTATCTTTAAATCTTTCTAAATTAGATATCATGTTTTTAGAGCAAAACAAAACTTGAACATTATGGCAATGTTCTTTTACCCATAAAGCAGAAAGTCCTAATCCATCAACTATTTTTGGACAGTTTTTTTCAACAGGATCATGTTGATATATTTTTTCAGAATTCTTAAAAAGCTTAAATTCTCTCCTTCTATTTTCTCTTGGTTTTGTAGCACTATTAAAAACAAAAGCTTCTAATGAATGTGTATTATATCCTTCATTAAATTCAACATGAATTTCATTTCTTTTATTGTCTATAGTTATTTTTTTTATTTCTTTTACTTTCACCACTGAAAACCCTCTTTCTTTAAGCTCTTCTATTGCTTCGTTTCTAATATCAATTACATCCTTAAAAGTTAAATATTCGTCATTATTAACATTTTTCATTGCTAGCGAACTTTCCATTGAAAAAGGAGTTTCAAAAGGTTTTTGACCCCACTGTGCAATTCCAACAATTTTTGGGTGGGCTCTTTGAGTAAAATGTTCGATAGCATATATAGTAGCAGGTGGTACTACTAAACCCGCTCGAGAAAGCTCAAGTACTTGATGTATAATCGAGTATTGTCCAATGTAAATATCTCCTTCCTTAGCCTTAGCCTTAAGTTTCTGGTGCATTTTATACAAACCATACAACCCTCTAATAGAGAGCGTGGAAACTGTCCCTACAATAATTTTTCGAGAAAAACGCCACATAGATTAACTTTCCAAACAATTTTTTAATTGTATGACTTGTAACTTTTTCTATATAAATTGTCAAGGAATTTTTCAGGAATGTAAGAGCAAAGCATAAATGTCCCCTTTCTGGCAAAGCCTAATGTCCCCTTTTTTTATATGTAAGTTAGTCATTTAAAATCATGACGTTTGATACCCTGGTGGCCTCTGTTTAACAAGCCAACGGGAGCAATCATATGAGCTCACAAGAGAAACGTCGGGAAGTAATTGCGTTAATAAAAGCCAAAGTGCTTAAACAGTCAGAAGCGGCAACTATCTTAGGTATTACTACCAGGCAGGTGAAGCGTTTATGTCGAGCTGAGCGCAACCATGGCGCGATAGAATTGACTTCAACGAGACGAGGACAACCAGCAACCAATCGTACTTCTGATGTTATCAAGCAGCAAATCATTGTGCTTGCACAGAATAAATATGTGGGTTTCGGACCAACCTTTATGGCTGAAAAATTAAGAGAATTAGATAGTATTGAATTAAGCAAAGAATCGGTCAGAAAAATTTTAATGAGTGCTGATTTATGGAAAGGTAAAATAACAAAAAAGAAATCCGTGCATCAGCAACGAATGATCTTACCCCAAAGATCTGGACTCGCCATTATGAGCACCGATTCACTAATTCAAACACAAGCGGTGCTTGGTAATCAATAGTCGAATGTCTTCGTATTGTGTTGTAATATTCCGAAATGTACTCCACAATCAATTTTATCGCTTCTGATTTGCTTTTAAATCCTGTGGAAAACTGGACTAATTCTGTTTTTAACGAGTGGTAAAAACTTTCCATCGGGGCATTGTCCCAACACTCTCCGGCTCGGCTCATACTGCAAATTAACCTGTGTTTTTTTAATAAGGCCTGATAGATGTCAGAGCAATATTGACTACCTCTGTCAGAGTGCACTAAAACGCCTGAGGGGAATTTTCTACGCCATAAAGCCATCTCTAGTGCCTCTATTATCAAGGGGCTTTCTAGGCTGTCCTGAAGGCTCCAACCAACGATAGCGCGTGAATAAAGATCCATAACCGTTGCCAAATATATCCAGCCTTCTTTGGTGGCAATATACGTAATATCTGTTACCCACTTCTGATTGGGTGCGCTCGCACTAAAATCCCTATTCAAGAGATTGGGAGCCACTGGCAATGCATGCCGGGAATCCGTTGTCGCTTTCCATTTTCGTTTGGCTAAGGCTCTTAAGTCCAGCCGTTTCATTCTTCTAGCCACCTTGTTTTTGCTCACTTGTTTTCCTAACGCTTCTAGTTCTTTATGGATCCTAGGGGCACCATACCGGCCACGATGATCGGTGTATATTTTCACGATCTGGCTGTCTGTTGTCTGGTTATCACGCTCTCTGTGGCTAAGCTTTCTGTTAAGCGATTCATAATAGGCACTAGAGCTTACTGCGAGCACTTCACACATGAGATCTATTCTAAACTCTTGCTTATGTTCACTAATGAAGGCGTACCTCACTTCAGTTCTCTCGCAAAGTACGCCGCGGCTTTTTTTAGGATTGCTTTCTCCTCTGCCAGAACAGCGATTGTCTTATTAAGCCGCCTGTTCTCTTCCATAAGGCACACTACATTAGATTGCAAACTTTCAAGCGTAGGCTGACCCGATTTCGCCTGGCGCATTGGAACTTGTCCTTTTTTGAAATTAATAACCCAAGTATACAAGGTCGGTTTAGGGATACCCAGTTCTCTTGCCACGACCTCAATTGAGGGAGAACGCAGGGCAAGCTGTATAGCATTCTCTTTGAAATCAGCTGAATAGACTCTATCTTTTTTGTGATTCTTCTTGCTTTTTGGACGCATAACTTAAACTCCTATTTTTCAAGTTTATATTATGCTCATAATTTGGACTCCGGGAAATTGGGGTAAGATCAGAACACGCCGCGCATGTTTCGGTGAATTAGTACAAATTGATGGTTCACCGCACGCATGGTTTGAAAATCGAGGACCTGTGTGTTGTTTAATTTTGTTTGTTGACGATGCTACTAGCGGTGTATTATATGCCCAGCTAGAGCCTACTGAAACGACAGCAGCATATTTTAGAGGCATGAGTGCACACATAAAAACTTATGGGATACCTCTGGCTTATTACAGCGATAGACACGTGATTTTCAGAGTTAGCAATGCAAAAACAGCAGAAGTTAATTTAACGCAATTTGAACGTGCTTGCAGTGATCTTGGGATTGAAGGAATTTGTGCAAATTCTGCTCAGGCAAAAGGGCGAGTGGAACGAAAAAATAGGGTTTTTCAAGATAGATTGGTTAAAGAGTTTAGGTTGGAAGGAATTAGTACTATAGAAGGTGGCAATAAATTTTTGCCGACATATTTACCCAAGCATAACAAACAATTTTCAGTATGTGCGCGTGAGCCTAACGATCTGCATGAACATTCTATACCCGACGATGAAACATTAGAGCATATTTTGAGCGTTCAATCGAAACGAAAGCTGAGCAAAAATTTAGAAATAGGTTTCGAAAATACAATTTATCAAATATTGGTTGAAGGGAAAGGTCGTCGTTTGCAACAGAGCCTAGTGACTGTATGCCAAATGTTAAATGGTGATACACGTTTATTATCCTCAATGGGTGATAAGCTTGATTATAAGACGCTGAATGTCCGCACAAAAAGCAGTGGCGCAACGATAGATGATAAGTCTTTAAATGCGCACCTTGATAATTTGATACAGCAGAAAAAAATTACAAAGCCTACGAAAGAACATCCTTGGCGAAAAAGATATAAGTTTGCGTTTCCAAAAAACGAAAATATTTCTCCACCCGAAAATAAAAATGTCGAGCCAGCATTTCACCCTTAAAAATTTGTGACTGTCCCTGTGGGCATGTGGGCAAGAGGGTAGAGAGTGTGGGCAACCGGTGGGCAACTCCCCCGGAGTTGTCCACGGGTTGTCCTCACGTCCCGCAGGGCTCTGCCCGGCCCAAAGGGCTTGCCCACATGTCCACAGGGATTCTTTCACAATCGCCGACCATGCGCGATTTGCTCTCTTAAAACGTCTTGGCATAGAATATCCCATAGACCCACTTCAAGGGGTATCTCTTGCTCTTAAAAGTTGGGACACTCAGAGCTCCAAAAAGGGGACATTAGGCTTTGCCGTTACAGGAATTTTTCAGGAATGTAAGAGCAAAGCATAAATGTCCCCTTGTATCTTGTCCTTAATCACTGAAAAGCGATTAAATCATCCAAAGGCACTTGGATGAGAAGGCAAGCAAGGCAGGGTATCTCCCTAGGACTTTGCTCCTGCTGTCGCCTCAGAAAAAGAAATTTAAAGCACCTTAAGCTATTGTAGATGCTGGAATCCAGCGGTACAGCGTTGGAATAGACACGCCAAGGTTCTTAGCAACTTCTCTGGGCGGTACGCCACTGCTCATCAGTTTCTTGGCGGCCTCTACTTTGCTGGTTGTCATTTTGCGTTTCCGACCACCTATGCGCCCAAGCTGGCGGGCTATTGCTAATCCCGCGCGAGTACGTTCCACCGTCAGCTCTCGTTCCATCTCAGCTAAGCTAGCCATAACGTGAAAAAAGAACCTTCCTGATGGCGTATGAGTGTCAATCGAATCTGTTAGGCTCTTGAATTGTATTCCTTGTTTTTTTAGATAACCTACCATATCAACTAAATTTTTGACGCTACGGCCAAGCCGATCCAGCTTCCAAACAACAAGAGTATCACCTTTGCGTAGAATTTCTAATGCTTTATTAAGTCCGGGGCGATCTGCGCGACTTCCACTGATTTTGTCGTCAAGAATTTTTTTACAGCCAGCTTTTTTCAAAGCTTCAATTTGAAGCTTAAGGTTTTGGTCTTGTGTGGAAATCCGTGCATAACCGATCAACATAGATTTTTTTTATTGCAATATCCATTTGCCATGTTGCTTAATTTCGTCATGCATAGCATCTGGTGCAAGATCAATTTCACCTGGCCAGGTTACCACTCCATACTCAAGATAAACTTGGTTAAAAAGTTGTGTATCTTTTAGTTTTGCAAAAATACCAGATTTATGACTAAAGATGCGATCTGACATTTCAACTGATCCATGTATTCCATCAATAAATTCAACATTAAGTTTATAGTTGGCAAGCGGTGTCACTTTAGTTAGTCTCCATGGAGCAGTACAAACTATTCCAGGGGTGCGATCTTTCTCGGCGATTGATTCTTTTCGCATAATTCCCAGTCCTCCAGTAATTCCGCACGATGTGCAGATGCCCATTCTAACACTAAAGCTAACGCCCTACGGGGCATTGTGCCTTTTATAACTTCAAAGGTACGGATATCAATCATAACCTCATGTTCTGCATATAATGCATGAAAATGTGGTGGCGGGTGATCATCCCAAAACATTTGAATAATTATTCCATAGAAACTGCTGATCGTCGGCATTCAATGGTCGTCCATCTTTATCGAAACTCAAGTAGATTATAGCATATCGAGGAAACTATTTCAAGAATGGTTTTTGATAACGGATCGGCCCCATAACTCAATCGCCTTTATAATACCATGACTTCTTCTTGAAAACGGTCGTTTTTAAGAATATCCATTTTTCCCGTTTTCTAAGACGGCCCCTAAACACAGCAACTGCTTCGTATTTTTAATTTAAACCCCATTTTTTGAGATAATTCTAGAAATTGCTTGTTTAAAACTAGGTTCCAGATTTATTAGAACAGGACCTAAAGAAGTTCCTATCTTAACCTCCATTTTTCCTATTTCTTTAGCGCTAATCTCATGTATTTTAGGAAAGTTATTGCTAAATCTTTCCAAATTAACATCAATGGATTTATTTATTCCAGGCTCAATTGTTGTAGGAAGTTGATCATCATGAGGAATAATAGCAAATCCGCTCTTTCGCTTATTAAAAATTAACATAATGCTATTTATTTTTATGCTATAAGGGCTTCTATTTACTAAGTTGAAAACAAGCGATTGGGAGTGATCGTATTGAGTAACACTCAGGCAGCAATCGGCACTGCTACCGGATAAATTTGGTTCTAATGTTAATTTACGGTTAGCTAACCAAAGCGCAACAACACTCAGGAGAAGATTGCTAAGGCCAAAAAACCAAGTTCCTAATGTTTCCAAATACGTTTTTTCCATATCATTACCTTGCTTGCTGAGAAAATCTTATATTATAACTTAGGTCGTGATAGTAATAAACTTGCGAAGAAAACACTTTCTTTTTTGCATTATAAAGATAACTTTCAACTAAATGCTTATCAGAATGTTCCAATTGAGTATACTCTAAAATTACACCAGGCCTGAACACCGTTTTTAAGCAACGAATTTTGAAAAATACAAGATTCAAATTTGGTTTAAACGATCCAGGGTGTCTGGATATTTACGAGTCATTAAAATAAGGGCAGCTGCCTGTTCATTTGGTACGGTTTTTCCTTGCTCCCATTTTTCTAATGTTCTTAATTGAACTCGCAATCTTCCCGCAAATACAGCTCTGGATAAATTCAATTTTTCCCGTGTTTCTCTAATTAAAGCGGCATCCACTTTTGCAAGCGATTTTTTTTCAAACCTATAGGTACGCAAAGTAATTTTACCTTTGTTATGTGATTTAATTTCTTTAATGCCTTGCTTTAGTTCTTGAAATAAATTTCGTTTGCTCATAATGACCATTCCTCCACCATCTGCTTTAATGCTTTTTTATCGCCGGACGACAAATCTGTCATTTCATTTTTCGTATAAAGGGCTAATTGATCTTACCCCAAAGATCTGGACTCGCCATTATGAGCACCGATTCACTAATTCAAACACAAGCGGTGCTTGGTAATCAATAGTCGAATGTCTTCGTATTGTGTTGTAATATTCCGAAATGTACTCCACAATCAATTTTATCGCTTCTGATTTGCTTTTAAATCCTGTGGAAAACTGGACTAATTCTGTTTTTAACGAGTGGTAAAAACTTTCCATCGGGGCATTGTCCCAACACTCTCCGGCTCGGCTCATACTGCAAATTAACCTGTGTTTTTTTAATAAGGCCTGATAGATGTCAGAGCAATATTGACTACCTCTGTCAGAGTGCACTAAAACGCCTGAGGGGAATTTTCTACGCCATAAAGCCATCTCTAGTGCCTCTATTATCAAGGGGCTTTCTAGGCTGTCCTGAAGGCTCCAACCAACGATAGCGCGTGAATAAAGATCCATAACCGTTGCCAAATATATCCAGCCTTCTTTGGTGGCAATATACGTAATATCTGTTACCCACTTCTGATTGGGTGCGCTCGCACTAAAATCCCTATTCAAGAGATTGGGAGCCACTGGCAATGCATGCCGGGAATCCGTTGTCGCTTTCCATTTTCGTTTGGCTAAGGCTCTTAAGTCCAGCCGTTTCATTCTTCTAGCCACCTTGTTTTTGCTCACTTGTTTTCCTAACGCTTCTAGTTCTTTATGGATCCTAGGGGCACCATACCGGCCACGATGATCGGTGTATATTTTCACGATCTGGCTGTCTGTTGTCTGGTTATCACGCTCTCTGTGGCTAAGCTTTCTGTTAAGCGATTCATAATAGGCACTAGAGCTTACTGCGAGCACTTCACACATGAGATCTATTCTAAACTCTTGCTTATGTTCACTAATGAAGGCGTACCTCACTTCAGTTCTCTCGCAAAGTACGCCGCGGCTTTTTTTAGGATTGCTTTCTCCTCTGCCAGAACAGCGATTGTCTTATTAAGCCGCCTGTTCTCTTCCATAAGGCACACTACATTAGATTGCAAACTTTCAAGCGTAGGCTGACCCGATTTCGCCTGGCGCATTGGAACTTGTCCTTTTTTGAAATTAATAACCCAAGTATACAAGGTCGGTTTAGGGATACCCAGTTCTCTTGCCACGACCTCAATTGAGGGAGAACGCAGGGCAAGCTGTATAGCATTCTCTTTGAAATCAGCTGAATAGACTCTATCTTTTTTGTGATTCTTCTTGCTTTTTGGACGCATAACTTAAACTCCTATTTTTCAAGTTTATATTATGCTCATAATTTGGACTCCGGGAAATTGGGGTAAGATCAAATAGGTAGATTTGCTCCAGCGGGATATGCCAATAATAAATAATCCTACTCCCTCCTCTTTTACCCTTATTCCGTGCAGCCCATCGAATTTTACGCAATCCGCCTGTTCCTCGGATAAGAACACCCTCTTCTGGATGTTTCATAAGGTAACTTTGAAATTCTCTATATTCTTCGTCACCAAAACAATCAGGTATATGCTTTGTAAACGCATAAGTTTCAACAAAAACCATTGAAATATCCTTCTTGTATGTAAAATAATTATACCCTTTAAGGGTATAGATTGTCAATAGCTATTAGAGTCCTAATTTGTGATTAGGATCGACTAAGGAGATTCAGTGATCCCGAGCTAAACCTCTGGATCACTAAACCTTTCTATTATTTACTCCTTGTCGTCTTTAAGTTCTTGTGGTTCTAATTGATCTAAAATCCGCTCCGTTAAACCAATAAGCTCACATAGCATGTTTTGCGTGCTGTACTTAGTCTTTTTATAAAGCAAACTGAGGTACTTTAGATGGTAGTCAATACGACTGTGATCGTCCAGCACCTTCATGTGGCTGCTAATTTGCTCATTTAATAATGCTAGGCATTCTGATAGGCTATTTTTAACCATTGCTTGATCTCCTTCAAAGATTGAGTGTGGCCAGTGCTATACGGGTGTTAGTTTCACCTGTGCAGCACCCCCCCAAAAGGGGGACGTGGTGTAATTTAAAAAATAAATTACATGCTTTTTACTAATGTACAAATTTAGTATATAATAAAAAGTACAATTGTGCAAATGTACAATTACTCAAATAGTTCCACAAGGGGATTTTATGACTACGGCGAAATCATCCTTAAAAGAAGATACGGATCGCATTATTTTTGAAGTTCCCACAAAGCTTAAAAATGCCTTTAAAGCAAAAGCCTCTAGTCAAGGTAAAACAATCAGGGAAGTAATGCTGACATTTGTTGAAGAATACGTAAAAACAAAAACACAATCACCTTTAGAGAAGTAAATGATTGTATGTCAATTTTGTTAACGCTTTGGATCGTAATATTAGGGCACCAAACCTATTATATATCATTAAATAACTAAATAATATAATTGAATATCAATTGTGCTTATCATTATGGTATGTTATAGTTTTTAGTAATTTTTATGTTTAGAAGTAAACCAGGCAAAAAAAAATGGAAAAAATATGGACTCCGAACGAAGTAACAAAGCTTTTTAGAATAACTAAAACTAAAACCACTCTTCTACGAGATGAAGCTAATAAGACAATTCCCCAAGCCATTCGCGTCAAACGTGGATCAAGTTTTGTTAGAGCTTGGAAAAAAGAGGATCTTCCTCAAATTGGGAGAGTGCATGGTTTCTTAAAACCTCCTCAAAAAACAAAAATCATCTCTATTTATACTGCAAAAGGAGGTGTTTTAAAAACAACTATTTCGTATAACTTCGCACGTATTCTCGCATTAAATGGCATTAAAACTCTTGTTGTTGGATTGGACGTGCAATGCTCAGTAACAGATTTACTTTCAACTACTCCGGAAGCTGAATCAATTGATGAAATATCATTCTTACCGGGTCTTTATGAAGCATCCAAACCTATTTCTGATGGTGGTTTTCCAATCAAAAACTGCATTCAAATTGGCGACTTAAATACGTTACACTTTATTCCAGAAAGTATAAATCTTAATTTTCTTGACCAGAAAATTCGCGATGAAAAAAAACGAGAATATTTTATTGAACGATTACTAGAGCCAATAAAAAGTCAATATGACGTCATAATTTTTGATAATGCCCCAAACTGGAACTTTTTGATACAAAACTCTTTAGTAGCAGCGGACGCTATAATATCTCCTGTGGGCTGTGACATTGGCACGTACAAATCTGTTAGCCAAAATATAGGCATCATTAATAACTATAAAAAAGATATGGATCTTAACTGGGAACAGTTTATCATCATTCCTACACTGCTAGAAAAATCCAAACTAAGCTCTCAGATTGAAGCTCAATATAGAACAATGTATCCGGAATTGATAACAACTCATTCTATTCGCCGCGCAATAAAAGGACAGGAAAGTATTGTTCATGGTGCTAGCATTATTGAAACCGATCCTAGTTCACCTATAGCAAACGATTATTTTGATACTATAAGTGAAATCTGGAACAGAATTTCAGGCTATTAATGATGACTATAGAAGATAAGGCATTACAATCGTTTTTTCTTAAACAAAAAAAAGCTTCCGTAGATTCATTGTTACCACGGCAGAAAATACAGCAACAAACTAGCGGCTTGCTCTCATCAAAAGACCCAATCGACAACACTCTTACGAAAGATAACTCTAAAAAAAGTCTAAGCAACCCTGCGTTACAAATGGGTGAGAAAAGCGTTAGCAATGCGTTAGCAATACGTGAGCAAGTCGTTAGCAATGCGTTAGCAATGCGTGAGCAAAGCGTTAGCAAAAAAGAGGACATCAAACAAGAAAAATTCTATAGCATGAGCAAAGCGTTAGCAGAACCGTTAGCAGACGCGTTAGCAAAGCGTGAGCAAAGCGTTAGCAAAGACCCCAAGGAAGCTCAAACTGATTTCGTCGTAGGAAATGAACGAATGTTACTTTCCTACCTTTTTAAAAAATGCCAGTCGATCGGATCACTTGAGACAAACGCTATAACCACAGATGAATTAACAAAATTACTTAAAATAAAGCCAGAACATATAAGAAATCTAGTTTTTAGATTAACAAAAAAAGAACTGATTAAAATAAGTAAAATTAAAAATGGGCGTGCTGGTTGGAGAAAATTTATGCTGTCAAAAGATATATTTCAACAGCTTATTTTGGCTGAAAATATATCCAGTTCGTTAGCAAAGCGTGAGCAAAGCGTGAGCAAAGCGTTAGCCAAAGCGTTAGCAGAACCGTTAGCAACCTTCCCTAGTAGTGGTGGTATTAATAATATTGATCTAAAAACTACAACAACTAATTCTAACCCCGCACGCGAACTTGCTGAAGGGTGGAGGGAGGTAGAATATAGTTTGTTAGCTCATATAGGCTTTACCCAAACCCACCTGCTCCAACTCTCCAAACTTGAATCCCTGGCACCGAGCATCGTCCAGGATTCGATTTACCACTTTGCCTTTGACCTCAAGCACAACAACAAAGCCTCGAGCATCAAAGGCGACCCCCTCAATTACTTCATGGGCATTGTTTCCAAACGGGGCGCGTATACCGCTCCATCGAATTACATTGATCCGGTTCTCGAGGTCATGAACAGCTACCACAAAACCAAGGAACAGAGCGAAAAACAAAAAGCCGAAATTGAGCAGAAGGTGCAAGAAATTGAATTTAAAAACTGGCATGACAACTTAAGCGACAGCGAAATATTGGAGCTTATCCCTGATGAAATCCGTAACGGTTTTGGCGGAACCCCCGCGCTCAAACAAACCCTCAAAACCCAGTTCCTCAAAAAATATTACCGAGAAACCCTGTGGTCTGAGCGTAGACGGGAACTCTGCAGCTCCACTCCCAACTGGACTACCGTCGAACCCACAGCAACATAATTTCTCACTCAGACCCCGTTATTTTATTCAAGACCTTAGGGATTACGACCCCATCTGAGCGGGTGCTGAAATTCGGGCAAAGCGACTGGCAGCAAAACCGCTTTTCTAAAACAAGATGCGGTAGCCTTCAAATACTATCCTAAAACGAACGCTAAGGCCATCAGGTAACGTCTTATTTAAAAAAAGGTAGAACGGGCGAACCAGAAAAATAAAACGTCTAGAATCGCAAATTCTTAGCCTTTTAGTTAATTGAAAAACTTCTTTGTTTAGTGTGGTGTTTTCGGGGTGCGGTTGCCCAATGATACGCAGCGTATACGTAATCGCCCAAAGCGGAAGT
>MWWB01000024.1_pt1 | contig 24736 bp, 29 predicted proteins | sample 1047291 | NCBI WGS metagenome assembly MWWB01 (sample SAMN06349976, study PRJNA376086) | soil metagenome | isolation source: MS4-1 sample Antarctic (ecotone) soil | place: Antarctica | reverse complement strand
CTGGCAGGGGCGGGTCGGCAAGGCGGGGAAGCGGGGGGACACGCTGGGGCATGTAGCGAGCGCTGAGACGGATAGTGATATGCCTGTATGGGCGGTGCGCGCGGGCGTGGTCTCGTGGTTGGCCCCGAAGGGAACGCTCGTCGGCGAGGGAACGGTCGTCGCCTGGATCGAGCCGCCACCCGCCCGCCACAAGGGGCAGGAACGCGCACCGCTGCCCCGCGACGTAGACGACGCCGACCCTTCCCGTAGCGTCCCACAGGAGCCTAAACGCCCGGAGCCTTCCCAGGATAAGCGCCCCGTAGAGCGCCCCACGCAGAGCAGCAACGGCAACGGGCAGCATCCCAAGCCTGCGGCGCGTAGGGGCAGCGTGGCGCCCGTGGTGGAAGAGCTAACCATCGAGCCGAGGAAGGTAGCGCCCAAGGCCAAGGCCACGCGAGAGACGGTGAAGCGGCGCGGCCTGTATGTCCTCCGCTCGCAGGAGAAGTTCATCAAGAAGGACGTGGCATTGTGGGCGCTCGACGATGACAACCCGCTCACCACAAACGATAGTGAGATCGTGCGCGCCCTGCTCGACCTGTACCAATCCCTTCCGCCCGCGCGGCGCCGCGCCCTGGTGGAAGGCTACAAAGAGAAGGAACGACTGGCACAGATCGGTGGCGGCTGGCCGCGCCCGGGTAGACCCGCGAGGAAGAGATAGCGCGTGCACATGTACCCCTACCTCCTCCACTTTGGGCAAGATACCCCAAAGCTGCCTTTGTTCAGAGATGCGCGCTCACGAGGCGATACCCTTCTGGAACGGGGAACCCCCATCCACATGTGTACGTCTATTAGCCCAAGACTTGCCAAGTTTACCCAAGATTTACCTCAATCACCGGATGCCAGCCCATGACATCCGGTGACTTGGCAAAGCGGCTGAATGTGACGGATCAGACTATCCGCGCCTGGACGAAAGAGTTCAGTGAGCACCTGAGCGAGGGCGCCAAGCGGGAGGGAGAGACCCGATACTTCAACGACGACGACGCGGGGGCCCTCGCCCTCATAGCGGAGATGCGCGCCCACCGGGCCAAGCCACCTATCATCGCGCAAGCCTTAAAGGATGGCCAGCGGGGGCGGCTGCCTGCTGTCGAGGAGCGCGCTGACCTGGCTGGCACTGGAACGGGTCTGACAGTACAGCAGATGGTGGCGGCAATTGGGGAGCAGCGCGGGGAAATCAAAGTATTGCGGGAGCAGATCGCCGATCTGAAGCACGAGCTTGATCAGGAACGCGCCAAAGCGCCCACACTCCTGGCAGACCGTCAGCGGGTACGGGATACCGAGAAGGCGCTTGAGCGACTAGAGGCGCAGCTTGCTGACGAGCGCGCCGCTCGCCTGGACACCTTGGAACGCGCTACGAAGGCGGAGACGCGCCTGGAGATGCTACAGGGGCAGCAGAGCCAGCAGGCCCAGCCCAACACGCCCGCGCGGCCTGAGGCACCTACAGAGCCTCAAGCCGCGCCTTCCGTGGAAGGGCAGCGGGAAGCGCCTCGGAAGAGTTGGCTGGATTGGTTGAGGGGAAGGTAGAAAATGGATATGCGAAGTCTCGGAACTTATTTATACAGAAGGCGTGAAGCTCTGGACTCAACAACAGTGCGGAGCGAGGTTGTTAATGAAGCGTTATACCTCGGTCTGCTTTTCACTTCGCTGATGCTGGCGATAAACGAAGACCCTATGTGGTTTGGGTTCTCTGTAGTCTATGCAACTCGAGCGCTTCTGCGAAGCTTTAGCCTGGGTGCATACAAAGAAGCGTTTTATGACTTGGCTCTGATACGAGAGGAATGGCCTGACCAACTACAGGATCAGGCGGCTGCTGTTGATGAAGTAATCGAGCATCTCAGTCAGTTTGACGACCCGTCTCCCAAGAACAGGAGGCTTAGACGGCTGGCAGATGATCAAATACCGTTGGCACAGCGATATAGCAAGGCTCGATGGGGCGAGAAAGAGGCTATCGCAAAAGAAGCCTGCACTAGCACGCACAACATGGCGCTCTGGGTACGCAGAGGGATAGCACACGGGCAAATACCACCCAAAACGGACACGAAAACGGACACAGTTTAAGATGTCCGTTTTTTGGTCCGCGTAGGTCGAAAAACCGCTTGTACTTCGGGATAGGGTCTTTTACAATGTAAGCAATGGACTGAGTCCTAAATAGCGCGAAACCCGCTTCCAATGCTGTAGGGGCCAGGAGCGGGTTTCGGCTGACGTTGTAGTCATGTGCAGGGACCGCTGCGAACGGTCGCTACGCGTACAACTATAACAGAACTTTCAGCATTTTCAAGACTCAAAAAGGCCCTGGCAGCAATGTCTGGGCCTTTTTTCTTTTCCACCAGGAGGCAACAGATGGCACAGGTTCAAGAGCTAAAGCCAACCCAAGAGAAGGAACGCCTCACTGCGACGGTCGCCTTCCGCCTGCGGGAAGATGAGCGCGCGCTGGTGGAGGAGCTGGCTCAGGAGTTCGACGTGAGTCTGTCTGACGCCGCACGGATGCTCTTCCGCCGTGGCGCCAAGAACCGACCGCAGTTAGTGGCCTAAAAGAAAATGCCCCGGTGGACTAAACCGGGGCGGAGCGGCGGGGCGGCGTGCCCTTAAGCTCTAGACACCAGAAAGGACAGGTTTCCAATGTCTAACCTAAGAATAGCAGTAACATGCGACGCTGTAAACTTCACCCCTATCCAGCAAACGGAACTGAGTCGGCTCCTCGATGCGGCCAATGCTAGGGAGCAGGAGCACGACGAAGAGGCGCTCCTCCACTTCTTCCTGTGGCGCTACCACAGTGAGCAAGCCGCCATCGCCCGCGCGGAACGCTGCGACCTTGAAGCCGATATCTGGGCAGAGAGGAGGGTGGCGTGAACCCCACCGACATTACCCCGTGCGCGCGCCGCTTTACCCTTGTTACAGGGCAGGGCAACCTCAGAGGCTACGTCGACGTTCAGGTCGGTCTCTTCTTGATCCGAGGCTGCCGCGTCATTCAGGAGGGGACCAAGCGCGCGTGGGCCAGCCTGCCACAGCAGCAGGCGAAAGATGGCCGCTGGTATCCCATACTCGAAGTCGCCGACAAGGGACTGGAAGAACGCATCAAGGCCGAGGCGCTGCGCTTTTGGGCAGAGGAAGTAGGGGCGACGCTATGAGCGCCACCTTCCACCAACTCCTCAACCACCTGCACCGGGGCGGGGAAGCCGCCTATCTGTGGTACCTCGAAGGCAAACACAGCGATTGGTTCCGGGTGGGGGAAGCGCTGCCGCTGCTAGACACGGGCAAGAATACCTACTTTGGCGTGCATCCCACCGCCGCCGCCAAGAGCGCCCACCAGCGCGCCACCATCGCCGATATTGTCGCCGTCAACTGCCTCATTGCCGAGTTTGACGCCAAAGACTTCGAGGGTGGGAAGGCAGCCGCCCGCGCGCACGTCGAAGCTCTGAACCCCGCGCCCAGCGTCATCATTGACAGTGGCGGCGGGTATCAATGCTATTGGCTCTTCCGGCGCACGTTCCATATCCAGCGCGAGGAGGACCGCGCCTATATCAGCGGCGTGCAGGCGCGCTGGGTCACTCGTGTGGGGGGCGATCCGAGCGCCAAAGACCTGGCCCGCGTGCTCCGGGTCGTCGGCGCCTTCAACCGCAAGCCTCACTATGGCCCCGACTTTCCCCGCGTGCAGTTCATCAAAGCAGACTTTGCGCTCCTCTACGACCATAACAACCTCGCCGCCCTGGCCCCGCCTGCGGAAGTACCCGCGCCCATCATGACGCGGGAAACACCCCCCCGCCACGCTAACCCGGCCCGGCTGGAAGCCTATGTCCTGGCCGCGCTCGACAATGAGATGGACACCCTCGCACAGATGAACCAGGGCGGGCGCAATGCCGCCCTGTTCAAATATGGCGCTTCCCTCGGTGGGCTACTGGCCGCGTCGTGGGTGGAGCCTTCCTGGCTAACAGAGGCAGACATTGAGCGCGGCGCCTGGAACGCGGGCCAGCAAAACGGGATGATTCGGGACGATGGTGAGGGCGCCTTCCGCGCAACGCTGGCGAGTGGTCTCAAAGCGGGAAAAGCCAATCCGCGCGCTGAACCACCGGAGAAGGAACTGCGCCAGACTGAGGAGAAGACGGCCACGCGTTTCGAGGAACGGTTTAAAGCCGAGGCGGAAGCAGTGGCCGTGATGGTGGGCAACCGGAAGGTAGACGCGGCCACGGGCCTCATCTACGAGGACGAAGACACGGACGAGCGCTACCAACAGCTACAACTCAAACTGGCCGAATATGAGCGGACGCTCGCGCACATCGAGCGCACCATCACCGCACCCAAAGCGGACGGCTGGACACCCTCCGCCAAGCTGGCCGATATCCACCTCCAGCTTGAACTCTTCCGCCGGGGCGATAAAGCGGTGCTGGCGCGCGGCGCAACCGAACTCGCCGAGACCATCGGTGTGTCCGTGCCAACCGCGACGGACGTGCTCAAAAAACTCTGTGAAGCCGAGCTCGCCGAGTGGCTGCCTCAAGAGAGGGAAGCCTATGACCCAAAGACAGGCGCGGCGGTTGCCGCCCGTGAGGCGCGCGGGCGCGATGATGTGAAGTACCGCACCCTCAGCGTCGTGGTCCCGTTACCCGCGCCCAGCGGCCCGCGCCCCGTGCTGGAACGAACCGAGTACAACAAGAAGCAGAAGAGCAAGGCCGATCAGGCGCGGGACCGCATCAAAATGGCCGAGGCAATACTAACCAAAGCGAACTGCCTAGGGTGCGGCAAGGAAGGCGGCCTCGACGTCTATTGCAGGCATTGCGATGCCAAGTTCCATGCAGAGCACCCTGCCGTCCGCAACGCGTTCGAGTGGCAGGATCTGCCCGAATTAGAAATTCTAACGGACCCTGAACCTATCCGCGTCGAGGGCGCGAAGGAGCGTGAATTAGAAATTCTAATCACCTCAACAGAAGGCGATGAACTGTTCTGGGGGGCTTCGGCTCCGATACCCGACCCAAAAAGTTCATCCCTATATAAAGGGACCCAAAAAGTTAATGCCAGCCAGCCCGCTCTATATCCACCACCTGCGCCACCGCCGTGGGATGATGATTGCTTCCGGGTGGCCTCATGAAGCGCCAGCCCACGCCCAACTACTTTCGCCCGCTGCTGGATTTCGCGGCCACGCTGAAGCCCAAGCCTGGCGCGGTGCAGCATGTCTGCATCCTGCATGACAAGTGGTGTGGTGTCTTCCAGGGCAGGGTGTGCGACTGTGAGCCTGTCTTCAAAGATGGCAAGCCGGGGAAGGGCTAACCATGCGGCGCGGCGTCTTCCCGGTGGAGCTACTGGCGCGCTACGAGGCGGCTAGGGCGTGGCATCGAGTGTGCCGTGACTATGCGACGGATCCGGCCCTCAGCGAGCAGGAGCGGGCGTTGTGGCGACGCAGGCAGCGCGTGGCGGGCCATCGGTACGGCAGGCTCAAGCGGGACGTGGGAGAGGCTGGGCTGCTGGAGGCGGCAGCCTAAGACTAGACTATGCCAGACCCATCAATCAGGAGGCTGTTATGGAATACAAGCTGGTGCAGGGCCAGAGTCCCGCGCAATTGGAGACGAACGTGAGCGCGGCCCTTGCGGAAGGGTGGGAGCCACAAGGGGGCGTCGCGGTGAGCGCCTGGGAGTTCACCACCGAGGGGCAGGCGGATTACACGCAAAAGACATACGTGCAGGCCATGATCCGGCGTGACAGCCTGAGTTGACGCATTGACGCTATAAAAAGGCCCGACGCAACACTTGCACCCCTATCAAAAAGCGGATATTGCGGAGCCTATAAAAGGGGCCAGAACCTGACACAAACCTGACATACATGAAACCCGTAGGATGAAATCAGCCAATGCTGGCAAGCGGTGACAGTCCTACCCACCACGGGTGATGTCCGCAGACTATTCGCGTAGTCATAGGCTGGATGGACGATTTCATATTCCAGACGTTTTCCCCTCTAAAAGGAAGCAAAAGCTCCGGAAATGGATGCTTCAAGCACGCTGAGTCATGTAATACAAGGCGTTAGAAGCACCATGGTTAGCGAGTACCGTGGCGCATTGTGCGGTTTTCTCAAGGCAGGCCAAGTTATGGTGACTTGGCTAATGAATTTGGCAAGAGAGCAAGCGGATGAGGCTCGTTGAGATGCGTGGCCGCTGGTACCGCTGGGATAAGAAAAGGACCGTCGACGAGGCGCTAGGGCTATCTACCAGGTACCTGGTGGAAGGTCTGAACCGTGCCCTGGACAGGAGCGAGGCGGGTTTGGTATGTGTGGGTGCTTTGCAGTGGTCAAGGCAGGGCACTGGCGAGGTCACCAGCGCCATCGGCTATACCATTGAGCGGAAGGGCGCCACCTGCTTCACGCGCTTGCGCTATACGACCACACGCCTGAGCGGGGAAAAGATAGAGAATGATTACCCGGTGCAGATGAGCTACACCCGCCCGCATTACGGCGGGCGGCGCTGGTGGTTCATCTGTCCTCTGGTGAAGGCAGGCCAGGTGTGCGGGCGACGGGTCGCCAAGCTGTACCTGCCAGGTGGGGCGCTGCACTTCGGATGTCGCTACTGCCATGACCTGACGTACACGACCTCGCAGAAGGGTGGCGATTTGCTGGAGACGATTGATAACCGGCTCGTGCGGCTGCGGCGTAAGCTCAAAGCGGGCAGCGGGCAGGTCGTCGATGCGCCGCCGGAGAAGCCGCGCCATATGCACTGGAAAACCTATGGTCGTCTGTGCCGGGAATACTGGAACCTGCAAGCGATGCGGCGCCTGGCATGGTTGCAGGGGGTGGTGCAGGTGCTGGGGCCGGGAGCGGTAGACGGTCTCCCGACAGTGACGGAGCTGGGGCAGGAGGTTCAACTTGCATGGAAGGACCACAAAGCGCAGCCGGATCGCTGGAGCTACCGCCAGGGGCTTCTCCGGAAATGGGACGCGCAGCGGCCGGATCCAGGGGCGCAGCGCTACACGTTGGGGGAGGTGGCCAGGGCAGCGGGTGTGCTCTACGAGTTTGCCCGGGAAGCGCAGGCGCATGACTTGATCCGCGCGGATGGGGGGCGCGGAAAACGCCGTCAACGTTACCGCCGTCGGCTAGCGCGGTGGCTCCAGAAGCTCTATATCCTGCATCAGGCGGGATATACGTGGGTCGAAATGAAGGCGTGGACGCGTCGACGTTTCGGCCCAGGGCACGAGCACGAGCGGCGCTGGCCGGCAGGGTTCCAGCCCGAGGAACCATTCAGTGGTTGAGGGTTGTGCTAGCCCAGAGGGAATGCGGGGGAGTGGCGGCGTCCACCGTAGAAAAGCGCTCCCTTGGGTAGCAGCGGCTCTTTGTGTCTGACCTAGCGATAACTAAGTTGCTGCATCTGCGGTTGTCGACGCCATACGCTGCTCCTGCTGCTTACGCCACCCGTATGGCGTCATACCCTGAGGCTTATACACATTCAGAACTTGGATCACCAGTAATAGGCCTGCGGTTAACAAACGTGTTACCAGGGGCCATTCATTTTACATGGAAATGATAAGTCGCTTATAAGACCGCTAACAGGCTGAAGAGGTTCAGAGAGATTTTGGCTTGGAGTGGATGCGCCACCAAGCTTGAATATGGCCATCCTACAAAAACGACCGTTTTTCTTTACTCTTCGTTAACCACGCAGGTTCCACTCTGGATGGGCCATTTCGGCTAGAAAAACCCGTTAACCAAAACAACGTAAAGCAAACTGCCCGGGGATGAGTAAACTTAACTTCCCCCGACAAGAGGCACGATGATTGGTCTGCTCAACTAGCCCACGCGCGCTTCGTAGCGTTGGAAATTACGCGAGATCCATCAAAACCCCAAGGGGCACTTCCGTATGAACCCGCGCCGACGGTTGTCGGCATAGGACACCTGACCAATCGGTCTCCCCGACGGGATGCCACGGCCGCACCCGTCGTTCGCGCCATGCAGCGGCGAGATTTGACCAGACGACACATTGGTCCAATCCTGTGCGGCACATGGCGGATGCGCGCCGTGTTCCGGTCGCCCTGATTTTGGTAAGCCACGGGAACCCCAGTGTTCCCACGCCTCGGTTATCATGTCGTCATCAATCGTTTTCGGAGGGGCTTCATGAATCAAGCACATTTCGGCTCCACGCGGGAAGAAGAAACCAAGCGTCCCGCACGCCTCCTTCAATTGATACAAATGGTCGCCCTCGCGCCCCGCCGCTACCCGCGCCGCGCCCTCGCCGACCACTTCGAGATCAGTGAGCGCATGATCCAGAAAGATTTGCAGCTCATCAAGCATGGCCTGCATCTCCCCCTGGAACGCTCCCCCGACGGCTACTACTTCGAGGACGTGCCGCGCCTGCCCACCCTCCAGTACACCTTCGCCGAGGCCCTCGCCCTCCTCCTCGCCGTCCAGGCCGCGCGCCACGTCTCCGGCATCGCCTCCATCGAACTCGCCGCCGCCCTTTCTCGCCTCGAAGCCCTTTTTCCGCCCGCCTTCGCGCCGCTCCTCCAACACCTCCTCGCCCCGCCCCCGCTGTCCGCCCGCCGCGAGCACCGCCAGGCCATGCTCGAACTCCTCAACCGCGCCCTCATCGAACAGCGCAAAGTCCACATGCTCTACGAAACCGGCTCGCGCGGCGGCGACCCCAACGAGCGCGTCATCCACCCCTACCACGTCCTCCCCTACGTCCGCTCCTGGCAACTCGTCGCCTACTGCGAAAGCCGCCAGCAGCCCCGCACCTTCAAGATGGACCGCATCCAGCACGCCACTCTCCTCCCGGACCATTACCGCCTCCCCGACGACTTCTCGCTCGAAAGCTACATGGGCCACACCTGGGGCCTCATGCGCGGCGCGGCGGGCGACCCCCAGCCCGTCCACCTCCGCTTCACCCCCGAAGCGGGCCGCTGGGTCAGCGAAGAACAGTGGCACCCCAGCCAGCGCCCCGAAGAACAACCCGACGGCAGCCTCCACTTCCACCTCCACATCGCCATCACGCCCGAATTTGTCGCGTGGCTGCTCTACTATGGCGATCAACTCCAGGTCCTCGCCCCGCCCGACCTGCGCCAGCACCTCGCCGACGCCCACCGCCGTGCGGCGGAACTCAACGATTAAATTCACTGTTTTGGAGCAATGCTATGACAGCTTCTCAAAAACCCTTCCCTTTTCAAGAACGTGTTGCCGAGCACCTGCTAGCTGGGCGCAACGTCATCTTGCAAGCGCCAACAGGTGCCGGGAAAACCCGCGCGGCGCTCCTGCCCTGGCTGCAAGCCACCGAGCGCAATAACCCAGAGCAATTTCCATTACGCTGCATCTATTCCGTGCCAATGCGCGTGCTAGCCAACCAGTTTGTCGAGAGCTACCAAGAGAAACCGAATCTCTTTGGCATTGAGTGGGGTCGTGACGACGTTCAGGTAAACATTCAAACCGGGGAAGCACCAAACGACCCCAAGTTTGAAGACACCTTGATTTTTGCCACCCTGGACCAGACGTTGAGCAGCGCGCTAGGCATTCCGTATTCGCAGTCGCTGGGGAGTGCTAATCTGAACGCGGGCGCGGTGATGAGCAGCTATCTCGTGTGGGACGAGTTTCACCTATTCGGGCGGGAACAAGCCCTGCCTACAACATTGCACCTGCTCCGAATGTTGCGCGGCATCACCCCCTTCTGCTTGATGACGGCCACCTTTAGCCAAACGCTACTCGGCGGGCTGGCTCAATTGTTGAATGCGGAGGTAGTGACTGTTTCAGCAGAAGAACGAGACAAAATTCCTTCGCAGAAGGGCAAAGAACGCACGTTCCGCGTCGTAGACACTCCACTCACGGCAGACGCAATATTAGCGAACTTCAACCGCCGCGCCATCGCCATCTGCAATACAGTGGACCGCGCCCAACAACTCTATGTAGACCTGCTCAAAGTAGTACCGCCCGGAACTGAGGTCCGCCTGCTACACAGCCGCTTCTATCAGGAAGATAGACAGAGGATTACAAAGTGGGTTCACAAACAGTTCGCCGAAGGGTGGAGCGAACAGGCCGAAGCGCAGGAGCGTGCCATCCTTGTAGCCACTCAGGTCGTTGAAGTCGGAATGGACATCACTTGCGAAACATTGCACACCGAATTGGCACCAGCCAATACGCTAGTGCAACGCGCCGGACGCTGTGCCCGCTTCGCTGGCGAACGGGGCGAGGTACGAATCTACGCCCTACCTGTAGACGAGGCAGGGAACCCGCAAACTGCCCCTTACGATATAGAAAAAGAAGCCAACCTTTGTGAAAAGACGTGGTCTGCGTTTAGCAATGCAGAGCGCAACGGCAACGTCCTCGACTATGACGTGGAACTGGACATTCTTGAAGAAGTCCACTGCGAAGACGACCAAGAGTTGCTGAAAGAAATTACCGACAAGGACAAAGCCTATAAACGTCGCAAGATGATGATGGAGGCAATGGCGAACCATGATTATCGAGAGGCACGACATCTTATCCGTGAAATAGACAACCGCTCACTGATTATCCATCCTGACCCAAAGAATGATGAATCACTAAAACGTTCACCTTGGGCGTATGAAGCCCTTAGCATCTCTACGCGCTCCTTCTATGTTTACGCGGATGGACGCAAAGAGCCGCATCCAAGTGATCCTCGGCCTTGGTTGAGCTATCAAGAGGAAGAAGTTGATTGGACGCTAATGTATCCGAAGTTGGTTGATGGGGGTGACGGCAACGAACGGAGAAATGGACCGCCCCTTTTTGAGTGGTGCCACGCAACCAAGCATGACCTCAGAGGGAATGTTATCTTCGCTATCCATCCTTCGCTGGTCACATACAGCTCAGAGCTTGGACTTCGCCTTGAGCCAGATTGGGATTCCACACACATTGCGCCCCTTCGGGACCGAAAGGCGCAAAATGAACAAAACTACTCGTATCATCTAGAAACGTATGAAGAGCACATCAGTGCCTTGTGGCAGATATGTAGCAACGGATTCTACGATACAGAGAAGGGGGTGCAACGCAGCGCATTGCTAGATGAGGTAGCCTATGCCTTACCGCGCCTTGCTCAACGCTGCAATTGCACAGGGGACGACCTATTGCGTCTGCTGAAATGGATTATCGCGGGCCATGATGTCGGCAAGTTGGGCCAGGGTTGGCAGGATTGGGTGAAACGCTGGCAAACAGAGAAGATTGGTGGTGCTTACGACCCCTCTGAATGCTACGCTCATTTGGAATTTGACGGTAGCGAAGACCATAAGAAGTTGCAGGACTCTATGCCTAAGCGTCCGCCCCATGCGGCACAAAGTGCTGTAGCCCTTATAAACGTATTAGCAGAGATAACTAATGAGAATAGTGCCCTTTGGCAGGCGGCATTAACCGCTTTGACTCGTCACCACACAGCCAAGCATAAAGGAGAGATTAAGCAAGATTGGAAAGCTAATCCTTCTGTTGCAGTACCTGCCTTACAGCAAGCTTTGCAAGCAGTGAGTTTGGAAGACGTATTGGTAAAACACATCGAGTGGGAAATATGGAATGGAGATGGAATAGAAGGAGATAGAGTAGCAGCAGATCAACTCCAAGTTGAAGCAGTATTTGCGTATTTGTGGTTCAGTCGCCTGCTCCGGCTATCAGACCAGCGTTCGCTACAAATATAAAGACCCGTTGCACCTACTGCAACGAGCCACCAACTACCCCAATCGAGTTCATATTTTACAGTGTCCTTCAAAGTCGGACCGATAGAAAAGGGTAGGTTGGTGCTTGAATCATACAAAGAGTGGACCAAAATGCCAAACCAGCCTATATGAACTGGAGACCAGCCCTTGACAGTCGCTTATTTTTCTTGTACCCTGTTTTCAAGCGAGTTCATATGGGGAACACTGTGCGACAAGCTCAAGCGGCAATCGTGTTAGACGGAAATCTTACGGGGGTTCGTTTTGAAGGCGTGCCTACTCCTATGTTCGACATCTTTGTTACTGAGTTCAAAGATTCATTCACCCACGCAAAGTGGAATGGGCAATATTGGCTCCTCCCTCGTCGGGATGAATTGGCCGTTCGCTTATTCTGCCTACGGCGTTTTGGGCGGGGGCATGTAATAGTACGCCATTCCACAATTAGCCGCTTTACACCCCCAGATGAGGCTCAAGGGCGTCTATTCTGAGCAACAGGAGAGAGAATGTATCAAACAACCTATTACGTTGACAAGTCAACTGCCACACCTGCTGATACGCTGGTGGCACATGGCGTAGCATCCCTTCTCATGGAACTTGCAGAACGGGTGGAAGTCAGCTTGCGGGCAAGCGTTCAGGATGCGGGGGGATACTACAAAGTAGAATTATCCCAACCTGTATCAGAGGAATGGCTTCATTCAAAGATGGAACCACTGCCATATCTGGCGGCAGGGAAGTATTCCGGGTCGGCACCCACCGATGCCAAAGAAATCTACCCCTATGAGCAGGAGAAGGAGCGGCGCGCAACCTATTTTGAGCTAAGAAAGCAAATGCGCGCTGCCAAAGCGACTGCCGATGATCCCGAATGGGCAGAGCGCCTGCATATGTATACACCCGACCCCGGCTATGACTTCTTTGTAAAAGTTAACCAGATGTCGGCCATCATCGGCTACAACGCTCTAGTGGAGCAATGGCTGGCGAACGGGGCAGCCACCCGTGACCAACTAGAATTGCTCCTGGAACTATTTAGCACGACGCCCAACCCCATTGAGGACATTGCTGAACAGTGGACGAAACAGGCGAAGGCTAAAGGATGGACGGGCAAAGGATTGGCCTCTGCTTCTCAGGTAGTCAATCCAGGGATGGGCAAAGGCGCAAACCGTAGCAAGGCGGACGTACTCACCATCGGCAACCAGGAAAATTTCTGGCTCCTGGAGTACCTGAAGTTTCTCGGAGCGCGGCAGGCAATGGTGCCGCGTGTTGTCTCTGGGTCAAAAGACCGCAAGAGTTACATTCTTGAACCTCGGAATATCACAACCCGCACCGCGCAACGGCTGTTCCAAGAGTTCCAAAGCGCAATGTGGCCCAGCACCCACGTCAAAATGGACATTCTGGCGGTGTTACGTTGGATGGAGGTCTTCTTGCGAGCACAGACAGAGGGCGTGGGCGGCGAACGAGTACGGCGCTTGCGCGGGAAACAACCCGGAGACTTTGTGCAGGGTCTATGGACGGTGACGTACAAGGATTTGGGCAGTGCCCATGCCGTGATGAACGTTTCCCTCCTGCGTCTCCCACGTTGGATGCGTGCTGTAGAGAATGAGAATGATGCACAGCACTATCTTAATATTGTAGTGGAACATCATCGTGTCGTAGATAGCCTCGATGAGAAAAATAGTGATGCCTATGAACTGCTACGCGAGTACCGGGACTTTCTCTCCGGCGCTGATTTACGCGCCTTCTTCCGCTTCTGTGCGGGCTATGGTTCGCACTTGTTGCAACGTATGGAGCGGCGTCAGTTCGCTCCACAATTTACATTACCCTACCTGGAGGAACTATTCATGGCTCATCAAGATGCAGAACATATCAAGTTAATTCTGAACGACCCAGGCTTCCAGAACGTAGCCACCGCCATTCGGTTAAGTACAGTTGTTCCGCAATACAGGAAAACTAAAGGGGAACGGCTTTACGAAATCCGTTATGGCCTTGGGGGGCGGCTGCTACAAAAAAGCCGTTATCCTGATGAATTGGTGCAAGAGTTAACTGAGTTCATGTTCCGATACAATGAGGAAAATGGTCGTGTTGCCGAGCAGAGAGGCAAAAGGTTCCGTTCTGATTTGAGTCGAGAAGATGTTGCGCGAGTCGTAACGTTTATAGCGAATCACCCTCCTGCAACTGTAGCGGGTCTGCTTGTAGCCTACGGGTACGCGCGTGACCCGAAGGAGCAGAGTGATGAGCCAGCGGCTTCTGCCACCCCGGAAGCATCAGGTGAGGACGATTCGTAAAATCCCGTAGCCAGTCTAACCGCCCATTCCATAGTTAAGGAGAGACAAGCCATGAACAACGGTACAATTTATTCTCTGTCCCTGAGCGCACAGGCGACAATGAACATGCACTCCCTGAACAACGAGGGCAGTGAGGGCAACCAGATTCAAACCCGCATGGTAGACGTGGTGGGTGCGGATAATCGCTTGCATACAGTGAATGCCATATCCGGCGACATGTTCAAGCACATCTTCGCGGAGCACCTGCAAAGGATTCTGGCCGAACGCGGACAGCCGCTCTGCGCGGGGTGCCGTGCATTAAATCCAAATCGCATTAATGCCGACCCCGACTTTCAACAGAAGTTGAAAGATAAAAGTTGGAGGGATGTGGCTGCGCTAGATGAACTGCTCCAACGCTGTGCGTTGGACGATATTGCGGGCAACCTCATCACGGCGGAGGGGCGCTCCATTCCGCGCAAATCGGTGGTGGAGTTTGGTTGGGTGCTGGGCGTGCCGGAGCAGGTCCGCACGGATAGCTACTTTCACGTCAAGTACGCGGGTGAGCGCGGCGAGGCAGCACGGGCCGAAGCTAAAACGGAGGAATTGCGTGGGGCCAATCTGGGCCAAAACATCTTCCACCGTCCGGCAAGCAGCGGGCAATACGCTGTCGTCGCTCACGTTGAATTGGGGCGTGTTGGCCGAAACGAAATTACCCGCAGGTATGCTATTGACGAAGAGGCGCGGGCGGCGCGGGCGCAGGCGCTGCTGGAAGCGCTGCTCTACACCTTCATCCAGCCGACGGGCGCCATGCGCGCCACACAACTGCCCCACCTTTCCGGCTTCCGAGGCGTTGTTACCCTCAGTCGGGGCGTGGCTCCCGCCCCCATGACCAGCCCGTTGGCTAAGGACTTCGAAAAGGACATCGAACAGATCGTCGCCGCCCTGAATGGTCTGCACGATGGCGCTCTGCAAAGCCGCCCCTTCAACAGCATGGCGGGCTACGCCGAGATCATGCGCGAGGTGGTCAGTGGCGCTCAGCCAATGCGATTGGAGTAAGCCATGTGGCTCCAGGCTCGTTTTCAACCCGTAGGACTATTCTCGTTGCGGCCCTACAACGCCACGTCCAGTGGCGGCAAAACCTTGCTCATTCCCACCCCTTTCAGCGTGAAGATGGCGCTCCTGGATGTGCTATTCCGTGAGCGCGGCGTGGAGCAGGCAAAGCGGCTGTGGCCCACACTCCGCGACCTGGAAGTGGCAATCCGCCTGCCCGAAACGCTGGTAGTTAACCACACCTTCGTGAAAATTTTGCGCCCCAAGAAGCGCGGCGCCAGCGACGATACGGGCGCGGGCCTCGTCACGCCCATGAGCAACACTATCGCATTTCGGGAGTACGTCTATTTTAGCGGCGCGTTCGAGTTGGCACTGCGAGGAGAGCAGCTGGACGAGGTAGCCACCCTCCTCTCCCACGTCAACTACTTTGGCAAGCGCGGCGGCTTCGTCCAGCTTCGCGCCGCGCCCACCCAGGTCGAAAGCTTGGACACAGGCGTGGGGGAGGGGTGGACCACACTCACCCGCGAGGGCGCGTTCGTCATGGGCGGCACATTGCAGGCGATGGATGATTGTGGCCCCAAGATGACCCTCGAACACGCGGACATTTTTAGTGGCAAGCGGCTGGCGCTTCATCAACCAAACGGGCGCATCATCCGCCATATCGTTCTCCCTGTCCAGGTCGAATCGAGCAGCCGCAGCTATACGCTCTATCGCCGTCTCTCCCTCACCATATAACTTGACATAACAGTAGTTTACATTGCGAACCACAATGTAAACTACTGTAAACTGTTTAGCCGTTCCACCATCCGCCTCAAGGATACTAAACATGCTCTCCGCCACCCACATCATCTTCGATACCGAAGTTGAGCGCCCCATCGCCCTCAACGAGCACAAAGGCTCCGCCCTGCGCGGCGCCTTCTTCCACGCCCTGCGGGGCCGCCCCAACAACCCCCACTGGCGCGGCTTCTGCGCCAACCAGGCCGCCGCCGATTGCCGCGACTGCCCCCTCCTCCCCGCTTGCCCCGTCGCCCGCCTCCTCGCCACCCACGACCCCACCGGAGCGCGCGGCCACGAAATCCCCCGCCCCGTCACCGTCAAGCCCCCCATCACCGAGCAGGTAGACTACCTCCCCGGCGACAGCCTCCGCTTCGGCCTCACCATCATCGGCGACGCCCTCAACCTCCTCCCCTACATCGTCATGGCCGTCCAGCAGGGGATGCCCACCGAGGGCCTCGGCAAGCGGGACCGCCTCAACGACTTCCGCCCCGGCCACTTCCGCCTCCGCGCCGCCCACCTCTACCATCCCCTCCACAACCAGACCCAACCCCTTTGGCAAGAAGGCGAGCGGCTCGTCCAGGCCCCCGCCCTCCCCGTCACCGACACCGACATCAGCGCCCACGCCGCCACCCTCCCCGGTGACCGTCTCACCCTGCGCCTCCTCACCCCCCTGCGCCTCATAGACGACGGCGCCCTCGTGCGCGGCTTCCGCTTCCGCCCCTTCTTCCAGCGCCTCATGGAACGCCTCATCCTCCTCTCCACCACCGTCGGCCAGGGCGCCCTCTTCCCCGACGAACCCGAGCGCCGCGCCCTCCTGCAAGCCGCCAGCGAAATCGCCGTCGTAGACCGCGCCCGCTGGGTCGAAGTGCGCTCCTACTCCACCCGCCGCCACCGCGAGACCCCCCTCAGCGGCCTCATCGGCGAAGTAACACTGGTCGGAAATCTGGCTCCCTTCCGCCGCTGGCTCCTCTGGGGCGAGCAGATCCACGTCGGCAAAGACGCCGTAAAAGGCGACGGCTGGTACCAGATCGTCAGAACGTGAAAATCACCCGATTCCCAAAGGAGGCAGAAATGGCAATCACGCGACACCTCATCGTAGAAGAACGCGGCGCCTTCATCGGCAAACACCAGGGCCGCCTCCGCGTCTCCTCTCAAGGCCAAACCCTCGCCGACGCCCCCATCATGCACCTCGAAGCCGTCCTCCTCACCGGCAAATCCATCTCCATCTCCACCGACGCCCTCCTTGCCTGCTGTGAGGCCGGCATCCCCATCCACGTCATCAACCCCATGGGTCGCGCCGTCGGCTCCGTCTACGCCTCCGGCCTCAACGGCACCATCCGCACCCGCCGCCAACAACTCGCCGCCTACCACGACCAGCGCGCCCTCCAAGTCGCCCGCGCCCTCGCCTCCGCCAAACTCCAAAACCAGGCGGGTCTCCTCCGCTACATGGCAAAATACCGCAAAGAGGCCGACCCAGACCGCTACCTCGCCATCCGCGACGCCATGACCGAGGTTCTCGTCCACGAATCCCACCTGGAACGCCTCGTCAGAGCGTTCACCCACATAGATGACCTCCGCGAACCCCTCATGGTCCTCGAAGCCCACGCCGCCCAACACTACTGGCGCGGCTTCAGCGCCCTCCTCCCCGACGAGCACGTCCCCTTCGGGCGTGGTGGGCGTGGCAGCCGCGAGGCCGTCAACAGCCTCCTCAACTACGCCTACGCCATCCTGGAAACCCAGGTCGAGCGTGCCATCGTCCTCGCCGGGCTCGACCCCTACGGCGGCTTCATCCACGCGGACCGGGCGGGCAAACCCAGCCTCGTCCTGGACCTCATCGAACCCTTCCGCCAGCCCGTCGTGGACCGCGCCGTCCTCAACTTCCTGGGCAAAGGCGGCAAGGTGGAGCAAGACGAGAAAGGCTGGCTTAGTGCAACCACCAAGCGGGAAATTGCGGAGCGCGTCCTGGACCGCCTGGAGCGCCCCACTCTGCACGACGGCAAGCAGGCGCCACTCCGCCACCTGATCCAGCAGCAGGCCCGTTCGCTGGCCACCTTCGTGCGCGGGGACCGTGCTTCGTTCGACCCTTTCATCGCCCGTTGGTGAGGTGCGAACATGCAAACTCTGCTCATCTACGACATCTCCCACGACCCCACCCGCCAGAAGGTTGCCGACGCCTGTCTGGACTACGGATTGGACCGTGTGCAGTATAGTGCCTTTACAGGGGACTTGAGCCGCAACCATCAAGAGATGCTCATGACACGCATCCGCAAGCGCATGGGGCGACACGGCGGTCAAGTCACCCTCATTCCTATCTGTGAGAAGGATTGGCAACGGCGTCTAGTCATCGAGGAACCTGAGGAGGGGTAATGTTCACAGCAACCGATCTGAAGCAGTACTTCTATTGCCCACGTATCCTCTACTACCACCATTGCCTGCCGCGCATCCGCCCCATCACGCACAAAATGGAGGCGGGCATCCAGGCGCACGAGGATGAGGCCACGCGGGAGACGCGGCGCTCGCTTCGCTCCTACGGCCTACAGAAAGCGGAGCGGCACTTTGATGTCTGGCTCGAAAGCGAACGGTGGGGACTACACGGCATGGTAGACTTGGTGCTAGCGGGACCAAATGGCGATACGAGTCGAGCGTGGCCTGTGGAATGGAAGCTATCAGAACAGATAGGTGAGCACTGGAAGACACAACTCGCGGTGTACGGCCTCCTTTTGGAAGAGCAATGGGGTGTTACCTCGGATAAAGGCTATCTGTACCTCATTCCCCTGCGCCGTGCAGAGGAAATTCCGTTGACACCCCGTCTGAAAAAGCGTGCAGAAGTGGCTCTGGCGCAAATGACGCATATTGCACAAGATGAGTGGTTACCCGACCCGCCCCACAATCGAGGAAAGTGCCGCGATTGTGAGTTTCGGCGTTTCTGCAACGATGTCTAGCCGCCAGTTTTTTTGCCAGATTGCCGCGCGCAAATAGCGGCACTTTTGACACAAACGACGATTTGCGCGAAGCTATCGCGGAAGCACCTTTCCAACCGAAGATTGACGAGAAAATGACCGCACCACACCCGCGACACGCCACGATACGAGAGCATCGTAGCAAAAATGTATCATTCGTCCCGCAAATCAAAATCGGCATCAACACACGGTCCGCATCAAAGGACACTGAAAGTCGATAAGCGGGCCGTAGTAGCGCACCCTTAGTTTGAGCATCAACACACGGTCCGCATCAAAGGACACTGAAAGTCGATTAGCTGACGAATCTGACCGCGATTGCTCAGGGCATCAACACACGGTCCGCATCAAAGGACACTGAAAGACGACATGCAAGTGGACCACAAGAACAGGGACAGAGCATCAACACACGGTCCGCATCAAAGGACACTGAAAGACCAGTTCTTGTCCTGGCCCATCGTGTGCCAGGAACGGCATCAACACACGGTCCGCATCAAAGGACACTGAAAGTTGCGCCCAAGCGTGGGAGCGCGTCAAGGAATAAGGCATCAACACACGGTCCGCATCAAAGGACACTGAAAGCTCTGTGAGAGACAGACAACAAACGCGCCGTGACACTGCATCAACACACGGTCCGCATCAAAGGACACTGAAAGCGCCGTATGTCCTGCGGTTACCCATGACCATCTCAGGCATCAACACACGGTCCGCATCAAAGGACACTGAAAGATATCTGCTCTGCCGGAGCCTTTGGGAACGCTTTACAGCATCAACACACGGTCCGCATCAAAGGACACTGAAAGTTGGTGGTTCGTGGGGTAAGCGTTGTTGAGCGACGGGCATCAACACACGGTCCGCATCAAAGGACACTGAAAGAGCTTACCGAGAAGACAGTCGCCTAATGAGCAACCGCGCATCAACACACGGTCCGCATCAAAGGACACTGAAAGTGAACGTCCTGCGGGACAAGCGGAACATGCGCGGCGGGCATCAACACACGGTCCGCATCAAAGGACACTGAAACGACGTGCAAGCGGCGCCAGTAGCGGCGCTATGGGAGGCATCAACACACGGTCCGCATCAAAGGGGTTCTGTTGCAGGTGAATGGGCAGATGGAGCCGTTAGGATGCTCACCGGGCAAGCAGCTGAGAGAACGAGTCGTGAGCGGGGCTAACAGAGAGGCTAAATTGCTTGGGCGAGGACGGACCACACAGTCAGCAGGCGCACAGGACGTGAGATCTTTTCGGTCAGGGTCGAGAAGCCCTGGCGCAGGTTCTGGATGAGTGCGTGACCGCGCACGAAAACTTGGGCCGAGATTGCTTGCTTCAAGCCGCGCATGGGTCGCAGGCGTTGCTTGAGATGGCTATGATCCCGCTCGAGCGCGTTGTTCAAATAGCGTGAACGGCGGTGCTCGACCCCTGGCAACAGCTTGCACAGGGCGGGCGGATAGCACTTGGCCCGATCAGTCACCACGCATTGTGGGGTGACTCCTGTCTCACGGATGGCCGCCTCGAAGAACGTCTGGGCAGCCTTGGAGTTACGTCGCAGAGAGAAGTAGGCGTCAACGACTTGGCCGTGCTCGTCGATCGCCCGATAAACGTAGGTCCACTTGCCTTGCAGGCGGAGGTAGGTCTCATCCACTCGCCACTTGCTACCAACCGTTTGTCTATAAGGTCGAGCAGCATCACTGAACAGCGGCAGAAAGCGTTGCACCCAGCGGTAGATCGTGCTCCGCTCCACGACAAGCCCGCGCTCAGCTAACCATTCCACCACATCTGCGTAACTCAGGCGATAGCGCACCTACCAGCGCACGGCGAGGGCGATAATGTCGTCAGGCAAATCGTGACCGGCGAAGGCGCTGCTCGAACGAGCGGTGAAGCGGCGCCTGCACTCATGACAGCGCCACCGCTGACCACCCAGTTTGGTCTGTCCATCCCGCCGTCTCTTATAGCTCCCACATCGAATGCACGGCATCTTCTTTCCCCACTTTCCATCTACGTTCGAGCGGACTATTGTACTGCCCATTCGCCTGCAACAAAACCCCTTCCGGCGGAAGAAAGAAACGCGTGCCAATCGTCCTCAGAGGGTTCTCGTTTCATAAGCCCTTCCTTTCTTACTCCTCCCTATCGAGGAGGGCGAGGAAGTGGGGTGGTTGCAGAATCTGTATCCCCTCGTAGCTGCCCAGCTTGCCTAGATGTTTGGTGTTGCCACTGACAATGTAGTCTGCCCCGCCCACCACAGCGCATTCGAGGAACTTATCATCATCTGGGTCTTCAGGAATGACCCGTAGCGTTTCGGCAACCTCGACCCGTTCCGCAAAGTTCGTGAAGCGCGCAATGATTTCCTCAATCTCGTCATTGCTCAACTGGTGCAGTTTTCGCAGACGCTCATAGCCGAGAACAGTGCGGTACTCCACCAGGATAGGGTCGGAGATCAGGAGGGTGAACGTTTCCGCTTCCCAGTGTCGCAGAATCTTGGCTGGGTTTCCATGAGGCGTTATATAACGGCTGATCACAATATTGGTATCAATGACAACTCTCATAGCGATTCTGTACTGGCCCGCGCAGCCGCACGCACAGCCTGCTGGGCTTCCAGCGCCAACTGCATCGCTTCATCCTCATCCAGATTGACCCGCTGAGAAACTTCACGCATCTGGTCAAAGAAACGTTGGCGCTCCCGTTTCCACTGGTTATACAGCTCGACAGGAACCACCACAGCAATCGGTTCTCCGTGCCGTTCAACAACGATTTTATCCCCTTTAACAGCCACCTCTTGTAAGAGTTGGCCGAAGTTGCGGCGGGCTTCAAACGCCCCGATAGTCTTTTCCATGCGATTCACCAAGTTCATGTAGTTTGTATAAGTTGCGCTATTATCGCAGACTACGCTACCCCTTGTCAAGCCCAATCTTTATAGGGCATTTTCCTGCAATGCCTTCTTCTGCGTCTCCTTTGCCAGCGAGATATACATCGAGGTAGTTTTCAAGCTGGCGTGGCCGAGGTTTTCCTGAATCGTCTTGAGGTCCGTTCCCTTGGCCGCGTGATGCGTCGCATGCGTGTGGCGCAGCGTGTGGGTATGCCCACCCTCGATACCCGCCTCTTCCAGATACTTCTTCACCACGTTCTGGATACCGCGCTGCCCCATCTGCTCCTTGAACTTGGTGACAAAGAGCCCGACGTGCGAAACAGTCGGCCTCACTTTCAAGTAGGCTTGTAACGCCTTACTGGCTTTGTAGTTGAGAGGGATCGACTCGTACCTGCCGCCCTTCCTCCGCACCCGAACACTACCCATACTGTCCGAATCCCGAGTAATCTTGTTGGGCAGGCTAATATCCGTGAGGGTCAACCGTGCAAGTTCTGAGAGGCGCATTCCCGTCTTTGACACTCCCACAGCTAGAAGCAGTGGGATTCTCACTTCATCCTGGTCTGCCTACACAACAGGTCTTACGTCCAGTCCATGAGCGTTTTTACCATCTCCGACTGCCCGGCGGCGATGGGTACGACAGCACTAAGCGCAGGCGCCCGCTTGGTTATCGCAAGCCGCCAGTTGGGTGCTTCACAGGTTTTATGTGGTGGAAGTCTCGCCACCACAACCCCATACCTATGCGTTTGTTAAAGTGCTACCACCATCATACACCAGCCCTGCGACAGATTTCAAGGAATGCGATGCCCATGTTTTCACAATGCCGGACGATTCATCCCAGGGCTAAAGCCACTGGGCTTTCTCGTCCTAACAAGGGTAACTTTCTGTTCAAATGCTCCCGCTGGTCCAATCCGGGTCGCGGGGCTTTTTCGTTCCTCCGACCTGGAGGATGGATGCCGCTAATCGAGCCTACAACCGCGCCAAGGCGGGCAAATAGGGACCCTGCCGCGCGCTGCCGAGGTTGTAGGCAAGTCGCAGGGCAGGCGTCGGGCGCGGCGCCACCCTACCCGCTATACTGGCGACGTGCATCTCTCTTCTCCTTCAGATGGGTACACGCAGTAAAAGCGCCTCCGACCGCGACCTCGGAGGCGTTTTGCGTTGTCCCACCAGGCGCCAGCGTTGTATCAAAAGTGGTACAAGACGGGCGCAACATAGGTTAGGTAAAGAATGTTTTTCTTAATCTGTGACATACAACAAGGGCGCGGCGGCTGGCTGAGCGGCGCGGGCTGAACCCGTGAACAGAACATTTGTCCTATCAGGTATATAACAAAGAGGGGTGGTTGATGCCACCCCTCTGCTGCTTCCCGCGCCTTCCCTAGTCCGCTGCCGTCCGGTCCTGCTTGCCTTCCCCGGAGTTGCCCTGTCCAATGACCACATCCCATTCAAGTAGCCAGTTCTTAATGGTTTGCTCCAGCTCCGGGTCAAGCGGCGTCGGTGACTGTTGCGAGTGTTCCAGTAGGCCGCGCAACAGGCCTACCACGTCGCCCTTGTATAGATCGAGCGCCTGCTGTATCAAGGCTTCCGTGTGTGCGCTCATGCCGCCACCTCCTACTTGACGCTACTCATGTTGACGCTGGCGACCACGACGCGCCGCACAGGAACGATGTAGGCCACACCCTTGCGGCTGACGCAGAACACGCGCCGGGTAGTGTCGCTCATGCGGCCACCGCCAACACCGTCACTGGCTCCCTTTCAGGAGCCAGGCTATAGAGCGTGTTCATCCGGGCGCTCTGCTCCTGGCGGAACGCTTCAACCGCTTCCCCGTGCTTGCAGGTCAGTTGTTGAGCGTGGCGCGCGTAGTCTTCGCACGCGCAATCGTACAACGCTGGCTGACTGGTGGTGGGGTAGCGGAAGGTGACGAGATAGACCTTGTGCGCATCGCCCAGGACACTCCACCCCGCGAGGAGTTCCACCACGTGGCCGCGCGCAGCCAGCGCTCTGCCTTTGGCCTTGCGTTCCTGCTGCTGGACGGCGATACTCTTCTTGCTCATGGAAGGCTCTACCTTTCGTGAGTGGCCCCTACTTCCCTGCACGGAGGTGGGGGCTTGTTTGATAATCGAATCAGTGATACCATCACTTCATCTTGTGATACAGTATACAGGAGAACGCGTATACTGTCAATACATCTTATGATACTGATTGACAATCCTACGATACTATCGTACAATGAGGGTGACAAAGTGACCGACAAGGAAGGTGTAACCGTGCGCTTCAACCTACTCTCCCTCAAGCACGACCTCGAACGACTAAAAGGCGAGGCAATCAGTTGGGCAGAAATCGGACGGGGATCCGATGTTCACCCTAACACCCTATCCGCGATGCTTAACAACAAGGCGCGCCGGATAGACCTTGAAACGATGGAGAGGCTTATTGCTTACTTCAATCGTGAGGGGCTGGAGATTGGTGTAGCTGATCTCTTCGCGGTAGCTGTAAAAGAAGCCGCATAAACAAAACACGCCCGCTGGTGCTTGTAACACCGAACGGGCGCAACCGCTGAGGAAGCAGCGGCATACGGGCATTGTAGCAGCATTGCCCCTGCCACGCTAGAGCCTCAGCCACCCACTGAGGCTATTTGTTTTGGAGGAAGCATGGCAGGCTCAACCATTCTAGTGGTCGATGACGATGAACCGACCCGCACTATCATGGCCGAGATTCTGGAAGAGGAAGGGTATGTCGCGGAAGTGGCCGCCGATGGTGTAGAGGGGCTACAGGCTGTGGAAGCGCTTGCGCCTGACCTCGTCGTTACCAATATAACCATGCCTGTCATGGACGGCCAGGCGCTTACCGAGGTTCTGCATGAGCAGGAAACCGAAACTCCGGTCGTGATGGTGAGCGCCTCCAGTAAGGGTGAGCAGATCGCCGAGCAGAGTGGGGCAGCCGCCTTTGTGGAGAAGCCGTTTGAGATCGACGAGTTGGTGGATACCGTGACAACCCTGCTGGACAAGCCTGAGGACTAAATGATTCACAAGATATGCGGGGAACCATGACCGCAACCCTTGAAGCTACCCGTACCGAATCTGTCCACGCCTACTGTCCCGGCGTGGTGGTCGCCTGGCAGGTGAAGGTCGGCCAGGCGGTGAAGCGCGGTGACACGCTGGGGCATGTAGCCGACGCTGAGACGGATAAGGAT